>Ga0066187_1000140_pt1 | contig 30720 bp, 25 predicted proteins | sample WorMetexBAHAMAS1_FD_58706 | JGI IMG/M metagenome (GOLD analysis project Ga0066187, IMG submission 58706) | Marine gutless worms symbiont microbial communities from Max Planck institute for Marine Microbiology, Germany - Inanidrilus exumae... | ecosystem: Host-associated > Annelida > Digestive...
TCAGGGAATCAGAAAACCGTTAATTTTGATTCAACGTTCCTCAAATGCGCTCTAGTTCGTCAACCGTTAGCGTATAGGTGCCGTCGTTGTTGAGCGTACCGGCGGACAGAGTCACTCCATCCGGAACGTCGGAGATGGTGATCGATAGGGTCTCGGAACCGTCCGTGTCGGTCAGTGCCGACGAGATGTCGAGCGGAATCGCCGTGTCCCCAAGGCCCTGAGCATCGGCTGCCGCGAGGCTCGGCGCATCGGCAACCGGAACCACGTTGACCGTGAACGGTTCGGAGGCGGTGGTGCTGTGGCCGTCGTCCTCGGTCGTCGTCACGTTGAGCGTCATGTTGATGTCGCCCGAGAAGTCCTCCGGCGGCAGGATGCAGACCAGCGGCAGCTGTTCGGGGGTCACCGTCCAGGTGCCGTCGCCGTTGTCGGCGCCCGGGTTGAGGCGCGCGCCGTCGGGAACGTCGGAGATGGTGATCGACAGCGTCTCCGAACCGTCGGTATCGACCGAGGGTCCGCTGTCCAGATTGAGCTGGATCCAGGTGTCCTCGTTGCCCTGCTCGTCCTGTACCACGACCTGCGGCGTGTCGGCGACGCCGACCACATCGACGGTCAGGGTGTCGGTCACCGTGTTGGTGTCGCCGCTCGCGGATTCCGTGGACGTCGCCGCCACCGTCAAGGTGAAGTCGTCGTTGGAGTTGGCCGGCGGCGTGACGGTCAAGCCGTCAAGGTCGTCAGGATCAATGGTCCACGTGCCGTCATTGTTCTGTGTGCCGGCGGAGAGGGTCGCCCCGTCCGGTACGCCGGAAATGGTCACACTGAGAGTCTCGGAACCGTCCGTATCGGTCAAAGCCGCGTCGATGTTGAGCGCGATCGCCGTGTCTTCGGAACCGGTCGCATCGTCGACGACGAGGACCGGCGGTTCGGCCGTCACATCGTTGTTCTCGACGTTGATGGTAAGGGTCGCGGAAGCGGTGTCACCGTCCGCATCGGCCATGGTGTATCCGAAGACGTCTTCGCCTTCCAAGACGCCCGGCGTCTCGAACTCGATCGAGCGGATGTAGAAATCACTCGAATCGTTCGGATTGGTGTCGCCGCCCGTATCCGTCGCCGTGAACACCAGGTATTGGAACTGAGCACCGTCCGGCAGCGAGATTTCCGCCGTGCCGACGTTGCTCGACGAGCCGAAATCGACTGTGGTGTCGTCGAGCACGCCTTCGCCGACCAGGTTGCCGTCGGCATCAAAGGCCTGCCAGACGCCCTGCTCGCCGCCGTCCTCGGACTGGTACATGTTGGAGACCTGGACCGTCGCCGTGGCCGCCATCGTACCGAGGTTGACGCCGAGCGCTTCGGACTGGCCGGTGTTCTCGTCATGGTTGATCTGGCCGGGCACCGGCATGCCGCCCTGGGTCCCCTCGACGCCGATACCGTTCTGGTCAAAACTCACGGAATCGTCGGCGAGGCTCGGGTCGAGCTGGCCGTTGTTGTCGAGATAGGAGGTCCCGAAATCGAAGGCAAAGGTCTCGATACCGGACCATGCCGCCTCGACCTCGTCCGGCGATGCCGGATCCGTCAAGCCGGCCGAGCCGGTCTCACCGGCCTGCCCTTCGTCGGCGACATAGCCGTAGTCGCCGTCCTCGTACATCTTCAGGGTACCGAAGTCGCCCTCGATGGTGACGAAGTTGCCGTTTTCATCGGTTTGCACCGCACCGGGGTCGGAGAAGCTGACCGTGGTGCCGCCGAAGGTCACTTCGGTGATCGTGTTGCCGGTGGTCGAGCCGGTGTCGGCCGCGGCATTCGGGTCGACGATGTCACCGAGACCGGTGATCACGTTGCCCGACGTGAAGCCGCCCATGTCGGCTTCGTTGACGTCGTCGTTGGCGTTGGGGTCGACGTTGATGACACTGGTCACCACGTTCGACGCCTGGTCGCCGCCGTCGGCTTCCGTCGCCGTCGCCGTTACGGTGAGGTCGAAGTCGTCGCTGGCGTCGGCCGGCAGGCTGATGTTGAGACCGGTCAAGTCACCGGGTTCCAGGGTCCAGGTGCCGTCGTTGTTCTTGGTGCCGGCGGAAAGCGTGGCATCGGCCGGGACATCGGAAATGGTGATCGACAGCGTCTCCGAACCGTCCTGGTCGACCAGCGCGCTCGAGATATCGAGCGGAATGGTCTGGCCGACGTCGCCGGATCCATCGTCCGCCGACATCAACGTTCAGGGTCGCTGTCGTCGTCGCCGTTTCGTCACCGTCTTGCGAAATCGCGGTCACGGTCAGGTCGAAATCGACGTCCGAATGTAGCGGCGGCGTGATCGTCAGGTTGTCGATATTGGCCAGATCCGCTTCCGTGAACGACCATACCCCATTGCCCTCGTTGGTGCCGAGCGACAAGCTGGCCCCTTGCGGAACGCCAGAAATAGTCATCGACAGGGTTTCCGACGGATCGGTCAAAGAGGCCGAAATATCGAGCGGAATGGCGTTGTCTTCCAATCCTTCCGCGTCCTCGACGACGAGGACCGGCGGATCGGCCTGCCCACCCTCTTCCATGTCGACATGGATGGTCGCCGTGACCGAGGCAGTGTCCGTATAGGGCACTTCGCCGACCGGTTCGCTGTCGGTCGCCGTCGCCGTGACGGTCAGATCGAAATCGGTGTCATAGCCGTCGGGCGTGGTGATCGTCAGTCCGTCGAGGTCGCCCGGCTCAAGCGCCCAGGTACCGTTGCCGGTATAGACGCCTGCAGACAGGCTGGCCCCTTGCGGCACGCCGGAAATGGTCAACGACAGGGATTCCGAACCGTCGAGGTCGGTCAGTGCCGACGCGATCTCGAGGTCGATCGCCTCGCCGCCGGCTCCGCCCGTATCCTGGGTCGTGAGCGTCGGATCGTCGGCGACGCTTTGGACGGCCACGTGCAGGTTGCCGGAGGTCTCGGCGATATCGCCGTTGCCGTTGGTCGAGGTCGCGGTGACGGTCAGGTTGAAATCGACGTTTGAGTCTTCCGGCGGCGTGATCGACAAGCCGTTCAACTCTTGCGGCGTCAGCACCCATTCGCCGGTCTGTTGGTTGTAGGCACCGGCCGACAGGGTCGCTCCTTCGGGCACGCCGGCGATGGTCACCGACAGGGTCTCCGTCGGATCGGTCAGCGACGCGTCGATGTCGAGCGGAATGGCATTGTCCTCGAGGCCGGACGCGTTGCCGATGACCAGGACCGGCGTGTCGGCACCGCCCTCGACGTCGACGTTGAGCACGTCGAAGGTGTTGGCCTGATCGCCGTCGTTTTCCGTCGAGGTCGAGGTGACGAAGAGCGTGAACGTGCCTTCGAAGTCGTTCGGCGGCGTCACCTCGAGCCCGAACAACTGGGCCGGGGTCAAGGTATAGGTGCCGTCCGCATTGAGCGTGCCGTGGTTCAGCGACGCGCCCTGCGGCACGTTGCCGATGGTGATCGACAGGCTCTCCGAGCCGTCGGTGTCGGTCAGGTTGGTCGAGATGTCGAGCGGAATGCCCTCGTTCTCGTCACCGGTGGCATCCTCGGTGGCTAGGTTCGGCGCGTCGGCGACGCCAACAACATCGACATACAACGTGTCGGTCGTCGTCGCCGTGGTCCCGCCCTGGGTCGCCGTCGCCGTGACCTGAAGGTTCATGTCCAGGTTGGAATCGGCCGGCGGCGTGATCGTCAGGTCGGCCAACTGCTCCTGAGTCAGGGTAGCGGCGCCGTTGGTGATGGTGATTTCCGTCGTCCCGCTCATGAGGACCGAACCCGGCGGAATCGCCGAGATGGTGACACTCAGGACCTCGTCGGCATCGGCCAATTGGGCATCGATGTTGAGTGGGATCGCCGTATCTTCGAGGCCTTGCGCATCACCGATGTTGAGGACCGGCGCATCCGCGATGCCCTCGATATCAACATTGATGATACCGCTGACGGTGGCCGTATCGCCGTCGTTCTCAACGGTCGTCGCCGTCACCTGCAGTGTGAAGTCCTCTTCCGAGTTCAGCGGCGGCGTGATGGTCAGACCGCCCAGTTGATCCGGGGTCAGGGTCCAGGTGCCGTCGTTGTTGTTGATACCGGCCGAAAGCACGGCCCCGGCGGGCACGTTGGCGATGGTGATCGAGAGCGTTTCGGAACCGTCCGTGTCGTTCAGGCTCGACGTGACGTCGAGCGGAATGACCGCGTTTTCCTGGCCCGTAACGTCTTGTGTCGTCAGGTTCGGATCATCAGCGACACCGATGACGTCCACATGCAGCGTCTCCGTCACCGTCGCCGTATCGGTTCCGTCGATCGACGTGACCGCGACCGTGAGGTCGAAATCGACGTTTGAGTCCGGCGCCGGCGTAATGGTCAGGTTGGCCAATTGCTCCTGCGTCAGCGTGTAGGAACCGTCCGGATTGAGGTTACCGGCGGACAGCGTGGCGCCCGGCGGCACATCGCTAATAGTGATGCTCAGCGTTTCCTCGAGATCCTGCAATTGGGCGTCGATGTTGAGTGCGATCGCCGTGTCCTCGTAACCCTGGGCGTCGCCCAGGTTGACGATCGGCGGATCGGCGCCTTCGTCGAGGATGACGTTGAGGACGTCGCCGACGGTTGCCGTGTCGCTGACGGTGCCGTCTTCCTCGTGTTCCGTGGTCGTCGCCTTGACGAGCAGCGTGAAGGCTTCCTCGGAACCGGCCGGCGGCGTCACGCTGAGGCCGACCAACTGGTCGGGAGTCAAGGTATAGGAGCCGTCCGCATCCGGGGTCAGTTGCGTGCCGTTAACCGCCAGGAAGGCGCCGTCCGGCACATTGGAGATGTTGACGCTAAGCGTCTCGGACCCATCCGTATCGGTCAGATTGGTGTTGATGGTCAGCGGGATCGCCGTCTCCGCTTCGCCGACCACGTCGGTCGTCGCCAGGTCCGGATCGTCGGCGATGCCGGTGATCTGCACCGGCATGGGCGCCGTCACTTCGGCGATATCACCGAATTCGGTGGTCGATGTCGCCGTCACGCTGAGGACGAAGTCGATGTTGGAGTCCGGCGGCGCCTGGATATGCAGGTCGGGAAGTTGTTCCGGTGTCAGGGTGATCGAGCCGCCGCTGACGTCGAGCACCTGGCCGCCGGTGGTCGTCAGGATGGCGCCTTCCGGGATATCGGCGATTGTGATGCTCAGGGTCTCACCTTCGACGTCGGTCAAGGCGGCGTCCAGGTTGAGCGGCAGCGGGTTGTCCTCGAACCCTTCCGCGTCATGGATATGCAGGTCGGGGTCGTTGGCCACCTCGACCGGAATGTTGGCGAGCGAGGTCGCTGTGTCGCCGTCGTCTTCCGTCGCCGTCGCCGTCACCGTGACGTTGAAGTCGTCGCCGACGGTTCCGCCGACCGTCATCTGCAGGCCAGCCAGGTCATCGGGACCGAGCGTCCAGGTGCCGTCGTCGTTCTTGACGCCGGCCGAGAAGACGACGCCGTCCGGCATGCCGCTAAGCGTGACAGACAAGGTTTCCGACTCGGCGCGTCCTTGCGCGGCATCGGTATCGGTCAGCGCCGACGCGATGTCGAGGTCATAGGTGATCGAACCGTCCGGTTCGAGCACTTCGCCTTGCCCATTCTCGACAGGGTCACCGAGGGCCGCGGTCAGGGTCGGCGTATCGGCAACGCCGTGCATATCGACATGTATGGTCTGCACGTTTGTCGCCTGGTCCTGGTTCTCCGCTTCCGTGGCGGTGGCGGTGACGGTCAGGTTGAAGTCCTCGTTGGAATCGGTCGGCGGCGTCAGTTTCAATCCGTCGAGCTGGTCTTCGATCGAAGAGACCAGCGCCGAGACCTCGTCGCCGGTCTCCGGATCGATGCTGGTTTCATAAATATCCACGAAGGTCCACGTGCCGTCGCCATTGTCCGTGCCGGCGGACAGCGAGGCGCCGTCCGGAACGCCGGAAATGGTAATCGAAAGGGTCTCGGAACCGTCCGTATCGACGAGTTCAGCTGGTGAAATGCTGAGCGGAACGTCCGTATCTTCGTCGCCGATCGCATCGCTGACGCCGAGATCCGGTGTGTCGGCTACCGCATTGACGGTAACCGCCAGGTCGAAAGGTTCCGATGTGACGGAATCGCCGTCATTCTCCGTGTTGGTCACGGTGACACTCAAGTTGAAATCAACATCCGAATGCAGCGGCGGCGTCACCGCGACGTCGGCCAGGTCGTCAGCGGACAGAACGTAAGATCCGTCCGGCAAGGGCGAGAGCGTCTGGCCGCCGGCCGTCAAGACGGCACCTTCCGGAACACCTTCGATCTTCACGGACAGGGTCTCGGACCCGTCGGTGTCGGTCAGGTTGGCGGTGATATCGAGGGGGATCGCCGTATCTTCATCGCCGGTCACGTCGTTGATCTCGATGTCGACCGGGTCGGCGACGCCGGTCACCTGGATATCGAGGATGCCGGACAAATTAGCAACCGAGACGTCCTCGACCTCGATGCCGACCGTGTTCGGGCCAAGCTCGCCGCTGTTGGCGTCAACACCGGAGACCTGCAGGGTGAAGTCGTCGACCGTGTTTTCCGGCGTCGTCAGGGTCACGTTGTCCAGGATGTCCGCGAGTTCGTCGGGATGGTTCGCCGAGATCGTCCATGTACCGTCGCCGTTGTCGGTTCCGGCGGACAGGGTCGACCCTTCCGGGAAGCCGGAGATGGTCACTTCCGTGGCGCCGTCCATGCCGTCAAAAGCACCAATGTTGGTGTCGTCGAGGCGGAACTCGGCTTCCGGTTCCATCGACGTCGCGGTCACCGTCAGCTGAAAGTCGTCGTTGGAATTCAGCGGCGGCGTGATCGAAAGGTTGTCCATGAATTGTGACGGAATGGTCACCATGCCGTCTTCGACGGGAAGCTGGATCGTCACCGGTTGGCCGCCGATGGTGGTGCCGCCCATGATCACGGCGCCTTCCGGCACTCCGCTGATGGTCACGGAAAGCACTTCCGACGGGTCCGTTGATTCGGGCAGAATGTTCAGCGGGATCGCCTCGTCTTCCAGGTTGTCGTGAACCTGGACGATCTGTCCGTCTTCGAGAATATCAACACCCTGCAAGCTCAACTCCGGTTCGTCGGCCCGCGGCATGACGTTGACCGTCGACATCGCGGTCACCGTCGCCGAATCACCGTCGGCTTCCGTCGCCGTAACCGAGAATGTCAAGGTGAAATCCTCGTCATGGTTGAACGGCGGCTTGATCTCCAGGGTTTGCAGGATCGAAGCCATTTCTTCCGGCGTAAAGCCTTCGATGGTGTAGTCGTCGGATGCTGGATCGAGTTCGAAGGTCACGACCTCGCCGCCAGGCAGTTCGGCCTGCAGTTCGGAGCCGATGTTCGGGAAATTGAAGCCACCGCCCTGCGGAATGCCGGAGATATTGATGCTCAGCGTTTCCGATCCGTCGGTATCGACCAGACCTGCGGAAACATCGAGCGGAATGAAGGTGTCTTCCGGTCCGACGACGTCTCCGACTTCAAGGTTGGGGGTGTCGGCCACACCGGTGACGACCATGTTGACCATTGAAGATTCGCCGACCGTCTCGCCATTGGCGTCTCGACCGCCGATCCACAAAGTAAAATCGTCGTCCGAGTTCTCGGCCGGCGTGATGGTCAGGCCGGAGAGAACGTCTTCGAGCGACGTGACGAGGGTGGTCGTCTCTTCGCCGGTTTCAGGATCGACCGTCGTCTCGGTCACAGCGGACAGAGTCCAGGTGCCGTCACCGTTGTCGGTACCGGCCGACAGCACCGCCCCTTCCGGCACGCCGGAAATGGTGATGGTCTCGGCACCGGCCTCCGTTAGGTCCGTAAAGGCGCCGGAAGCGTCGAGATTGAGCCGTATCCTCCTGGATCGGCGCGTCGATCGCCGACACGTTCATACCGTCAAAGGCGAGGTTTTCGACGTCGGAAATCGTATCGGTTCCGTCCGGACCTTCGACCGTAATCGTACCCGTTTCGGGATCGAAGGTGATGGTCGATTCCGCAAAGCTGCTGCGGAACACGGCGGTATCGTCGCCGCTGCCGCCGATGATGGTGTCGTCGCCCAAGCCGCCCGTGATGACGTTGTCCACCTCGCTGCCGATGATGACATCATCGCCGTCGCCGGAAACGATGTTCTCGAAACCGGCGAGGTACTGGACCGTGATCGAGCCATCGGCACTGCTGACGTCCGCCGTTTCCAGGTTGATGATCAGGTCGGCGTCGGCCGCGGCGCCGGCGACGACCAGGGTATCGGTCCCGGCACCGCCGTCGATGGTCGCGTCGGAGTTGGTCAGGAAGACGGTATCGTCGCCGGTTCCGGCATCGATCATGTCATAACCGGCGCCGCCGTTGATGACATCCGCTCCGGACCCGCCAAAAATCACGTCGTCACCGGCACCGCCGTCGAGCGTATCGTCACCGGCCCGGCCGTGGATGACATCATCACCGGTACCGCCGAAGGCGAGGTCGTCGCCGTCGCCGCCGACGATCGTATCGGCACCGGCGCCACCGAGCATGGTGTCGTCGCCGGAGGGATCGTTCTCGTTGACGATGCCGTCCGTATCGGTGAACGTCACGGCGCCCGTGTCGGTGTCGACCGTTACCGTTCCGCCTTCATCGACGTGACCGCCGACCAACAGGTCATCCCCAGCACCGCCATCGAGTGTATCGGAACCGGCGCCGCCGACGAGGATATCGTCGCCGACCCCGCCTTCGATGGAATCGCCGCCGCCGCTACCGCGCAGTTCGTCGGAACCCGAACCACCGTCAATCACGTCCGACCCTTCGCCGCCATCGACGAAGTCGTCGTCGCCGCCGGCATCGATGACGTCGTCGCCGCCGCCGGCATCGATGGTGTCCTCCGAATCGCCGCCAGTGATCAGTTCTGCTTCGTCACTTCCTTCGAATTCACCTTCGACATCGACCAGGATACGCCCGTCGTCATCCGTCGGGATGACCACTTCCACTACCTCTTCGACGTTCTCTTCGGCCTCCTCAGGCTCCGGTTCGGGTTCGACTTCAACGATTTCCGGCGCCTCGAAGTCGACCTCGACTTCGAAGTCCGTGTCAGCCGTAACGGTGATTTCCTCCGGCTCCTCGGTCGTCGGTTCCTCTTCGCCGGCCGCCGTGTCGAACTCATCCAGGCTTTCGAGATCTTCCTCGATCTCCTGGATTTCCTCGTCGAGGAACTCCTCGTCGCCACTCTCCTGCAGGCCGAAGTCGTTCTGGTTGCCGTGGACCAACGGCAAGTGTTGCAGGGCCTGGGCGAAGTTCTCGACCATGTCGGTTTCTTCAACGAGTTCGATTTCCGTCGGCGCCAGGTCGAAACTCTGCACCACGGTGAACTGGTTGGCGTTGTTCAGGACTTGCGAACCGGCGTCGTTGAGAACGACAACCTCACCGACGAAGCCATCGGCTTCCTCCATGAGGACGACGTTCAGGTTCTCGCCGTCGGGAATCTCGATACCGACCTGGGTACCGCGGATACCGATGGTGGCCACAGGCGTGTCAAGGGTCATGGCGTCGGGGTCGGTCTTGGCGACCTGACCGGACACGAAGGTGAACACGCCCTGAAGGACCGACAGGGAGACCGACCCGTCTTCCGTCGCCGGGTCGTAGATCATTTCGTCCAGCACCATGCGGCCGTTCTCGGCCATGGAGAACGTGGTTTCGTCGGCGAGCAGCACGCCGACGGCGCCGTCAGGACCCGATTCCAGGATATCGCCCTGGTAGACCGGATCACCAACCTCCAATTCGACCTTGGTCCCGTCGGTACGGATGGCCCAAACCGTACCGGACAGGTTTTCGACGTTACCGATGGGTTCACCGTCGGTACCGGTGATGACGTCCGGGTTGTCGGCGATCAGCCCGCCGCCACCACCGCCATCGCCGGCGGAATCGGTACCCGCGGCGAGTTCGGCGTCACCCGCGCCGGCCTCGGCCGGCGGCTCCGCCGCTGCCTGTTCGACACCGCCAGCGAGTTCTCCGACCACGTCACCGGATATCTGCACGCCATCGGGGGTCGTCAGTTCCGGCGGCGCGTCACCGCCGTAATAGTCCTCGACCACCACCTGGGTGCCGTCCGGCGCCGTGATGACGAGATCGTCGCCGCTGACTTCGAACGTCGCTTCGGTTAACGGAAATCCTTCGGGAAGGGAGATGGAATCGGAGTCGCCCGCGTTGAGCGTAAGCGACTCTTCGGTGCTGCTGCCACCACCAAGAATATCGGCCATTTTAGAACTCCATGGGCCGCGCTGCTGTCATGCGCCCACCAGAGTTATGGTGCTTTGTTGTTTTTCTTCTATGGAACCATTAAAGGCCCGACCCTGAACGAAGTCAACGGAATCAGGGTGTTGGGGACGGTGAAGATCAGGACCGTGAGCTTATTTCACGATCGGGCGTCAGCGCCCTGTAACAAGGCGCCGGCGTCACATTCGCTGCTGGCCACCGTAGGCCGCGAGGAAGTTCTGCTCCGATCCGGCACCGAGATAGGCCAGCGCGCAGCCAAGAAGGCGGTCCTTCTTTTCACCGATTTCCGGGCAATTTTTCTCGGACACCGTGGCCCGCATATCGCGGCTTTCCCCAATCGATGCCGGAATGGCGCCCGGCAAGCTGGCCTCCCGGCGCTGGTCGACCTTTTCGACGGGTTCGATCTGGATATCCGGCGCTACGCCGCGGGCCTGCAGGGTCTTGCCATCCGGACCATAGTAGAGCGCCGTCGTCATCTTGAGCGCCCCTTCGACCGGCAACGGTAGAATCGTCTGCACCGACCCCTTCCCGAAGGATTGGGTGCCCATCACCGTCGCGCGGCGGTGAAATTTAAGGGCGCGGGCGACGATTTCCGAGGCCGATGCCGAACCGCCGTTGATCAGGACGACGAGCGGAACGCCGTTGGCGAGGTCGCCGGTCTTGGCGTCATACACGCGTTTATGACCGTTCTGGCGCCCACGTAGCGACACGATTTCGCCGTGATCCAGGAATATGTCGGCGAGAATGACCGACTGGTCCAAAGGACCGCCGGGATTGTTGCGGAGGTCGAGGACGACCCCTTCCGGATCGCCGTTAAGCGCGCTGCGGATCGCGGCGAACGCTTTGATCACGCCGCCTTCCGTGGTGTCCGTGAAACGCCTAACTTGGATATAAGCAATGCGCCCTTCGGTCCGCCACTTTACCGACTGCACATGGATCAGGGCGCGAACGATCCTGACGGCAAAATCCGCCAACCCGTCGCGGCGTACGACGAGGTCGATCCGGGTTCCGGGTCGGCCGCGCATCATCCTGACCGCCTGATGCAGGCTCTTACCCTTGACCGGCTCCCCGTCAACGGTGACGATCAAGTCGCCGGAACGCAGGCCCGCCGCATCCGCCGGCGTGTCCTCGATGGGCGCTACCACCTTGACGAGGCCGTCTTCCATGGTGACCTCGATACCGAGGCCGCCGAACTCGCCTTTCGTTTGCACCATCGTCTCTCGGAATTCTTCCGGGTTGAGGTACGACGTGTGGGGATCGAGGGACGCCGTCATCCCATCGAGAGCCGCCTCCGCCAAGTCTCCGCCGCTCAGCGAACCGGGGAGCGGTTTGTTTTCCTCGATGCCCTTGATCGCCGCTTGCAGGAGATCGGCGTCGGAGACCTCTTGGACGTATCCGGTTCGCAATCGGCGAAAGGCGAAACCGACATAATCCAACTTCTCTTCGTCCTTCGGATCGGCCAGGTAGTGGCGAAAAACGCCGCTGAACCGCTCGAACTCCTGGGCCGATTCCGGCGGCAGAGGCGATTGGACGCCGACCGCCGAAAGCACGCGGCCAAGCGGGCTGCCGGCACCGTCCGTGCATGCGCTGACACCCGGCAACAAGGTCGCCAGAAGAAGAAACCCGATAACCAGCAACTGGGTTTGGGGTGTCGCCCGCCAAGTCTTTCGTTTGGGCTTAGCCCCACGCATTCATCCGTCCGCCGTGATCCTGGCGACGAGTTCGCCCAGGACGCGCTCCGCGTCGTCGTTCTCGACCTGGCAGGTGCCGGCGTTGGCGTGCCCACCGCCGCCGTATTCGAGCATCAACTCGCCGATATTGGTCTTCGATGTGCGATTGGTGATGGAGCCGCCCGTGGCAAAAACCGTGTTCAGCTGGTTGAGGCCCCACATGACGTGGATGGAAACGTTGCAGTCCGGATAGAGGGCGTAGATCATGAACCGGTTGCCGGCGAAGATGGTCTCCTCGTTCCGCAGGTCGAGGACGACCAAGTTGCCATGGACGGTGGCGCAGCGCTTGATCTGGTCCTTAAATCGCTCCTCATGATCGCGGTACAGTTCGACCCGCTCCCTGACGTCGGGAAGGTTGAGGATCTCGGCAACCGTATGGTCGCGGCAATAGTCGATCAGTTCCATCATCAACTGATAGTTGGAGACACGGAACTCGCGGAAGCGGCCCAGGCCGGTTCGTGAATCCATCAGGTAGTTCAACAGGACCCAACCGTCCGGGTTGATGATCTCGTCTTCGGTGAACTGCGCTGAGTCGCTCTTGTCGACCGCATCCATCATCTCGTCCGAGACACGTGGGAACTTTTCCTTGCCGCCGTAGTGGTCATAGACGACCCGCGCCGCCGACGGCGCGTTGGGATCGATGATGTGGTTGTCCGGCTCTTCGTCGAGGCGGATGGTCTCGCTTTCGTGGTGGTCGAAGGCCAGGTGAACACCCGGAACGTAGGGAAGGTTGGTCGTGATATCGCCATCCGAGATCAGAATCGTGCCGTCCTGCATATCCTTCGGATGGACGAACTTGATCTCGTCGATCATTTCCAATTCCTTGAGCAACACAGCGCAAACCAAACCGTCGAAGTCGCTTCGCGTTACCAACCGGAATTTCTTGTCAGCCATCGGATTCCCCCGTTATTCGAATACCTTATCAATCGACCATAACGAACAATAGTCCGGCGAGTTTAGCCGAACGGTTCATTGACGAAAAGCCACCTTCTAATCGTTTCCGGCTAATCGTTTCCAGCCGCATTCCCTATGTCGGCGTCCCGCCACCTCCCGGCCGCGCCCCATCTTCCATCACCGCGCGGACCCACACGGCGAAGCCGAGCAGAACGACGGCGCCGGCCTGGTGGATCGACGCGACCGAGACCGGAACAACCAGAAGCAGCGTCGTGATTCCGAGCAGCACCTGAACGATCGCCATGGCACCGAGCGCCGTTGCCGCTTTGCCAACGGAAGGCGCCGGCTGCGATCGGCGCAGCTTGAACACGTAATAAAGAACCAGGACCAGGGTCAGTACCGCCAGCACCCTGTGCTCGAACTGAACCGTGATAATGTTCTCGAAGAAATTGGCAAACAGCGGCGTCTGGTCGAAAAGGCCTTCGGGGATCAAGTCGCCATCCATGAGGGGGAAAGTATTGTAGACGAGGCCGGCATCGAGCCCGGCGACGAGGGCGCCTGAAAAGATGGTCACGAATATGAGGGCGATGAGGCCGTTGGCGCCCCGGCGGAACTCCGCCGGAACCGAATGAAGAACCGGGAACTTCAGCCTGAGCCCGACCCACATGACATAGGCGAAGATGACGAGCGCTAGGCACAGGTGGGCGGCCAGCCGGTACTGAGAGACGTCGGGCCGGTCGACGAGGCCGCTTTTGACCATGAACCACCCGAGGCCGCCCTGCAGGCCGCCGAGGACGAATATGGCGCCCAGGTGGCGAACCAAGGGGCCCGAAACCCAGCCTTTGGCCAAAAAGAAGACGAAGGGAATGAAAAACGCGATGCCGATGATGCGCCCCCAGACCCGGTGGATGAACTCGAGCCAGAAGATCCCCTTGAACTCGGTGAGTGTCATACCCTTGTTGATTTCCAGGTATTCCGGGTATTGGCGGTATTTGGCGAAGGTCTCCTCCCACTCCGCCTCCGTCAACGGCGGCAGCCAGCCGGTCACCGGCTTCCACTCGACCATGGATAGCCCGGAATGGGTGAGCCGTGTCAGTCCGCCGAGGACGACGATGATGAAGATCATGGCGGCGACGACGAACAGCCAAACGGCGATCCAATGGCGCCGATTGGCATCGAGGGAAGGAGATTGCGGCATAGTGGTCTCGGAGATGTTCAAGATTGGCGGCGAAGAATACTCCTCAAGCTCCGAATTCCAAGACCCTAGCGGCGGGCGGCGACCGCGACCGACAGCACCTCGGTGTTACCGGCCCTACCCGTCGCGCCCCAATGCCCGGGACAGCAGCATGTAGACCTTGCCGACGTCGGATGACATGAAGGTCTGGTTGAGCAGCCCGGTCTGGTCGCGTTTCTTGGCCTCGTCCAAGAGGTGCTCGAACTGCTGCACGTAGCGTGACACGTAGTCGCGGAATTCGTTGTCGCGCTGGTACTTCTCGCGGATAACCGCGATTTTCGCCTTCTCCCGGAATCCCAGCATCTTGCGCACGAAGATGCCGCGCTCGCCCTTGTTGAAGCGTTTCCAGTCGTCCTCGCTGATGGTCGTCTCGAGGACCCGGTTCATGTCGACGGCGACCGATTGCAGGCGTTCGGAAATGAAGGTCGCTTGGTGCATGAAATCGTCGTACCCGGCCTCGTCGCGGCGCTGCTTGAGGGCTTCGACGAGGGCGCGCGCCTCGTTGGAGACCTCGCGCATCTCGCTGGTCTGGCGTTCCAGGTGCTGGCTCGCCTCCTTGGTTTGATCGGACACCTGATTGGTGGTGAACTGCAGGTTCTGGGAATGGGCGCGGACTTGCTGGTCCCACATGGCGACCTTGCCGAGGGCCGTGTCGGTGGTCGACGCCAGTTCGCCGGCGCGGCGCCCGAGCGCGCCGCTCAGTTGCTCGATGCCCTGCTCAGCCTGCTGGTAGGTGGTCGACAGGCCGAATAGCTGGCGCCTCAGCGATTCGGTCATGCCCTCCATGCGCGTGACCACGCTCTCGGCATCGCTGCCGGCATCGTGGGTCTGTTTGCGGAAGGCCTCCATGACCTTGCCGAGTTTCGAGGCGTTGGTCTCGACCGACACGCTGGCTTCGGCCGAACGCTGGCTGATGGATTCGCCGACCCGGGCCAGACGAGCCACCGCCTCCTCCGCCGCCGCCGAAAGCAGGTCGGCATTGTGCTGGACGGATTCCGAAGTCGCTTCCAGATGGGCCGACGAACTGGTCGACACATTGGACAGGTCCTGATGGTGTTTCCTGAGATCGTTGCCGACCTCCTTGAGATTGGAAACGGATCGCTGCGACAGGAAATCCAGCTCCTCGTACTGGCCGCGCAGTGACGAAGCCAGGTTTTCCACCTGATCGGCAAGGACCTGCGAGGTCGATGAAATCTCGTTCGAGTGACGCCCCATGGCGTCGGTGACGAGATCGACCACCTGGGCCGCCTTGTCGGCGCTCCGCGACAATTCGTGGGAGCGTTCGTTGAGGCTGCTGCCGGCCCTGGACAGGTTGGAGACGGCGTCTGTCGATGCCGTCGTCAGCTCGCTAGCCTTCTGGTGAAGGGAGTCGGAGAACGCCTGGACGTGCGTCGATGCGGCATTGTAGGCCGTGGTCAGGTCCTGGGAACTGCGATGCAGGACATCACCGACGTCGTCGAAGCGGACCCGCGCCTGATCGAGGGCCCCTTCCAGTTCGCCAATATGAACGCGGAGTGATTCGGCGATGCCTTCCAGATTGGAGGACGCCTTGTCCGTGGCCGAGTTGGCGTGATCGACGTTTTCGCGCATGGCGGCCGCGACTTCCGTGATGCGTGAGATCGCGGCGTCGGAAGCGAACCGCATCTTCTCGGTTCCGTCCTGGAGTTGCTCTGTCACCCGCCCAACCCGCGCCGCCGCACGATCCGTCGCGCCATCCAGTTCGGAGGCGCGCTGGCGAAGGTTTTCGCCGGCGGCACCGAGGCGGTCCGTCGTCCGTTCGGTCAAGTCGTCCAGTTCGAGGGCCCGCAGTTGATAGATGTCGCCGATCATGTCCATCTGCTCGCGAGCGCCGTCGGATGCCGTCTTCAGCTCGCCCGCCTGACGTGCCATGACTTCCGTGACCAGCGACAGCAACTGCGATACCCGGTCGGCGCCGCCGGCCAGGTCATCGGCCTGCCGGTCGAGGGTGGTGCCGGCATCCTTGACGTCGTTGACCGCCTGTTCACTGACCGTCGATACCGTCTCGCCGCTCGAGCGAAGCTGGCCCGTGATCTCACGGACCCGGAGCGCGGCCCGGTCGGCGGCGGTCATGACGTCGGCGAGCGTGCCCTGCATTTCCTCGTTGAAGCCGGTCAGGCGTTGTGAGGCCCGGTCGGTCGAGTTTTCCAGTTGTTCCGTATTGTCGCGGACCAACTTACCGCTGTCGAGCATCATGGTCGCGGCGCGGGAGGCGATTTCATTCAGGCGCTGCGATTGTGTCTCGAGGGCACGGGCCACCCGATCGACGTCGATCGCCGCCTTTCCAGCCGCCTGGTCGATGCCGTTCGATCCCGCACGGACGGATTCTTCAAGCGCCTGAATGCGTCCGGTCGTGTTTTCCGACAGGCCGGTCAGGGACCTGAGCTGGGTCTTGAAGGAAGCCACCATTTCTTCGGTCCGCTCGGAAGAGCTCTGCAGGCGGTCCGTCGCGTGATCCAAGGCGCCGGCCAGGTTGTTGATATCGTCGACACCCCGTTGCGAGGTCGCGGCGATCTCGTCCGAACCGATGAGCAGCGCCTCGGTGACGCCGCCGATGCGCTGGCTCGCCGTGTCGGCGGCGCCGGACAAATCGTCGCTGCGCTGGCGCAGGGCGTCGCCGGTGGCATTGATCCTGAGCACACTCTGGTTGGCGATGCGGGCCAGGTGGTCGGCCCGCTCCATGACCGTTTCACCGACATCGGTGACGTTGCCGACCGCCTTCACGGAAGCCGCCTCAAGGAGGCCGCTACGATCCTTGAGCGCATCGCCGACGCGTTCGACCTGCTGCATGACCTTCTCGGCGACGATCGACAGTTCCTGCGAGTTCTTTTGCAGGTTGGCGCCGACGTCGCCGGTCCTGTCGGCAACCCGACTGGCCTGTTCGTCGAGGGCTTCCGCCTGCTCGCGGAAATCGCGCCCGACGTCACGGACCTTGTCGACGACCTTCGCCGACACCGTATCGAGGGTCACCGCCTGGCTACGGAAGACGTCGTTCATGGACCCGACGCGGTCTTCGATCCGGTCCGCCGTGTCGATCAGGTGGTGGGTCTGGTCATTGAGCCGCTTCTCGATCTCGGCGGATTTGTCGGCGACAGCCTCGGCGGTCTTGTCGAGGAGCAGCGTCTGGCGTTCGAAGGCGTCGCGCATCTGGTCCAAGCGGCCGGCGGCCCGATCGGTATTCTCGGCCAGATCCCGCGCGTGCATGGCGATCAGGTCGGCCCCGCCGCGCAGCACTTCCGCGACATCGTCCGAGCCGACCGTCAAGTCGTTGACCCGATCCTTCAGCGTAACTCCTGCGTCCTGCAATTTCGCCGTCGCCGCATCGACCGTCGTGCCCAGTCCGACCGTATGGCCTTCGAGGATTTCCGAGATCTCGGCGGCGCGACGCGACGCGTCCCCGGCCACTTCGGAAAGCTCGCCGGTCCTGTCCCTAAGCACGCCGGAGAGCGTTTCCGCGCGCGTCGAGGCGCGGTCCGTCGAGGCCGTCAACTCGCGCGACCGGCGCTCCAATAGATCGCCCAGGTCACGGGCCCGTTCGACGGCGTCGGTGGTCACGTTTTTCAGGTCCTCGGTTTGCCGCCTGAGCGCGTCGGAGACGGCATGGGCCCGGATGTCGGCGTCCTCGGAAGCCTCGGAGAGCTCGAGGGTGCGCTGGCGGATCAGGCTGGTCACCGCCTCGCCGCGACGGGCCGCGTCCTCCGAGACGACGGTCAAATCGCGGGCTTGGCGGCGCATGACGTCCGAGATTTCCTTGACCCGGCTTTGGGCGCGGTCGGTCGGATAAACGAGACGGCTCATGTACCAGCGCATGACCTCGGTCTCGCGCCGGAGCTGGCGGCCGCGCTCGAAAAAGGCGACGACCATCCACAACAACGCCAAGGGTGTAACAGCGCCGGCCGCGAGGCCGCCGATCTCGTGCGGCAGAAGCTCGCCGATGTTGTTCCAGCCGAGGCTGGTTTCGATGTAGTCGACGGCACCGACGATCCAGACCGCCGAGAGGGCGACGCCGAGCCAACTGAACAACCGGTAGCGCAGGTAGAACGGCGGTTTCCAATCCTTGAAATCGTCGATCTCCTGAAGGACCACCGGATCGACTGCGGGATCGGCACCGCCGCCGAGCCGGCCCTCTTCGGGCACGATGGCGCCCAGCGAATCGGCGATGGCGCCCGTGTTGGACTGCGATGATCCCTGCGATCGACTTTCGGCCATTCCGCCCCTCCTTGCGACGAAATCCAAACACCCGTCGCTCGGACGATACCACCTCTATATGTTGAGGGTAAATGGGAAGAAACAACAATATATGGGGATAACTTGGAAGACCGATACGTCCCTGCGAAGGGCCTGAAAGCCCTTGCGGCCGGTGTCGCATAGCCCTTGGGCGCCAGTCAAGCCGGTTTCCCGCGTGTGCCTCTAACGCTGTGGCGGAAAGACCGTGAGAGCCGCTTTATCCGACTTGCGGACCTAGACGCCAATGCGCGCGACCTCTCGCGGTTTCCAATATGACCTTGGCGGCAACTCGAGACTGACTTCCGGAGTTTAACCAAAGCCGACTTCAGGTGCGGGGTCAGGTCCACCAACTGTCGGCATCGCAGGGCCGATCGCGCCGACTGCGAGAAGTCTTTCGGGTGGTCGATGTCCTTGATCCCCGACTTTTCTGTTGCAGAGCTCCCGATTAAACACGCAAGCCGAACCGATATCCGGTAGCTGATGTGGCGACCAGCCCTATCGCGTGGAAACCAAGTGAAGTGACTGGCGTCGAGCATAGCATGACGTCGTCCGCCGGCCCCAATTCAAATGGCTTACGCTAAACCAAGGCGGGTGCAGAATTGATCGAGGTCGTGATCTTCCGCGATTCTAAAACGCTTGCCTGTAAAACGAGCACTGTAGGTATCGCCATCCGAATTAGGCAATTCCCAATGAGTCGGTGATCTCTATCAATGCAGGGCTTAGTCATATAATTTACACTAAACAATTGGATTTTAATGCAGGGAGATTGCCAACCATGGACAGCGAACTCGACACCCTTTTGCTCGAACACCCGTTTTTCCAAGGTATGGATCCAGAAGCCTGCAGCCGATTGTCGAAGTGCGCCCAGAAAAATGTTTACGACGCTGGCGAATACATCATCCGTGAAGGGGAGGTCGCAGACCGGTTCTTTCTCGTCCGTCACGGCCGCGTCGCTATCGAATTGCACTCACCCGGAAAGGCACCAATGGTGATCGCCACCATTGACGGTGGCGAAATGTTCGGGTGGTCATGGGTGTCGCCGCCCTACAAGTGGAGCTTCAGCGCCCGGGCCGTGCAATTGACCCGCCTCTTGAGCCTTGACGCGAAATGTATCGTCGCGCTGATGGAAGACGATAAGACACTCGGCTACGACTTTTACAAACGCCTCATGCCGGTCATATCAGAACGGTTGTCGGCGACGCGGATCCAGCTGACCAACATCTACGGCGGTCCCGGCCAATAGTCGGATCAACGCCGGCTGCGGAAAAAGGCGTGAACCCGGTTCACCGCTTCGGACACCGGGCGTGATAGGTTATGTCCGACATCGACGTCGCCGGTTGCACGGCGAGCACCTCGAGATTGGCATGGGTCCGTGCGTCCAGATAGACGCCGAGCATGCGGAGTGAAAGGGCGTGGGTCGACAGTCCACTCTCACCCACATGACGCCAATCGAAAAGCGCCAGAGCCCCGGCGGCGGCGCCAAAATCGACGGCGTCGATCATCAGGACCGTGTCGGGATCAGCGCTGACGGCTTTTTCCAGGTGGTTCTCGGGCGCCATGCCCGCATCGATGACGACTGTCCCTTGCGACGGCATGATCCGTTCGGCGATCACCGATCCAACCGCGTCGTCGCCTCTTTGCCGGTTGCCGACTCCAAAAACACAGACCCGGCCTTCCAGGCGCTTCGCCAACTGATCAAGAACCGCTGCGTTTTCTCGTGAGCCCGGCCTTTTAGATGCTTCCTCAGTTTGTGTTCGTGTCATGATTCCGCCTATCAGGCCAACTGTGCCGTCTTGCGGCGGCATTTCGCGCAGTGGGTGGCGAGCCTGTCGCCGCGCAGCACCTTGCCGTCCGCACTCTTGACGCCGGGATCGACGAGACCGAGATCGCCGCCGGCAACCATCATCAGGGTCGGGTTGGCGAAGGCGACCGGTCCCAGGTGGTCGGCCAACCAGCGCAGCTGATCGATGGGCCCGAGAACCTCGCCGCAGACCTCGCAAAGCGCGATCTCCTTGCTGACACTTTCCTCGAAATCTTCCGGCGCAAACCCGACGCATTCGTATTCATTGCTCATGCGGATACCGAGTCCGGTCGGACAGTAGCGTGCGCATTGACCGCACCAAATACAGGCATCGAGATGCTGGACCAGGCGCCGCCGGGGCGGATCCGATGTGGTGTCGTCGATGACGTCGATGCATTTCGGTGGGCAGACCTCGGCGCAGGCGCCGCAGCCGATGCAGCCTTCCGCGTTGAAGCGCGGCCGTCCGCGGAACCGCTCACTGGCCTCGAAAGGTTCGGCCGGGAAGCGGGTCGTGAACGGCGGCGAGAACACCGCTTTCAGGGCTTGCAGGAGGATACGCGGTTGCAGGAAGGCCGGGAGTTTCATGCCTGAGGCCCCTCCTTTTCTTGGCCGCCGCTGTCCCCGTAGTGGTCGCAAACGCTGCCTTCACAAAGCTTGACCCCGGAGCGGTGCGACGCGCGGGCCAGGGTATGGGCGGCGGTCGACGACGCCAGCATGACGAGACCGATGCAGATCAGTCCCTTCACAGTGCCGGCAAGCGAGCTGAGCCAGACGATGGATCCCAGAAGGATCAGGGCGGTGCCGACGGTAACGCATTTGGTCGAGGCCTGGATGCGGTTGTAGACGTCCGGCAGGCGGATCAAGCCGATACAGCCGGAAATGTCGAACAACAGGCCAAGGCCGATCAAGACCATGCCGACGGTCTCAGTCATCAAGTTCCCTCCCTTCGACGAATTTGGCCAGCGCCAAGGTGCCGACGAAACTGACCAGGGCCCAGACGATGGCCACGTCCAACAGATATTCCTTCGCGGTCAGGGCCGTCAGGACGGCGACGAACCCGACGACGACGGTGCCGAGCACATCGATCGCCACCATGCGGTCGGGGGCGCTCGGGCCCTTGCCGATGCGATAGAGGCAAAGCAGACAGCAGACCAGGAGCCCGGCGAACACAACCAACACGAAGGGATCGAGCGTCATCATTCGACAATCCTCCCGATGAACCACTCGAAGCGTCCGAGAATGAGCCGCGTCGCTTCTTCAGGGTCGGTCGTCGAGACATCGATCCAGTGCACATAGAAGGTTCCGTCCTCACCGATGTCGAGGGTCAAGGTGCCCGGTGTCAGGGTGATCGAAGCGGCCAGCAAGACCCGCGCCGATCGCGTATGCAGGTTCGATTTCACGGCGACGACACCGGGCCGGATCGGCATCGCCGGGTGCAGGACCCGGTAGGCGACATCAAAACTGGCCTTGATCACGTAGAAGACGAAGACCGCGAGATAGAGCAGGGCCCAAAGATACCGGCGCGGATCGACGAGGCGTTGGAAGCGATGAGTGACGATCCGTTTCATCACCCAGGCGACGAATGCGGAAACCAAAACACCGGCTCCGATGTCACCCCACAGCAAGCCGCCGTTGGCCGGTGCGACCGGCCACACGAGCAACAACCAGAGGGAAAAGGCGACGGCGAACAGGGTCAGGCGCTCGGCCGTTTGGTAACCGCTCGCGGCCGTTCCCTCGGCCGCCTTGCCGGCGTCAGGTGTGTTGGTCTTGTTTTCGGCCGTAACGGTCATTTTCCTTTCCTTCGTTGCACGTCTACGGGGCGAACGGCCCTGCCGGCAAAGTCTCCACCGCCGGCCCAATGAACAGCGGGTCGTGCAGCCCGCCGATCACCAGCAACGACAGGGCCAGGCAGGCCACCGCCAACAGGATCATGGCCAATGCCATCGACCGCGGCTCCTGGCGCCAAGCCTTCGATGCCGTCGGCGTTGTGGCGAAGAAGGCGCTGCGCTGCACCTTCAACTGATAAGCCAGGGTCATGATGCTGACGACGACGGCGGCGATGGCGAAACCGATGAACCCAGCCTCGACGGCGGCGAGGATAATGATCAGCTTGCTCCAGAAGCCGTTGAGCGGCGGAATACCGGCGATCGACAGGGAGGCGATCAGCGACGTGCCGCCGGACACCGGCAACGCCTTGTTGAGGCCGCCGAGCTTTTCGAGGTCGCGGGTGCCGGTGGCGTATTCGACGGCGCCGGCGTTGAGGAAAAGCAGCGACTTGAAGGCGGCGTGGTTGACCAGGTGATAAAGCGCACCGACGATGCCCAACGGCGTGCCGAGACCGAGGCCGAGCACCACGTAGCCGACTTGGCCGATCGAACTGTAGGCGAACAGGCGCTTGATGTCGGTCTGGCCCATGGCCAGCAAGCTGCCGGCGACCATGGAGATGACGGCCAGCCAGCGGAGAGCTTCTAGGACACCGTCGCCCGCACCGAACACGTTGAAGATCAGCCGTGCCAGGACGTAGATACCGATCGCCTTGATTAAAACGCCGGATAACATCGCCGATACGGGAGCCGGCGCCGATGGGTGGGCGTCGGGCAACCAGGCGTGGAACGGCACCAGGGCCGATTTCAGGCCGAAGCTGCCGAGAAACAGGGCCAACGCGAAGAGCAGTGGCAGGCTCATGCCGGTATCAGCAACACGGGCCGCAATATGGCTCAGGTTGAGATTGCCGGTGACGCCGTAGACCAGCGCGACGCCGATCAGAATGAAAGTCGAAGACACGGTGCCGAGGACGGCGTACTTGAAGGACGCCTCCAACTCCTCGTGCCGGCAGCCGAAGGCGACGAGGCCGTAGGATGCAATGGCGGCGATCTCCAGCATGACGTAGAGGTTGAACAGATCACCGGCCAGGATGACGCCGTTCATGCCGGCCATCATGATCAGGAACAGGCTGTAATAGCGGTCCTTGGCCGTGAACTGGCGCATGTAATCGATGGAGTAGAGGCCGGCTGCCAGGCCGACCCCGGCCACCGATACCAGCATCAGGGAGGCCAGGGGGTCGAGGCGGAGCACGATGCCGATCGGCGCCGCCCAAGCCGCCGACTTCGTAGAGGCCCTGTTCGCCGAAGGTGAGGACGCCGATGACGACGAGTACGAGCAGCGTCAGATTGGCCAGCCAGTCGGCAACAGCCTCTCTCTTGGCAGCGACCAGAGGCACAATGAAGGCCGTCGCCAGTGGCAGGGCGGTGAAAAGCGGGATCAGGGCGTGGACTTGTGTGTCCGTCATCGATTTCCGTTCCCTATCCTCTGAGCCGCCGTATCTCGGTCACGTCGAAGGTCCCGTAGCGTTCGTAGAGCCGTACGCAAAGAGCGACCAACAGGGCCAGGACGCCGAGGCCGATAACGATCGAGGTCAGGACCAGGGCCTGGACCAGGGGATCGACGGCGCTCACCGCGAAAACCGTCGGTGTCGTGCCGAAATCGAGGATCGGCGGCAGACCGCCGTGCCGGTAGCCGATCAGGATCAACAGCAGATGCACACCGTGTTCCATGATCAGGAGCCCGATAACGATCTTTACCGTGTTGCGGCTGACGACGACACCGTAGACACCGACCATGACCAACAGCAGGGCGAGGGAATAGATCATGGTCCATCCTCCCTTTCGCCGCTGTCACCGAGCATGATGCGGAAGGCGGCCAAAACCGCGAAGACCAGGAAGATGGAACTGGCCACCTTCAGGCCCAGCGCCATATTCGACATTGGAATCGTACCTGCGCTGAAAAGCGCGTAGCGGGCCGCTTCCGGCGTCGCGATGAAGTTCTCGAAGAAATAGCCGCCGGCCCACCAGGTGCCGAGAAGGGCGATGACCAGGAAGGCCAGGATGCCGACGCTGTCGAGGCGCGATGCGAGCCCGCTGTGGAAGAAGCGCCGCGCCTTGTCGCCACCCAAAGCCAGGACCAACAGCGCGAAGGCGCAGGCGATGACGACACCGCCGGCAAAACCGCCGCCCGGCGTCAGGTGGCCGTACAAAACGATGTAGATGCCGTAGAGCAGGATGATGCCGCGCAGCCAGCGGGCCACCGTGCGGACGATGGTGCTCATGCCGGGATCGGATCGCCGGACGGTCATACCCGGTCCTCCTCTCGATGGGGTCCCTGCCGTCGAGCCCGGCGGCGCAGAATGGCGACGGCGCCGATGACGGCACAGAAAAGAACCGTCGCTTCGCCGAGCGTGTCGTAGGCCCGGAAATCAAGGAGCACGGCGGTGACGGCATTCGGAGCACCGGTTTCCGCCAGGCCCGTCTCCAGGTAAGCGGTCGCCGGCGCGTCCATGAAGCGGTCCATGGCGGCGTAGCCGAATTCCGGAAAATGGGCGAACAGCTGAACGCCGAAGAGGCCGATGGCGACGACGATGGCGGCTGCGGCGATCATGCCGACCAGGCCGCGGCGGCTGTTGACCGGTTTCGCCTGGCGGCCCAGCGTCGCCCGGATAAGGATGACCAGGGTGACGACCTCGACGCCGATCTGGACGATGGCGATGTCGGGGGCGGCCAGGAACAAGAAGGCGATGGCGAGCAGGAAGCCGACGGCGCCGACGCTGATTACGGAGGCCATCAGGTTCGGTGTTTCGAGGGCGAAAATGGCTGCAACGACGGCCAGGAGGACGATGACGGCAAGCACCTCGATCATCTCACCCTCCCCACTGCACCAGCAGGTAGACCAAGGCCAGGGCACCGAACAGGACCCAGGTCAGGTAATGGGGCAGGACACCGGTGTGGGCCGCGCGTAGCCAGCCGGACAGGTAGCCGGCCGTCGCCGCACCGATATCGTGGACGTCGAAGAACCGGGTCCGCGCCAGGCGGTAGAAATTGCGCAGCACCGGGACCTTCTCGATGGTCGCGTAGAAGTCGACGCCGGTGACCTCGACGTGGCGGGCCGCCCCGGTGTCTACGTCCCGGAGGTAGGCCTCGTCCATGCGCTCACCGCCGATGTAGGTGCCGACCCGGCGCAACTTGCCGGCCCGCATGGTTAGCGCATAAGCGACAATGCCCACGACGATGGTGACGAGGATCAACACCGTCGCCGGTCCGGACCACCAGACGCCGGCCATCTCTACGTCGACCACCGGCAGGATCAAGCCATCCAACGGCACGTCGCGGGCGAAGACGCCGAAGACCGCGCACAGCACGGCCAGGGTCAGCATCGGCGCCACCATGGCGAACCCCCGTTCGCGGACGGAAGCCGCCTTCACGTCCGGCGCCGGTTTGCAAAGGAAGGCGGCGTGCAGGACCTTGACGAAGCTGGCCAACGTCAGGGCGGAACCGAGCATGGCGGCAGCGATGAACAGGATCCAGACGCCGGGTGCCGCCTCAGCGCCAGTGATGACACCCTGATAGACCATCCATTTGGAGGCGAAACCGTTGAACGGCGGGATGCCGGAAATGGAAAGGGCCGCAATCAGGCAGACGGAGAAGGTCAGCGGCATCAGCCGCCCCAGGCCGCCCAAGCGGTCGAGGTCTGTCGTGCCAGCCGTCTTCTCGACCGACCCGGCGCAAAGGAACAGCGCGCATTTGTAGATGGCGTTGTTGAGCATATGGAAGAGCGCGCCAGCCAGACCGACGGCCGTGCCGGTACCGATGCCGAGCACCATGTAGCCGACCTGGCTGACCGCGTGGTAGCCGAGCAGGCGCTTCAAGTCGTGTTGCACGAGGGCCAGCAAAACGGCGGCCAGGATGGTGATGGCGCCGACCGCCATGAGCAGGAGATGCATGGCCGGTGTGGCGACGAAGAGATCGAGCACGACGCGGGCCAGCAGGTAGATGCCGAGCAGCTTGTCGAGAGACGCCGGCAGGAAGGCGGAGACCGGTGCGTCGGCCTTCTCCCCGCAATCGGGCACCCAGCTATGGACCGGCATGGCGCCGGCCTTGGCGAAGGCGGCGACGGCGAAGCAGAGGAAGGCGAGGTGGCTGTTGAGGTCGGTCAGTGCCAAGGCGCCGCCGTCCATGCGCGTCGAGCCGGCTAGGTTCCAGACGAGAACGGCGCCGAAAACCAAGAGCGCGTCCGATCCGCCGACGATGATCAGCGATTTCTTGGCGGCATCCGCAGCCTCGGGCCCGGCGATGCCGATCATTAGATAAAGCGTCAGGGCAACGAACCCCCAGCAGACCAGCAGGAGGATCAGATCGTTAGCCAGGACGACGCCGGCAGACGCGGCGATCGTCCACAATAGGTAGGCGAAATACTCGCGCTGGCGCTCGCGCTCGGCCATGTATTCGACCGAATAGAGCGCGATCAGGAAACCGACCAGGGTGATGATGAGCAGAACGAAGGCGCTCAAGGCGTCGAGACGCAGGGACAGCCAGGCGCCGGCTTCGAAGGTATTGCCGATGATCGAGAACAGCGGCCAGGAGATGCTCAACGTGGCGGCGGCGATCAGGACGGCGAAGTAGGAACGCAGGAGCTCCACGCGGTTCGGCAGGACGAGACAGACCAGTCCGCCAGCCAGCGGCAGGATAATCGGCAAGGTCAGCGCGTGAAAGATCGCGTCCATGTGCGTTTCGTCCGTCCTACTCCATGGGCAAGTCCGGTCCTTGCCAACCCGTTTCTGCGGTCAATTGTTGTGTCTTCTCGCGCGACAACCGGATCAGGTCGGCCGCGCCCAGCAGCCGGTCGCCGGTCCGTTGGTCGACGGCTGTGGCCATGCGTTCCGTGCAGCAATAGCAGGGGTCGACGGCGGCGAGGATGATGGTCGCGTCGGCGACGGTGGCGCCGAGCACGGTTTCCCGGTTGGTCGGCACGTTCATGTAACTTGGCGCGCGCACCTTGTGGCGCACCGGCCGGTTGGAACCGTCGCTGCGGATATAATGGAAGACCTCGCCCCTGGGCGCTTCGTAGTGGCCGATGCCCTCGCCGGGCGCCACCCGCTCCGGATGGGCGTCGATGGGGCCGGGCGCGGTTTCCAGTTCATCCAGGCACTGCTCGACGATGCGAATCGATTCAAACATCTCGAGAATCCGCACCACGGCCTTGTCGAAGACATCGCCGCCATCGCGCGTGATCACGTTCCAATCGACCATACCGTAGGCGGCATGGGGATGGTCGCGCCTGACGTCGATGGCGACACCGGAGGCCCGCGCCGTCGGGCCAAGCGCCCCGTAGGCGATGGCCTTGTCGCGGGTCAAGACGCCGACGCCGAGCGTACGGGCGTGCAGCAGCGGGTCTTCCGTGACGGCGTCGCGGAACATACCGATCGGTGACCTCAAGCCATCCACCAGTTCGCGGATCTCCGGGATGTCGTCCGTATCGATGTCCCGGCGGACACCGCCCGGTTTCATCATGCCGTAGTGGTTGCGGTTGCCGGTGATCGTCTCGAGGATGTTCAACACGTCCTCGCGGAACCGCCAGGACCACATCCAGATGGTGTTGAAGCCGAGGAAGTGGCCGGCGAGACCGAGCCACAACAGGTGCGAATGGAGGCGCTCCAGTTCGGCGACGACGGAGCGGATGAACAGCGCACGTTTCGGGACGACGATATTGCCGGCGTCCTCGATGGCCTGGACACAGGCCAGCGGGTGCGAGGTCGAGCAGATGCCGCAGATGCGCTCGACCAGAAAGACGGTCTCCTCGAAATCCTTCGACTCGGAGAGCTTTTCGATACCGCGGTGGTTGTAGCCGAGCTCGATGTCGAGATGGACGACCGTCTCGCCCTCCACATGCAGCTTGAAGAACTCGGGTTCTTCCTGGAGCGCGTGATAGGGGCCGATGGGGATGATGGTGCGTTTACTCATGCCCGGTCTCCCGTTCGTAGTCGCGCCTGAGCGGGAATTGACCTTCCTGCCAGTTGTCGTCCAACAGCAGGTGGCGGAGGTCCGGGTGATTGAGGAAACGGATGCCCAGGAGCTCCCACATCTCGCGCTCGATCCATTCGGCGGCCGGGCAGACGGCGACGATGCTTTCGATCTCGGGATCGTCGCGGCCAAGCTGCGTACGCAGGGTGACCACGCAATCGACGCCGTCGAGAGCCCAGTGGTAGAGGATCTCGATGGCGTCCGGCGTATCGACGCCGGATGCGATCTGGAACCGCGCACCGAGGCCTTCGAACATCAGGCGGCTGGCCTCGACGACGCTCCCGGGGGTGACCTCGACGAACAGCCGGCGCGGCGATTTCTCCTCGACGCCGACAACACCCTCGCCGAGGGTTGTCTTGATTTGATCGATGACCTTTCGATCTTTCATGGTTTCTCCGTCAATCGGCCTCGCCGGCAGCGACAACAACCGGTTCGGCGGCGGACGTCTGATCGGGGACCGGTTGCGCCAGGGGTTCACCGGCGCGCAGGCGATTGATCACCTCGACGACGCCCAAGATGATCGCTTCCGGTTTCGGCGGGCAGCCGGCGATATAGGCGTCAATGGGGATATAGGTTCCCGGCGGGCCGTCCCAGTTATAGGACCCCCGAAAGATGAGGCCGGTGCAAGGGCAGCCGCCGACGGCGATGACGACGACCGGTTTCGGCGCATCCTCGTAGAGCCGTCTCGCGCGGATGGCCGCCTTCTTGTTGAAAATGCCTGAGAGCAGCAGGACGTCGGCGTGGCGGATGGAGCCGACCAGCGTCAGGCCGAACCGTTCGATGTCGTATTTCGGGGTCAGGGCATCGAGGATCTCGATGTCGCAGTTGTTGCAGGCACTTCCCGCTAGATGGAAGACGTTGAGCGACCGGGTCAGGGTTTCGATGGCCAGGTTCATGGTCTCACCATCCGATCAGGGCCAGGACGACCGCTACGGCGGCAACGGCGCTGACCGGTCCCCAGAAGAACTTCACGGCCTGGTCGATGCGCAGTCTCGGTGTCGTGTTGCGCAAAACGATGACGATGACGACCAGGAACAACCATATGCCCGTTCCCATTAGCGCGCCCGACCAACCGTCGCCGACGACGGCGCCGCCGGCGAACAGGACGACCAGGAACACCGGCATGGTGAACAGCATCATCACGCGGGTCAGCTTGAACATGGCCAGCGGCGGCCCCGAATATTCGATCATGGCACCGCCACTAAGCTCGGTCTCGGCCTCCGCCATGTCGAAGGGCACCAGGGCCAGCTTGGCCTGCATGCAGACGGTGGCGACGAGGAGCGCCAATATGCCGGACGGGGCGGCGGCGGCGGTGACAACCAGAATCTCGCTTAGCAGGATACTGCCCGATTGGATCACCGGTACCAGGATGGCTAGGATAAACGGCAACTCGTAAGCCAGTAGCAATTTGACTTCTCGGCTTCCGCCGAGGGAAGCGAGCGGGTTGTGCGAGGCAAAGGCGCCGAGAATGACGGCCAGGGCCGGCATGGCCAGCAGGTAAACGAGTACGATGAGATCGCCCATGAAGGCGGTGCCGGGGTCGAGCAAGGCCCGCCACAGAACGGTCGAGGCCAGCGTCACCGAGGCCAGGCCGATCAAAGGGGCCCCCAGGAACAGGGCCAAGGGGCTGCCGTTCGGCACACAGGTTTCCTTGATCATCAGTTTGCCGACGTCGAAGAAGGGCTGCAGCAACGGCGGTCCGACCCGCATCTGCACGCGGGCCGTGACTTTGCGGTCGACCCAGCTGGTCAACAGGCCGGCGACGGCGGTGAACAGGAGTCCGGGGAAGATCAGGAATTGCAGGACGACGAGAAATTCATTCATGGCACCGCCTCCTGCTTCACCCACTTCGCGGACCGCGCCGCCAGATGCGCGTCGAGAATGTGGATGTTGGCTTCGTTGGGGCCGATCTCGCGGAACTCGATGGCGCCTTGGCCGCAACTGTCGACGCAGGGTGGTTTCGTTTCACCGGCGGCCAGGCAGTAGTCGCAGGGTGTCTCGTAGAAGGGCACCAGATCCGGCAGGATGGTACCGAACGGACAGGCGTGGACGCAGAGCTTGCAGCTGACGCAACGCAGGTTGTGCCGGCGAAGGACGCCATCAACGCCGCGTTCGAGGGCACCCGTGGGCACGATAAGACGCAGCTCGGTTCCTCGCAGCGCCGGCAGATCAGCTCGAAGGTGGCGCGCTCACGCAGGCCTAGGATGCCATGGTCCTCGGCCTGCGGGCGGAAGCAATAACCGCAATGGACACCGCAGCTATCACAGTGGTCGCATTTGGCGAGGTCAATGACCAGTCTCTTGCTCATGTCCTTCAGTCGTCCCAAAGCCTCGGGTTGGCGTTGATTTTGTCGTAGGAGAACACCGGTCCGTCGATGCAGACGTGGTAGCGGCCCATGCGGCAGTGGCCACATTTGCCGACGCCGCAACTCATGTTGCGCTCCAGCGAGAGATAGATGTCCTGCGGCCGGTAGCCGCGTTCCAGGAGCTTGTCGACGGTGAACCGCATCATCACCGGCGGTCCGCAGATGACGGCGACACCGTTATCCGGGTTGCACTCCAGAAACGCCGGTTCGAGGATCTCCGGCAGGACCCCCACGTGCCCATCCCAACCGGGGGCGCCAGTGCATCGACCGTCATCATCACGTCGAGCGCATCGCCGCGGTTCCAGCCACGCGACGCCGCCTCGCGGAATACCAAATCGTCGGGGGAGCGGTGTTACCGGCGACGTAAAACTCCCTGATTATGGGCGAAGTAAATTTCCCCACCTTG
>Ga0066187_1000141_pt1 | contig 30414 bp, 25 predicted proteins | sample WorMetexBAHAMAS1_FD_58706 | JGI IMG/M metagenome (GOLD analysis project Ga0066187, IMG submission 58706) | Marine gutless worms symbiont microbial communities from Max Planck institute for Marine Microbiology, Germany - Inanidrilus exumae... | ecosystem: Host-associated > Annelida > Digestive...
CGCCGGGACATGACGTCACGGGGCCTGCACCATTTCAGATGGGTTCAACACTCGGAAACCATCGTCGAGATCATCCGCCGCTGGGTCAAAACCGTAGAAAGGCCAACATCCGGTTTGCACTCCTAAGGGGTCTCATTCGTATGTTCAATGACATATTCTTATATCCTTCACCGCCCGCTTCGCTTGAGACGCAAAGACCGCAGAGTAAATGATTTCTTATTCTTTGCGATCTCTGCGACTCTGCGGTGCGAATATTCCATCCATTACAACACGATACCCTATCTACCTTTCTGAAGAGGGTCATTTCGCTTCATGGCGCGTTCAACCGGATTCAAAAAAGAGCAGGGCACCCCGCTGGCGCATTTCCCGCACACGTCGGCCATTCCCTCATCACTGTAAATCTCAGCGTTTTCAAGCAGCAAAGCATAGCATTTGCGGCGGTCGAGGCGATCCGGGGTCAATGCGCCGGTCACGCATCGTTTGATGCAGGTCTGGCAGGTGCCGTTGTAGCGGTGGAGACAAAACTGGGTTTTCATGCGGGGGGAGGGGGATAGCTCCGCATCGGTGATGATGCTGCCAAATCTCCCGCAGCATCCTTTTACCGTGATGAGCATATGATGGCTGCCGAATCCGCCCAGTCCGGCGATATGGGCCACGTGTTTATGGGACCAGTCGCTCATGAGCTGTTCGGTGTCGAAGTTATGGGTCGGGGGGAGGTTGACGGTTTCAAATCCTTTTTCCGACAACACCTTTGAAAGATAACGGTTGAGATCGATGATCAGCCGGTTGGTTTCCACGTAGGCTACGGCCCACTGCCTGGATGCATGAAACGCCTTCCGGTTGCTTTTGGCGACGCTTTTTTCGAAAGGCAGGAAATAGACGATCACCGAGCGGGCGGTATCCAAAAGATCGCGCGGCAGGGCGTGGCTGCTCCTTACCGCCTTCTTAAGCTTTAAGAACATGGGGTCATTCGCATGGGCAAAAGCCACCAGCGGCTCCCCCCACCGGGTGCGGGTATCCTGATTTTCAGCGTACCGGCGAACAAAGTGATGGATATTTTCTATAACAAACCGGTTCTTCATATCATCACGGGTTGGCATCGGCACCTACCGCTTCATGGGGCAATTTCTGCGGTTGGGGGGAAAAAAGCTTCAGAAATCCTGCCAATGCAATGGCGTTGCCCCTTTTGTAGTCGAAGGTGAACAGGGTTGTTGCCGGATGGCGAATTTTGGCCAGCATCTCCTTCCAGGTATTGGATATGAGGTGCACCTCAATGTCGAGATCCGACAGCAATCGCTCCCGGATTTCCGCCACGCCCCTCCGGACATGAACCGTGTAGCCCTGTTTTGTATCGGTAAAGTAAAAACCCACCCGTTGATCCATATCGGCGCTGGCCACTGGATCCAGATTCACCTGCAGCGATTTGAAAAAACCCGAAAGTGGGAATTGAGAAAGGGTTTCCGTCGTCACTTTGGCTGATTCACTGGCCACGAATCCATCCCGGATCTCTACTGCCTCGGTAAGATAGTAATGTCGTGCATTGGCGTTTTCCTCTCGCTCTCCCAGGGCGGTCAGGCAGCGAATACGGATCGATTGGGCGGCAGGATCGCCGGGTTTCAAGCGAAGCAGGTGGTCGGTCAACTGAAGCGCCGCCTGGTGCCGGTCCGCATCCAGCAGTTTTCGGGCATGATCCATCAGTTTTTTTTCGCTGCCGGCCAGCATCACCATCATCCGGGCCTGCTCCATGGGGGAAAGCGGATGGAGGGTGGATGCATTACCGTCGAACCAGCCCAGATTGCCGCTGAACATGGCCCGAACGGACCACGACACCTTGCCGTAGTACTCTTGAAGGTAGGGCGCTTTAGCGAGATGGGGCGGCAATTCAACGGTCTCGACCAGTTCGTCCGGAGTCAGCCCCCGGTTGATGCCCCGAATGGTCTGATCGTGCACATACTGGATGGCATCCCGGTAATCGGTGAGCGTACGGTAGATCCGCTCCTCTCCGCGAACGGGCCTGCCGTGGCTTGGGACGAGGACGGCCGGTCTGATCTCCCGCATCCGGTCCAGGCTGTCCACCCAGTTGGACAAGCTCCGAAACGGTGTTCCCCTTATGGTGTAAAGGTTGGGAAAAGACCGGTAATAATTGTCTCCGCAAAGCAGAACCCTTCGATCCGGTAGAAAGACAAAGATCTGGTCGTTGGTTTCCCCGGGGGCGTGCTCCAGTATCAGCCGTACACCGGCAATGGTGGTCTCCAACCGTTGGTCGAAGGTGCGGGTGGGGCGGAGCAAGGCCACGGTACTGTCTTTGCTGAAACCCAGATAGGGACCGATCCCCGCATTGACCAGACCGTCAGGATCGAGGTAAATCCCGAACATGCGCATACTGCGGGTCCCCACGGCGGGGCGCAGTTTGTTGACGAGCCGGTCGATGTAGTACGCTGTGGTGTCATGTGCGTACACTTCCGGACGGGTGTCCCCCCATACCCCGGCACCGAAGACGTGGTCCGTGTGATTATGGGTATAGATCAGGGCTTTAACCGGTTTCTTCGTGATCTTTTCAAAAGCGGTTCTGACGGTCCGTGCCTGTTCTACGGTCTCCATGGTATCCACGATGACCGTCCCCTGGTCACCCTCGATGAGGATCGAATTGGCCAGTCCGAAACCGACCGCCACATGGATGCCCGGAACCACCTCAATCACCTCTTTTCTGAACTCCCGGGAATGCTCCGAAAGCGCCTGGGAAATCCCGACGTCTGGAATGCGCTTTTCCCCCGCCGGGGGTGTACCTGCACAGGCAACAACTGCCAAAACCGCTGCCAACAGCCATGATCCTTTTTTAACCAACATACGTTTTTCCACTGTTTCCACCGAACGCTGTCATAACGAATTTTTAAGCAGGAGGGCCGAGACCTCCTTTGTGAGTTTTGCGGCCACCATGGCCGTTGCTCCCGTGGGGTCGCGGCGCGGATTGAATTCAACAATGTCCGCGCCCACAACCGGATCCTTCAAATTCTGGATGATGGTCAGCACGTCGCGGGTGGTGAGCCCTCCCGGCTCGTGGTGCGACACGCCGGGGGCAAATGCCGGATCCAACACATCGATATCTAGGGACAGGTAAAGGGGTCCTGCCAGATCCATGGACAATACCGAACGCCAGGCTTCGATCTTCAGTACCTCGACGCCGAACCGGTCGGCCTGCTGTTGCTGGTGGGGGTTCATGGTCCGGATTCCCACCTGGACAAGGCGCCGGGCCAGGCCTTTCTCCATGATCCGTGCAAATGGACAGGCATTGGCTTCCCGGTTGCCTTCATACTGATCGTAGAGATCCGGGTGGGCGTCGAGGTGAAGAATCGTCAACCCCGAATAATAACGTGAATAGGCCTGCAGGATGGGATGGGTCACGGAGTGGTCCCCCCCGAGGGAGATTACCCGGGCCCCTTTTTCGAGCAGGCGGGAAACTCCGACTTCGATCCGTTTCAAATGCGATTCATCCGGGGGGAAGGTCAGATCCCCGGCATCCCGCCAGCGCATCTCCCTGCCAAGATCCATGCCACTTTCGACGCACAGGTTGGCAGAACCGCTGTGAAGTGTTTCGCGGATCCGAAGGGGGGCCTCAGCGGAACCCCTCAAAAAGGTGGAGTTCAAATCATAGGGAATCCCCAGAATGGCGACGTCATCCGGTGCGATGGGATCGACGTTGGAGGAGACTTCAGTCACGTGCGGCTATCCCTGCCTTTTCAAATCGACCACCCGATTCTGCAGTGGATCGAATCCGGTGATTCGGCACATGACTTCATCCCCATCCTGGATATGAACCGCACCGGGTGTACCGGTGGAGATGATGTCCCCTGGCAGCAGCGTCATGATCGAGGAATGGAACGCCACCAGATGATCCGGAGGGAAGGTCATGTTGGAAACGACGTTTTCCGCGTGAATGCGTCCATTGATCAGGGTGGCGACGCAAAGGGAATTCACGTCTGCCACCTCGTCGGGGGTAACGAAAAAAGGGCCAAAGCTGAAAAAGGTGTCGAAGCTTTTGGAAAGGGTCAGGTACCGGGGATTCTGCCTGAGGATATCCTCCGCCGTCATATCGATGATGGTGGTATAGCCTGCCACCACCTCCAGCCACCTGTCCCGGGCGACATCCTTGCAGCGCCGGCCGATGATGATGCCGAGTTCCGCCTCGGCCGTTGTTTTTTCCGAAATCAAGGGTATTTCAATGGCGTCGCGGTGGCCGATGACGGTGGTGGCCGGTTTGATGAAACTGGCGGGATAAACGGTGGGCGCCTTTTCCGACAGATCTGCGGCATGGGCCACATAATTGAGGCCGATCCCCCATATTTTTCCAGTCGTGCGGTATAGCGGGGCATAGGTTGCCTCAATAAATGGGATCGACGCCTCAGCGGCATCTTCAAGGCGTTCCCGCCCATTGCGCCGAAACCACTCCGCAAGCGTGTCGAGGCCGCCGGATGCGATGAGATCCGGCAGATTGGCGGGCCAGCTTTTTTCGCACTCACGGTTGATCCAATCAATGGGGACCAGGCCATCAGAAACACGCACACACAGGCTTTCCAAACCATTGATCAGAAGTGTGGCCAGCTGCATATAATTCCGTCACTCCTTTTTTGGGTCCTGTGGATGGGCAGCGAAACCGGTTGCCGAAAGGTTGTGCAGGCGCCCTATTTGCCCTGGGTCTTCGCTTTTATTTTTAATGTGATCTTCTGCTGCAACATCTGCCCCTGATAACGGTATATCAGCAGGATGCCGTTTTCACCCACCGGCAGCAACCCTGCACTGACCCCCGATTCCCCGAACGCCACCTTTCCGCTTTTGTACGGCGCGTAGGCAATCAGTTTGATCGGTGCCAGATCTTTGGTCAGTACCGCCCCCGGTGGAACCAGATCAGGCGGAATATCGTTGTTTTTCACATCAGCGGGGCGAACACCCTTGAAAACAACGCCCCCTTTGATCTCACCATCGTGGATGTACCGCGTCTGGTTCCATCCAACTTCCAGGGCATTTTTGGACCGGTTGGTAAGGGTCAAGCGCATCAGGGTGAAAAACCCCCCTCCCTGTTTCACCGGTTCCAGCCGGGCTTGAAAAAGTGCGTTTTCGGCTATGCGGACCTCCGGGGTACTGGTATAAACAACCGTCGGTGCACATCCGGTGACAATTATCAACAATAGAAGTATTCCTGCCAGACCTGCAAATCCATTGAAATTGCGCATCGCATACCTCCCTTCTTGCGCTCTTTTTATGGTATTGAGGATCAAAACACAACCTCAAATCCGTTTATCCTGTTTGTCAGGATTTCGTTCCAAAACAATGACGACAGCACATGAAAGGGAAACCAACAAAAGGCAGGGAGTTGCTTATCAGTACTCTATGAAATATCAAAACATAAGCATCTGTATGCTTTAAAAGATGGTACTTAATAGGGAAAGCCAAATCCTTCGGGAATCAAATTTCCTTGACAAAGTTAACGTGCGTGTTAACCTACAATCATTATGCGAACTGTGAATTTTTATCGATCAACGTCTGGTCACTGTCAAGTGGAGGAGTTTTTAAATTCCCTACACTCTAAAGATGCTAAAAAAGTGGTTTGGGTTCTGAAGTTGATTGAAGATCTTCCTCGAATACCAGCGCAGTATCTGAAAAAGCTCGTTAATACAGATGATATTTGGGAAGTGCGAGTCCAATCCGGAAAAAATATTTTCCGTTTACTGGGATTTTTTGATGGATCTGATTTAATTGTCATTGACCATGCTTTCCAGAAGAAAACCCAAAAAACACCTCTCAGTGCAATAAGAACTGCTGAAAAGAGGAAAAAGGATTATTTTGAAAGGAGAAAAGCCAAATGAGTGATCTACAGAAATATATAAAGAAGCGTAAGGGTAAGGATCCTGATTTTGCCAGAGGATTCGATAGTGGATATGAAGAATTTAAAATCGGAATTATCCTCAAAATGGCAAGAGAAGAAGCAGGACTCACTCAGCAACAACTCGCCGAAAAGTTAAATACCCAAAAAACAGCAATTTCTCGCATTGAAAATCACGCAGAGGATATCAAACTATCAACGCTAAAAAAATTTGCAGAAGCACTTGGAAAAGATCTTCGGGTGGAAGTGGCATAAATTCATTAATTATCCAGTGAATATTTATTTCTTACTATTGTGATGGACAAACGAACGAACGTGTGGTTTGAACAGGTCAAATTCGAATTGCTCAAGCCTTGGTCTTAAACACAATACGATAACCACCGGATCAGGAAACGATCGTGAAAAACCTGTTTATCTTCAAAATCGGAAGCACTTTTCCCGATATGGCCGAGAGGTACGGCGACTTCGAGGAGTGGATCGCCTCGGGCCTCCAAGCAAAGAGGACAAAAGTCACCGTTCTGGATCTTTTGACGACCGGCAGTTCATTACCGGCTTACGCTGATTTGGGCGGCATCGTGATCACCGGATCCCACGAAATGATTACCGACCGGCCGGATTGGAGTGAAGGGGCGGCCAAATGGCTGCCCGGCGCCGTGGATAGGCGAATCCCGATCCTGGGAATCTGCTACGGTCATCAGTTGCTGGCCCACAGCCTGGGGGGGGAGGTCGACAACAATCCCAAGGGCCTTGAGTTCGGAACGATAAAAATCTCTCTTACCGAAGCATCGGCATCGGACCGGCTCTTCGACAATCTTGAAAGCGGATTCGATGCCCACGTCACCCACACCCAGTCGATTACCCGCCTTCCCCGCGGCGCTACGCGACTTGCGTATAGCGACCGGGATCCCAACCAGGCCTTTGCCATTGGGGACGCGGCCTGGGGGGTGCAGTTTCATCCCGAGTTCAATCAGGAAATCACGAAGGATTACATCGGGGCAATGGCAGAGGCGCTTTCGTCCCAGGGGGACGATCCGGACCGCCTCATGGAGCATTGCAAGGAGACCCCCGAAAGCACGTCCCTGCTCAAACGGTTTTGCCGAATCGTGGAAAGCCGATAAAAAATCCGGGTCACCTCCCAATTAGAAGCAAGATAAGGATAGATTCGTGGGGTATGTTCATTGAACGGATCGGGTGTATAAGGATCCGAGGGTCCAAGGGGTCACGTGAAATGCTTAGGAGTTATAACTTATAGAAAATGCTGTATAAATCTTATAGCCTCTGTCTGTGAATTGGGACACAGATTCTATTAGAAAACAAGCCCTCGGATCCTGGACCCCTCGAATCCTTGAATCCTTCTTCTCCAAATAAATTGGAGAAGATCCAGAATTGTTACCCCTGTTTGCGATATTGTGATACCTGCCTGGAGATGGCCACCAGGGTATCGTTTTCATCCCAGATCTCGGCATCCTCCTCCACCATGCCGTCGTTGATGAAGCGAGAGCGGAAAACGCATTTGAGCCATTGGGTTGCGGGTGTGCTGCGGAGGTTCACGGACAGCTCCAGAGTCGGCACCCATGCCACCATCCCCTGGCTGGCGAACACCGGCGGCGGGAAAGCGTCCACCGCAAGCAGCACGGAAAGTGGATCGTATGGCCGCTTATCCTTGAATCGAATCCATCCCCGGAATTCCGATGTTTCGACCAAGCGGCTCTCCATCCAGCCTGCGGTTTCGGGTTCAAGGCGGACATCCACCTGCTCGAACAGCGTGTAGGTGGACATGGGCGGAAACTTAATGCAATCCCCGGGCGGGGACAGGGCCGGCGCCGGTCTTTCGTACCGCACCTCGTTCTCCCCATCTTTGGGATTCACCAGAGTGCACATGGACCGAACCCGCTCCCGGCCATTTTGATGGATACGCCCCTGCCACCGGTCGAAATTGGTGGAAAGGCCCATTCGCTCCAGCCTAAGATCGACATCACCGGGTCGGCACCGTGAAACAAAGTTGGCGGTGAGGATGGCAATGGATTTCTTTTCGGACACCTCGAGGATGGCCCGGCCCATCATCGCCATGAGGTAGCCGCCGTCCGGATTGCCGTTTACGGACCAGTTGTTGGAAACTTTCCCGGTAAAACGGCGATCCGTTTTTCGGATCACTGCCGTGTCTTGATCGAACAGGTACATAGTGGATTTGCGCCTTTCCGTCAAAAGGATCTTTTTCATCGACCCTGCATATGTACCTGAAGGAACTCCTCAAGGTAAAGCAAAGAACGCTTATGAATGGAAAAAAATGCAGGAATTGGATGTGAGCTACTATTGTGCTGTAAATCTTCAGGACTTGCCGCCAGGTCCACAAGCAGGATTCTATCCAGAGGGTTGATGGCCGATTCCCGCTTGCTGCTGCCTTGTACCGGAATGGCATTTTGGCAACCCTGTAAATCGATGTAATAGACGCCATTGGCCATATTTTTAAGACAGGTCTTGTTCCCCAATTAATCGAGCGGTCGGGGTATTTTTGCTGTTAACCCTTTTGATTAGCGGAATGGATGATCCGTGTTAGAAGCTTATGCTATCTGAGCACCTTAGGAGGCGTTTGGCAAGCGCTGCTCTCGTTGATCCGGTAAAATGAGAAGTGCCGAATCATAACAGTCCAATATTAAATACTTTTTCCTGCGCTTGTCTTACGCATCCTTTGGTGCGAGTTCATAAGATTTTAGCACGGATTGTCCATGCAGCGGTGGATACTTAAAAACTCCCCGACCCCTGAATTAATCAGATACCTTCCTTAAATCACGACCATTTGATAATTCAGAGGGATTTTGAAAGCCATGAGTACGATAATAACCTTTTTCATTGTTCATTCCTCCCTTGATAAATGATTTGTAAGAACATCGTTAATAGAATTTCTCTTTGTACTTGGGCATTCTTGTTCTTAGACTCAGCATGAAGTGCGCCAGACTTGAATATGTAAATAATACTATTGGTTATGATGGTTAATTGAAAAGAGATGTTACGTATCCATGGCAATTGTTCCGAAACCGTAACAGCAAGGGAAGAGGCAGGAGATGAAAAGTAAAAGATCGACCACCGAATTCAGCCTTCATTCTATCATGGTAAAATCACCCCTATGTGATTTTACTCATGAGTAAAGTTCGATTGATTGAATTATACTCATATTAAAACGTTTAAACTGGTTCATGTGGTGAGGAATTTTGGCTAAAGGAAACCTTCAATATGGTTATATGAGCTGGGATAGGAGCGTGCGGCCTGGAACCTGAATCGGATAATCGAAGTTGAAACAATCGACATCGGTAAAGTCCGCATCCATTATTAACTGAAAAGCGTACCCGGTTTTGAGCCTTGTATGGAAGTAGCTCAAGTTCGGACTTATCCGTCGCTTACTCGATTTAACCTCAACCATGAACCAGGGTTTTTGGTTGCGGGTCACTAGAAAATCAACCTCTCTTTTATCTTTGGTACGCAAATAATAAAGACCATACTCACCGTAACCCATATCCTGCCACCAATCTACGGCTTTCCGCAGATGACAGGCGACCATGTTTTCGTTTTTCGCACCCGGATCATCTACCAGCGACCAATCAGTAAGATATATTTTTGGCCCTTTGAGAAGGCTTCGGGAGATATTCCGGCTCCATGGCCGAATGGTAAAACAGTAATAGAGTGATTCCAGAACCGTGATCCATCTTCTGATCGATTCCTGAGAAGCCCTGAGTTTTCTCGATAACGAGGCAAAATTGACCAATTGGCCTGCTTGCTGTCTTAAAAACTCTGACAGCAATTCAACCTGCCCGACTTCATACACTTTTGTAACATCTCTTAAATCCTCTCTAAATAGAAGTTTCAATCGGGCTCTTTTCCAGCGGTTATAGAATCTCATATTACGTTTTAAAAAAGGTTCGGGAAAACCACCAAACCGTTTAAGAGCAAAAAAATCATCTTCTCTAATCAATTTCGGTTGGGAGATTTCAATTTCAGGGCAGTTGGGATCGGAGACCTCCGCAACCGTCAGGGGATGCATGTGATACATGAAATACCTTCCCATCAGGCTGTCGGCACCTTTTCGATAGATATCCAGGCGCGAACTGCCGGTGACGACGATATGAAACCTTTTTAATGCGTAAGTATCTTAAAATCCTTTTATAAAATTCCTCCAGTGAGGATACTTGTGTAGTTCGTCGAATATAATGGTTTTGGCATCCGTAGCCCCCACTTTTCCAGCAATACTTGCCGGTCCCGACAGGATATCCAGCCGGTCATCTTCATTATCCCAGTTAAAATAATGATGTGCTCCTGTAAACGATTTGCTGGTTGTCGTTTTACCGACCTGGCGGGCCCCAGCAATGAACGCCATCTGGTCGTCCTGGTCAAAGTGTGTCGCTAATAGCGATTCATATCTTCTTTTCATAGTGTAATGAATTTACGAAATTTAACCGGAATCGTCAAGACCATTATTTGACAGATCGTGGAATGGTCGCGTCCATTCCACGATCTTACGCGGAAAAGACGTCATCTGAAAGATCCTATGATAGGCTACCCGGTTCCGATGATATCTATCTACTTGTGGTAAAGCCCGCCAAACCCAGTGAATCATAATTTAGCCCTATTGAAAATGCAACGACGGTGTTTAACAACCAGATATCCCAGTCAATGTTGTTAAGTTTAGGATCGGATCGATTCGGGTTCTTATTGGAACGAATACATCCGATCATGTTGAATCAATCCTTGACCGATTGGATGTCGATGACTAAATGATGTGTGGATCTGAGAAACCTCGAAGTCAAACAGTGATCGAAATGTTGCAAGGAGCGGAAGATGAGCGAATCAAGGGCATTGATTGTGACGGGAGCCTCCAGGGGTGTCGGCGCGGCGACGGCGCGCTGGCTCGGACAAATCGGTACCAGCGTGACATTGGTGGCAAGAACTGGGGCCGCCCTAAACGAGGTGGCCCGTGATGTGGAACAGCTCGGGGGAAAAGTGCTGGTGGTTGCCGGAGATGTGGCGGATCCGTCAGTCTGCAGCGATGCAGTGGCTAAAACGCTGGACCATTTCGGCCGGCTCGACGCTGTGGTGAATAATGCAGCGGTACTGGAGCCCCTTGCCAACACCTTGGATGCGGACCCGGCGGCGTGGCGCTACAACCTCGAAGTCAATGTGATGGGGCCTTTTTATTTGGCGCAGGCGGCGCTTCCCGCATTGCAGAAAAGACGCGGCCGCATCGTCAATGTGAGCAGTGGAGCGTCAAAAATCGCCATCGAAGGCGCAGGTGCCTATTGTGCGGCAAAGACGGCCCTGACCCATTATACACGAGTTTTGGCGGTTGAATCCCCTCTTGTGACCGCGGTCTCGGTCCGGCCCGGGCATGTGGATACCGATATGCAGACGATGCTGCGGGAGGAAGGGGCCAGGTTCATGCCCAAAGAGCAGGGGGCCTATTATCAAAGTCTGAAGCGGGACAACCGTCTGGAATTGCCGGAGGTTCCGGGAAGGGCCATTGCATGGCTGGCACTGCATGCGCCAAGGGCGTGGAGCGGACGCTACCTGGACTACGACGATCAGGCGATTGCAAGCCAGGCTGCCGGCGTATTCGGCAATTCATTGAATCTGGATAACGAATAATGGAAAACTCAAAGGGGGCATCATGACACGAAAGGTGTTGGTACCGGTTGCGGACGGTACCGAAGAGATCGAAGCGGTGTGTATCATCGATGTATTGAGACGTGCCGGAACAGATGTGACGGTGGCGTCGGTGAACGATCTTCAGATTACCGCCTCGAGGGGAGTGAAACTGGTGGCGGACAAACTGATCGCAGCGTGTATGCAGGACACATATGACCTCATCGTTTTGCCCGGGGGGATCCCCGGGGCTGAAAATTTGAGGGATTCAGAGGAGTTAACGCAACTGCTGCGGCAACAAAAAGAGGCGGATCGGCTCTACGGCGCCATTTGTGCAGCACCCGCAGTGGTCCTGGAGCATCACGGCCTCATCGGAAACCTCAAAGCGACCTGCCATCCGGCATTTGCGGACCGGCTGTCCGACTCCGCCGGTGATTCCGCCCGCGTGGTGGTGGACGGCCGATGCGTCACCAGCCAGGGACCGGGGACCGCACTTGAGTTTGCCGTGGAGCTGGTGGCGCTGCTTTATGGCCGTGAGAAAGCTAAAGAGGTAGCGGATCCGATGATCATGAAGTAAGAGGGTATCGTTTGATGCCCCAATGATTCTCTATAAGATGGCATGTGGATTGGCGATAGATTTCCTGGTTTCAAAAAAGGAAATTCCAAAATCCAAATCATAATTCACAAATAATCATCAAATCGCAAAACTCAAATGATTTCTATGTGTTGTAACTTTATAGGATTGGGGATTGGGATTTATGTGGGATTCGGTTTTTGTCATTTGTTCGATTGAACGACCTGCCACCTCGACATACAATTCTTATATGATGCTCTTTATTGGTCATTACTTCGAGGAAAAGACATTAGTTATCAGAAAATCGCTGCTGGCATATCCGCACGATCTCATCCCGGTCGAACAGATAATGCGTATTGCAGTGATGGCATTTTAGATCCACTGGAAAAGGACCGTTTTCCCTAATCTCTTCGAGATCTTCCCTTGGGAGCATGTTGAGCAGGCTTCGAATCTGCTTCTCATTGCAGTGGCAGATGAATTCAACCCGATGGTCGCCGATAAATTCAGGAGACAAAGGCTCAAAAGCTTCTAAAATCAATATTTTAGGCTCGCATTGTTTAGAGAACGCCGTTCCAATGGAGGGCAAACGGAACACCATCTTTTCAAGACTTCGGGTCAGCAGGTCATCTGCTCCGGGCATGACCTGCAGGAAAAGACCGCCTGCGCCGGTAACCGTTCCCTTTCTGTCGAACTTCACGCTCAGATTGAATGCTGTAGGAACCTGCTCGGATGTAAGATAATAATGGGCCAGGTCCTTGGCTATGGTGCCATGCGCCAGCATCACCTTGCCTTCAAACGGTTGTTTGGCATCTTCCAGGTATTTGGTAACGGAAAGAAAGCCGGCACCGAAAAATGGGGCCAGGTCGAAGCTGTCCGGAGGAGAGGTCACAGGAATCGGATTCTGTTTCAGGTATCCCCTGACCTCTCCATATCCATTGGCCTCCACTGACAATCCCTGGATGGGGCCCGAGCATTCGATTTTAAAGCCCAGACGATCCCGACCTTTCAAGGAGGCCGCCATCAATCCGGCAGCCAGGTAAGCGTGACCAAGGGCCAGGGTTTCCAGGATACCGGTTTCGTGGTTGGCACGCATCTCACTGACCATGCGCGTGCCGTGAAGCACCCCTCCGCGCACCATGCCGTCGGCCATGAAAAATCGATACAATCGGTCCCGCTTGCTTGCCAGCAGCTGTTCTTTATGGGTATCGCCGTATATTTTTATCTTTTTCATGACGTATCGCCATCTCCTGCCCATACCGGGGTCGCTGAATTACGATAGGACCCCTTTTCTCATCGAGTCAGACCGCGGTGTCAAGGGAAAATTGGGCGGCCACCGGCGGTTCATGGACGGCCATTCAGATATTGGGCGATCGGACGATAGCGGGAAGGGACTTGTGAAATAAACAGGTTATGTGTAAAAGAATAAGGGAGTTTCCAGCAAAATGGAACGGATTCGAGAGAAGCCTGAAAAACGGGATTCTATAAAAACGCTCCTTCCAAAATGAGGGCCCCAATGACAGCTTGCTCTGCCATCGGGGCATTATGAAGGAGGTTGAGAATGGAGAAGTATGAAATTCTCCTATTCGTATAGAGCCAATGGGGGGCAAAGGGTTACAATGTGGCAGGACTTTTTTGTAGAATAATCCTCCGATTGCCGAATATAACAATAATATCAAATATATAAACACATATTGGGTGTTTTGAAATTGGCTCTAAAAGAAGGGTGATCCGTTCGAATTCGGGGCAATATACTGTATAAAGGGGTTACGGAGCCCGGTTCTTGTCCCAGAAACGACACAGGCCGTGGAGCAATACCATGAAGATTTGCAGAACGCGATATAATACGGGGATAATATTAGCGTTGACCCTGGCCCTTACCGCTCCATCCTGTACCGTCAAGCATCTGATGGTGGACGAGATGGCAACCGTGATCGAAAAGGGAATGCCGGCATTTGAAGGGGAAAGCGATCTTTCGCTTCTGGAAAAGGCATTCCCGGCCAATATCAAGCTCCTGGAATCGCTGCTGGTCAGCCGGCCGAAAAACGAGAGGATGCTGATCCTACTATCCCGCATGTACGCAGGGTATGCGTTTGCATTTTTTGAGGGAAAGCTCGATGGCACGGATCCGGGCGGACCCAATACGGATGCGGCTCAGGCCGCATTGAATCGATACTATTTGAAAGGGGCGGAATATGCCCTCCGTGCGTTGGAACTCCGTCATCCCGATGGCCGTCAGCAGCTTTCGAAAGTGACGACCATTGAAAGTTTCATGAACCGACTGACCCCTGAAGATCTGCCGGCGCTGTTCTGGTACGGATTCAACCTGGGGGCCTACGTAAATCGAAATCGCGATTCCATGGTGGCCCTTGCCAAGGCATTTCCTGCGGAGAAAGCGATGCTGCGGTCGGTGGCAATGGACGAAGCCTATTATTACGGCAGCGCCCACCTATTTCTGATGATCAATTATGCCGCACGCCCTGCCATGATGGGCGGCAGTCTTGAAAAATCCATGTATCACTATAAGCGATTGAAAACCGTCGCCGGTGAGCAGTTTTTACTGGGAGATGTCTATTTTGCCCGCACCTATCTGCAAAGGTCTCAGGACCGGAATCAGTTCGAAGAAAAGCTGAACCGAGTCATCGGGGTTAAACCCGAAAAAACCCGCTTTCCGTTTCTGAACGCCGTGGCCGTGGAGCGCGCCGCACAGTATCTGGAGTCTGCCGACCCGCTGTTCGAAGATTAGAAAAGCAGCGGCTTCACCCCCATATCGTTCAAAGGAGGACCCATGCCCCTTCTCCGTTTCATATCGGTCTGGATGTTCCTTCTCATCCTTGCCTGGCCAGTTAACGGGATCGCTGGATCGTCGGTGATCAAAATTGCAACCGTCGCACCGGAAGGCAGCACCTGGAGCCAAATCCTCTACCAATTTGCCAAAGAGGCGGGGGAGAAAACGGCCAATGCCGTCAGGTTTAAAATATATGCCGGGGGTGTGAGCGGAGACGAGATGGATGTCCTGCGAAAAATGCGGGTCGGCCGTATCCATGCCGCCGGTTTTTCAGGCGTGGGCCTTGGGGTCCTCCTCCCAGAGGTCCGGATTCTGGAAGCCCCCCTACTGTTCAAAGATTATAGTGAGTTGGATTATATCAAAGCGGCGCTTTTTGATCGTTTTGAGAAGGGATTCAACAAAAAGGGCTACATATTGCTCGGGTTTGCTGAAGCGGGCTTTGTATATTTTTATGCCAAATCGAACCTTTCGGGTGTCGAAGCGCTGGGCAAGGTCAAGATGTGGGCGTGGAAGGGTGACCCGGTCGCCAAGACCTTCCTTGAAACCTTCGGCATCCGCACCTATCCCCTGCATGTAGCGGATGTCAATACGGGTCTTGAGACGGGTATGATCGATGCCTTCTATTCGCCTCCCCTGGCCGCGTTGGCATTTCAATGGTACACGCGAATTCAATATGTGCTGGATTTTCCCATGGTCAACTCCAGCGGTGCCTTTCTGATGACCCGACGCGCCTTTTCACGGCTATCCCCTGAGCATCAGAAAACCATCCGTAAGCTGGCGTTAAAATACTGTAAAAAACTGGTGCATCAATCCCGGATGGATAACAACCAGGCTTTGGAAATATTCAAAGCCGCCGGTATCGAGCGGGTATCCCCCACGGACCGCCAGTTGTCCGCCTTTCGGATAAACGCCCAAAAAACCCATGACAAAAGCATCCCATCGCTATATTCCCGGGGACTGTATAAAGAGGTGTCGACCCTACTGGAAAAATACAGGACCGGGCAGTAGCGAATAAGGAGAAGCGGTATTTTAAAATCGATCCTCCAAAAAGTGGATAATCTTCTAGAGGCTGCTGAAAGGTTTCTTGTGGTCGCCCTGTTTTCGGCGCTCGTAGGCCTGATCGTCTTCAATGTGGTGACGCGAAACCTGTTCCAGGTCTCATTTCAGGAGCCCCTCGAATGGGCACCGGCGCTGGTTCTGTGGCTGGCCCTGTTGGGATCCACCCTGGCGCTCAAAAGCGGTCGTCACATCCGCCTGGAGCTTTTGCTCAGGTTCTGTCCTCCACGCTTACAACGCTTGGCCAGTGCGATCACCGGGTCTTTCGGTGCTCTCGTCATGGGCGTCCTGTTTTACGCCTCCATCGGGTTTGTTCAAAATGAACTGGCCATCTTCGGCCGGATCGCCTGGCTGTCCATCATATTCCCCCTTTTCTTTGCCTTGTCGGGATTCCGGTTTGCCGCACAGGCGATCATGGGACAAGGCGCCCCTGAGGATACCTCCGGCAGACCTTTTGGGGACCATCGGGATCACGGCAGAGCGGCTCGATGAATGTGCTGACCCTCTCCATTGTCGCGGTACTGCTCCTGGCGCTATTGGAAACCCCCTTTTTCACTCTGATCGGAGGCCTTTCCATCATCTGCCTCTATGCGGTGGATCAGGATTTACTGGCCCTTCAAACCATTCTCATCGAGATGAACCGCCTGGCATCCATGCCGGTACTCGTGGCGCTGCCCCTGTTTACGTTTGTCGGATGCCTGCTCACTGCCACAGGCGCTCCCGGACGTATCACGAACTTCATGCAGGCGATCCTGGGATGGCTCCCGGGGGGGCTTGCCATTGCCGCACTCTGTTCCTGTGCGTTTTTCACGGCACTCACCGGGGCCAGCGGGGTGACCATCGTCGCCCTTGGAAGTGTCCTCTATCCGGTCCTGCGGCAGCGTGCCTACAATGATAAATTTACCCTGGGTCTATTGACCACCGGTGGAAGCCGCGGGCTTCTGTTCCCGCCGAGTCTGCCCATTATTTTATACGGCGTGGTGGCCCAGATCGACATATCCCGAATTTTCAAGGCGGCGTTGGTGCCCGGTGTGTTGTCTATCATCGTGATATCCCTTTACGCCATGGGCCATCAACTCCTGACAGAGAAACCCGCGGGAAGGGAAAGAGATGAAAATCGGATGTCCTGGAGCCGAATCGCCCAAACCACACGGGCGGCCGCCTGGGACCTACCCATTGTCCTGATTATTGTAATGGGGGTTTACGGGGGATTTGTTACCATTGCGGAAGTCTCCGCCATCGTCCTCGTATATGTTCTCATCATCGCCTGTTTTGTTTTAAAGGAGGTAAATTTTTTCAGACAGGTTCCCGGTATTGTCATCGAAAGCGCCTTGCTGTCAGGTGCGATTATCATCATACTCGGATTCTCAATGGGGTTTACCGGATATCTGGTGGATGAGCAGATTCCCAATCGCATCCTGGTTTTTCTGACCCGGCTGACCGACAATAAACTTCTTTTTCTGGCGGGGTTGAACCTGTTTCTGCTGATCGTGGGCTGCATAATGGATATTTTCTCGGCCATCATCATCGTCGTACCCATCATGGCCCCCATTGCCCTGACCTACGGTGTGGATCCGTTCCACCTCTGCATCATTTTCTTGGTAAACCTGGAGATCGGGTACTCCACTCCGCCCATCGGGATGAATCTTTTTATCGCCAGCCTCAAATTTGAAAAGCCGGTGACGGTGCTCTACCGGGCGGCAATTCCATACCTGGTCCTGATGATCCTGGTGATGATCCTGATCACCTATGTTCCGGCGGTCAGCCTGTTTACGATCCAATGAGAAGATTCCAAAAAAATCATTGACTACAAGGGAGAGAAAACATGGAAAATGAGCAATGGCATCCCGGCAAGCTGCTGGAGACATCCGGTTACTACTGGAGAACATGTACCCTGCATGCCGGCGTTAAACTGGACCTGTTTACGGCCATCGGGGAAAACCAAGTACCGGCTGAAACCGTGGCGGAAAAGCTCAACACCCGCTTGGACGGCACCACGCGTCTTCTGGATGCATTGACCGCCATGGGGCTTCTTCTTAAATCCGGGGTTTGTTACGCCAATACGGAGGCAAGTCGTACTTTTCTGGCCAAGGCGTCTCCAAAATATCTGGGACATATGATCATGCATCATCACCATCTCGTGGAATCCTGGTTTCAGCTCGACACCGCCGTCACAACCGGGCAACCGGTCAGAACCCGGGAACTCTTCGACGATCCCGTCCAAAGAGAAGCGTTTTTAATGGGAATGTTCAACAATGCCATGCTCATGGCGCCGGACCTGGTCAAGGAGGTGGATCTTTCCGGCAGAAAGCATCTTTTAGATCTCGGCGGGGGACCCGGAACCTACGCCATCCACTTTTGCCTGGCAAATCCCGGCCTCGAGGCGACGGTCTACGACCTGCCCACCACCCGGCCCTTTGCGGAGAAAACCATTGCCCGCTTTGAGATGTCGGACCGGATCGGTTTCCAGGAGGGCAATTATGTGGACCAGGAGATTTCCGGCCGATACGATGTGGTCTGGATGTCCCACGTCCTCCATGGTGAAGGACCGGATGTGTGTCGCAATATGATCCAAAAAGCGGCCGGGGTTCTGGAACCGGGAGGGATGATCGTACTGCATGATTTTATTCTGGAGGACACCATGGACGGCCCCCTGTTTCCCGCTCTTTTCAACCTGAACATGCTCCTTGGCACGGCAGCCGGACGCTCCTATTCCCAGGAGCAGCTGGAAGTGATGCTGCGTGCAAACGGCTTTAAGAATATAGAGCGCCTTTCCTTTTCCGGCCCAACGGAATCGGGACTCATGACCGGAACGATCTGAGTCCATTTTATGGCGTCAAAACATCCCCTCACCCGGCGTATCGCCCCACCTTTGATGGCGGCGTACCAGCTTTCCATCGGGTCGCTTTTTCTGATCGCCATTGCCGCCGGTATGGCACCGCCATGGATATCCTCCCTTACGGGTCAGTCAGCAGCGATGCTGGGTTACCTGAGTTTTGTATCCGCGGCGGCTTTTTCGTTGTGGTATCTGTTGGTCAAATACAACCCGTTGACCCAAATGGCCGTTTACCGGTTTCTGATACCGGTGTGCGGCACGTTTCTTTCGGCCGCAATCCTGGAATCGGAATCCATCACCGGTATGACGCTTTTCGCCCTCGCCCTGGTGTCCATGGGAATTCTGCTGACCTCCCGCTCGCCGGAAGAGGAATTGCGACGCAATGAATCGGGATAGGTGAAATGGCAGGTTGGAAATGTTCAATGAGGCGCCGGAAACGGAATTATATCCCTGAAAAGGAGTCTCGAAAATCGAGCGGCTTTATTTTGGGGTTATATATCCGGCCGTTAATATTAGACCCCATGCTTTACAAGACGAAATCGCCCTGGATGACGGTCCCTTTTTTCACCACAGCCTTTTGATCTAAAGGATTGACGATGGCGGCACGACCTCTAATGACCACCCCCGCCTCGAAAAAGACATCTCCTTTTATGGAAACCGATTCGCAATCCACGAGACTGGGGACGCCCTGGGAAAATCGTTCATCAAACATATCGATCTGCTGATAGTAGGCCGGGTCCAGCGTGATTTTAATCCGCCCCAAACGCCTTTTGGGGTTTTGGGTGAACGCCAGTCCAGGGGACAGGAGAAAGCAATCGGATCGGGCCGCCAGCAGGTCGCTGCATTTCTTGACCGGAAAAAATCTGGAATCCGGCACCTTGACGGCAACCGCCCCTTCAAACAGTGAAACCGCAGCCCCCATGGCGGTTTCGATCTGGTATACACCGGGGCTGTCTGGGTCCCTCGGATCGAGCGATTTCGGGTTGACGATCATGGGCAGTCGCACCATGCCTTGATCTTCGATGATCCCTTTGAGGAAGGCAAGATTGATCCACAAACTGTTGGTATTAAAAAATCGATACCTTCGGATATCTTGAAAAGCCGCAATCTCATCTGCAGGGCACTGTGCGATCTCGCGAAGCATCAGTCGTCCATCCAGTAGACGGGCCAGGTGCCCCCCCTTCAGGTCTGCGGGAGTCCTTTCCGCCACTTCCATCATGAATGGAAATTCATGCTGACTGAAATAGCCCAAAAGTGTGTCATCCAGGGTCGCTCCCAGGTTATCGGCATTGGATATGAAAGCATATCGAATGCCCTCCTCGAGGAGTCGTTGCAACATGCCGGAAGTATGAAGCGCGGTATAGATATCTCCGTGCCCCGGCGGATTCCATTCGAGGTCACCCCTTCCGGCCAGTGTCGCGGGGGTAAAATCATCGCGGAGGATTTTGGGAAATTTATGCTGAAGAAAATATGCGGGAGTTTGTTCCAGCGCAATTTTGGATATCGCATCTCGAGTAGCGGGATGGGTGCTGAAGCTGTTCATAAATACCGGCCGGATATTCTTGCGGTCGCATCGGGCCAGGATCACTTCCAGAAATGACCTGCCGTTTTTGATCTTCAGCAGGGATTTCGGGCCGGCCAGTCCCATGCTCGTGCCAAGACCGCCATTTAACACGATCACGGCGGCCCGCTCCCGCGCCTTCCTGCCTGCATCCGCATAATCGGAAAGTTGGTCCGCCACCGGAACCTCAACGGGTTCCAGCGGTCGGATCTCTTCATCCGATACAAGCCCCGTCTCCCCGGAGACGAGCTGACGATAGTACCAGGCAAAGGTGTCAATCACGATGGGGGGAAGATTTTCTCCCTTCATCTTATCGATGAACACCTGAAGATTTTGACCCGATACATCTTTGTTCATCTGATTCACACCGTTCATTCCAAAACCCGGGTTTATACCGTCTCTTGACCATGCGTCGGCATTCGGCACTTTTATCACGGAAAAGTGGGTTAGGTCACTTTGACAACCCATCCCATGGGGTCTTCCGCCTTTCCATACTGGATATCCATAATGGACCGGTACAGTTTGCCGGCAACGGTTCCGACTTCTCCATCGCCCACTTCAATCAACTGGTCCCCGTACTTCAGTTCTCCCACCGGTGAGATCACAGCCGCCGTGCCGGATCCGAATATCTCCGACAATTTACCGGAGGCATGGGCCTGCATCACCTCTTCGATGCCGATCTGTCGCTCCGAAACTTTCATCTCCCATGACTTCGAGAGCTGGATCACGGTATTTCTCGTGATACCGGGAAGAATGCTGCCATTGAGCTGGGGCGTTACGATTTCGTCGTCGATGACGAAAAAGATGTTCATGGATCCCACCTCTTCTACATACTCCTGATCCACACCATCCAGCCAGAGCACCTGGGTGTATCCCTCCTTATGCGCCCGATCCCCGGCAAACAGGCTCGCGGCATAGTTCCCGGGGGTTTTGGCTTCACCGACCCCGCCGCGGACGGCCCGGACATGGTCCCGGGTCACCCAGATTTTCACCGGGTCGAAACCCTCGGGATAGTATGCACCCACCGGTGAAAGGATGATGAAGAACCGGTAGGTAAAAGACGCCCGCACCCCCAGGAAGGGATCGGTGGCAATGATGGTGGGCCGGACATAAAGCGATGTTTCCGGCGCGCTGGGGATCCAATCCTTTTCAACGACCAAAAGCGATTTCAAGGCCTCCAGGGCAAATGCTTCGTCAAATTCGGGGATGCAGAGCAGCCGATTCGATCTGTTAAGCCGGCTGAAATTATCCTTGGGCCGGAAGAGCTGAACGTTTCCCGATTCGGTCCGATACGCCTTTAGGCCTTCAAATACCGCCTGGCCGTAGTGAAGGACCATGGTGGCGGGGTCCATTTCAAATGGGGCATAGGGTTCGATGCGGGGATTATGCCATCCCTTGTCAGGGTTGTAATCCATATTGAACATATGGTCGGTAAAAAGGGTCCCGAACCCAAGATTGGACTCATCCGGTTTGGATTTGAGTTTTTCCGCTTTGGTGATGGTGAGCTCCATTATGCCTCCTCTGGGTTAATCCGCTATATAATTTGTGTTACCGATCGATGCGGACCTGTTTGATGCTGAGATCAACGCACCTCAACCGCACCTCCAGGTCTGGGTGCCGGTCATATGATGTTAAGGGAATTTCGTTCATCAGAAAATCTCTGAACCCACTTGTTTTATTGATAGATCATTGTGTGCCGGTTGATCAAGGATAAAGTGAAAATGCTTATAAAGGCGCTATGGTTTCAACAAGTTATCCTGCAATGGCCGTTGCGGAAGGATCCAGCGGATTTATCTTGACAAATCAATTGGTTCCTATTAGTTTAGCATCTTTTGGTCAGTGACTCTTTGTCGTCGCAGTACGACTTATCAATAAACAATATGAAAGGAGATGGGAACAAATGGCAAATTTAGTAGCACCCCATGGCGGAAAAGGATTGACCTGCTGCCTTCTGGAAGGCGCGGAACTGGAAGCGGAAAAGACAAAGGCGGAGGGACTCAAAAAAATCAGTATATCTCCCCGGGTAAAAGGCGACCTGATCATGATCGGTATCGGCGGTTTCAGCCCCCTGACCGGTTTTATGACCAAGGCGGACTGGAAAGGCGTCTGTGAAAACTTTCTGACTGCAGACGGCACTTTCTGGCCGGTACCGGTATGCCTTGATGTCAGCGCCGACGATGCGGCCGCCATCAACGAGGGTGACGAGATCGCCCTTTACGATCCCGAAGGGGACGAGATTATGGCCACCATGCAGGTAACCGAAAAGTACGACGTCTCGGATGCCGACAAAAAATGGGAATGCGAGAAGGTCTACATGGGCGAGGGAACCCCCACCGCCGAAGAGTTCTGGAAAATCGCCGAAGAGGACCATCCCGGTGTCCAGATGGTGATGGAGCAAGGCCCGGTCAACCTCGCAGGACCCGTCAAAGTGCTCAGCGAAGGGGATTACCCCGAAAAATACGCCGGTGTTTACCATCGTCCGGCCGAGTCCCGGAAGATTTTCGAGGATGCCGGCTGGAGCGAAGTGGCGGCCCTGCAGCTTAGAAACCCCATGCACCGATCCCACGAATATCTTTGCAAGATCGCCGTTGAGGTCTGTGACGGTGTGTACATCCACTCACTGGTGGGTAACCTGAAACCCGGCGACATCCCCGCCGAGGTCCGCGTCAAGTGCATCGACGCCCTGGTAAAGAACTACTTCGTGGAAGCCAACGTGGTACAGGGCGGCTATCCCCTGGATATGCGCTATGCCGGTCCCCGCGAAGGCCTGCTGCACGCCGCCTTCCGTCAGAACTACGGCTGCTCCAAAATGATTATCGGCCGCGATCATGCCGGTGTGGGCGATTTCTACGGTATGTTCGAAGCCCAGACCATTTTCGACAAGATCCCCTGCCCCGAGGAACCGGGAAAGGCGCTTCTCTGCACTCCGTTGAAGATCGACTGGACCTTCTACTGCTACAAATGTGACGGCATGGCTTCCCTGAGAACCTGCCCCCACGACAAATCGGAACGGGTTCTTCTGTCCGGCACCATGCTGAGAAAGATGCTGTCCGAAGGCGGCGAGCTTCCCGATCACTTCGGTCGGGACGAGGTCGTGGCCATTCTCCGCGAGTACTACGAAGGACTCACCGAAAAGGTGGAGATCAAGACCCACAAGGCAGCGCTCGGCGACTAATCTGATTTAGTGCTGCTTTAGATTGGAAGGGAGATACCGTTAGCGGTGTCTCCCTTTTTTTATGAATGCGCTCGGCAGGGCCGCACACATAAATAAAAGAACTATAAAAAAAGGGGAAACGGAAACCGTTTCCCCTTTTCGTGATTGAATTGATCGTCTATTGAGCGATTACTTACGCCCGGTCCATTCGTTATACCCCATGGCCACGGTCCGGTACACGAAATGGGCCAGTTTGGTGTAGGGCGTATAGGCGAACAGCATCCAGATGGCGATCAGATGCAAAAAATAGGTGGAATAAGTCAAAAACGCCATTCCGCCCAGGCGGAACATCTGTGTGATCATGCCGGTGACGCCAAGGGCCAGCACCAGGCCGATGAGGTACCAGTCTTTGTAAGTTGACTGGTCATCCTCTTTTCCCAGCCGATTTTTAAGCAACAGAACACTACCGATGATCAGTGCGACACCGGACACGTTGCCAAGCCATTTCACTGGGTTGAGCTGGGAGTAGGGGCCTTCGATGTGGAAGATCCATTCGGCCGCGAAAAAGCAGTTGGTCACGATGAAAAGGCCGATAAAGCTGAACAGGACCATCAAGTGCGGTGTCGCCCGCTCGTTGTTGTCGCTGCACTCGTTGAACTTGCTGTGTTTTGCGATGGTGGGAATGGCAGCAATGAGCCCTTTGACAATACCGATGGGATCGAGTTCCTTCTGATCGGTCTTTCCGTCAGCTAGCGCATTGGCATGCATGTCCGTTACGAAGTTCTTGAGTCCCAGCGCAAATACGGCCGCAGAGAAAAAGAAGGTCGGCACCATGATGATATCGACAAGATAATTGCTGATGAAATGGGCCTGCCAGATCTCGTCGCCGTGGGGCGAGAAATTCAGCCATCCCAGGCCCACGATATTGGAAATAAAGCCCAGAACCAGGAATATCACTGCAGGGATCGCCAGCAGGATGGGCAGCTTTTTGGGATCGTTCACCGCCTTGGCCAGGGGTTTGAGTGGCCCCACGCCGACATATTCCGTTACAGCATAAGTACGAAGGGCAGACAGTACTTCTCCCGGCGCAGCCCCTCTGGGACATTTTGTAGAGCAATCGCCGCAGTTATGGCAGAGCCATATATCGGCATTGCTCACCACTTTGTCTTTCAATCCCCAGCCGGTGGCGATCATCTCTTTTCTGGGAAAGGGCTTCGTATCCGGAGAAATCGGGCAGACCACCGAGCAGGTCGCACATTGAAAGCACTTCTTCAGATCTTGTCCGCCAAGACCCGCCACTTCATTAATGAACCCCAAATCAGGTTCTACACGGTATGCATCCGCCATCTTAATACCTCCTCAATTGGCAGTTATGATGATTCAACGTTATATGTTCCTTCAAAACGCCCTGCCGGATTGTTCCGCTTGGAATCCGGCAGGGGCATTTTGCGGAAAGTTTACAGTCAAGCTGCTGCTCTGAACAAGGGTGTGTTAGAACCCTTTGAACGGATTCGGTCCCATCGCTTCGACGGATTCCACAAAGTCATTGATGATCTTGGGCAGCTTGTCATATTCGTCGATGGCGACCTCGAACTGGGCCACTCGTTCCTCTTCGAGGGCGAGGCTGGCAAGCGCATCGCCGATCTTCTGCATCCGGATGCTGGCCAGTTCGCTGCCTTTGACAAAATGGCACTGGTAGTCGTCACCGTATTTGCATCCCAAAAGGAACACGCCGTCCATGCCCTGGCTCATGGCATCCTTGATCCAGATAACATTGACCGAACCCAGGCATCTCACCGGGATAAAGCGGACATCCGCTGAATAGCTCATCCGATTGAGACCCGCGATATCCAGGGCGGGATAGGCATCGTTTTCACAGACCAGGGCGAGAATCCGCATGGGCGGCTCCTCGTAGTCATCCTCGGAGGGTACGCCAATGGCCTTGACCATGGAGCCGATGCTGTCGATGCTGTAATCGGCAAACCCGATGATCCGCTCCGGACACGCACCCATACAGGTACCGCAGCGGCGACAACGGGCCGGGTTGGGTTTCGGCGTGCCTTTTTCGTCATCATCCAGGGCGCCGAAGGGGCACTCCTCGGTGCAGCGCTTGCACTGAGTGCAGCGCTGGAAGAAGAAGTCTGGAAACGTCATGTCCCCGGACCTGGGATGAACCGCCACACCACGGTTGGCCGATTCCATGCACTGAATCGCCTTCAGGGCCGCGCCTGTGGCATCCTCCATGGATTCCTCCATGGTCATGCTGCGCCGGATGGCGCCGGCGGCGTAAATGCCGGTCCGTTGGGTTTCATAGGGAAAGCAGATATAGTTGGAGTCTGCATACTGCTCAAATATATCGTTGTCCCGGAAAGCCGGGCCCTGGCGGTAGGCGAGGTTGATCACCGGTTCGTCGGCTGTCACCGGCACCATACCGGCGGCGAGCACCACCATATCCGCGTTTACCTGTATCTTATCGCCTAGCAGGGTGTTGTCCGCTTCCACGATCAGGCCGCTGCCGTTTTTGGAAACGCTCACGACTTCTCCCTTTGTCAGGAAAATGCCGGGATCCTGCTGCATGCTTTTGTAAAAATACTCCTGAAGACCGGGAATCCGCATGTGCTGGTAAAAAACATACGCCTTCCCGTCCTCGTAATCATCCCGGACATATTTGGCCTGTTTGAGGGCGACCATGCTGGTCACCGATCCGGTGTAGGCGAAATCGCTGTCGTCGCCCTGTCCGGCGCTCTGGATGAACACCACCGACTTGGCCTCTTTTCCATCGGAAGGCCGGATGATCTTGCCTTTGGCGGCGATCTCTTCAAACTGATGATTGGTCACCACATCCGCCACCTCACCGAATCCGAGATGGGCGTATTCCTCCTCGGCCGGCTGGTAGGGTCGCCACCCGGCAGCCAGGATCACCGAACCGAAACTTTCACCATCGGGATCGAACTGCAGGACGTCATTTTTGCCCTCGTTGTATTCCATATATTTTTCATGGAGGGCTTCCGCATCCAGTTCATTCCCTTTTTCATCCAGCTTCATTTCGTCCGGAAGGGGGTAGGGCACGTCGAACTCGATTTTTTCGCCCGGTTTTTTCAGGGTGACGGTAAAGTTCCCCGGCTCCCCGGCAATACGGGCCACCACCGTCTCGGTTCTGACGGTGATTTTAGATTCGGCTTCCACGGCCTGGATCAGATCCTCGGCCTTAGAGGGAATGAGATCCTCATAGGGGGCTTCCACCGGCAGCTGCTTGCGGATCTTGGCAGCATATCCACCCAGGGCCGCCTCTTTTTCGACAACGGTCACTTCGTAGCCGGCTCTTGCGGCATCCAGGGCCGCAGACATGCCGGTAACACCACCGCCGATCACGAGGATTTTCCGTGAAAAGGCTTCCAGTTGGTAGGGCTCCGGAAGATCCACTTTTTCGGTTCTCGCCATCCCCATCTTCAGGTAATCCTCGGCCAGAAGCTGGAGTCGATCGAAATGGACGCCGTCATCCACCTGGTCTTCGGTGAGTGCCGGAAATTCGGACCTGGGGTGGGACCACACGACCTGTTCCCTGATGTTCACGCGGTCCACAATACAGCCGTCAAAATTAAAAATATCAAAGTTGACCCGCCGTGAACATGCACAGATCACCAGGGAATTGACACCCCCTTCGATCTCTTTCTTAAGAAAGCCGACACCCTCGTCTCCGCAGAGAACGGGGTGTGTCTTTGCGGTAAGCCCCTCCTCGTCGGCGACATCGCACAGGGCCTTTACGTCCAAGGCTTCTCCGATTCCACAACCTTCGCAAATGTATACACCGTACTTTTTATCCATGGATAACCTCCTACCTGTTCACCAGGGTTTGAATCGCTTTGAGGGCCATACCGGTCGCATTCTGGTTGGATGTCACCACATCCGCCGGCTTGTTGGCGCATCCGGCGGCAAACATCCCGCCCTTTTCAAAATCGTTGAGAATAAAACCGTCATCGGTATAGGTCAGATCCGCCGGCAGCTTGGCTTCCGCTGCGGTGGCCTGCATCCCGGTGGCGAGGACAACCATCTCAACTTCCTGGTGAGTTTTCTCACCGGTCACGGCGTTCTCCGCAACCACGGTGATATTGCCGGTATCCGCGGCCTCACTGACTTCGGCAACTTTGCCTTTGACAAAGAAGATGTTCTCATCCTCTTTCAGCTTTTGATAAAACCGCTCATATTTCAGCCCCGGTGTCCGCAGATCGATGTAAAAGATATAGATTTTTGCATCGGGGTACCGTTCCCTCACATAGGTGGCCTGTTTCAGAGAAGCCATACAGCAGATGTAGGAACAGTAAGGTAGGTGATTCTCATCCCGCGATCCGGCACACTGCACGAAGGCAACGCTTTCCGGTTCTTTGTCGTCCGAAGGTCGCAACACCTTGCCCTTGGTGGGGCCGTTGGGGGCGGCCAGGCGTTCCATCATCATGTTGGTGATGATGTTGGGATACTGCCCGAATCCGAGGTTGTCGATTTTTGTGGCATCGTAGGGTTCCCAGCCGGTGGCCCATACCACGGCGCCGACCTTCAGATCCAGGTTTTTCACCTCCATATCAAGGTCCACTGCATCGTATTTGCAGGCCTCGGCGCACTTTTTGGCGTCGTCGGTTCCCACGATCTGCGGTGAGATGACGTAGCGTGCGGGAAAGGCCATCTCGAAGGGCAGGTATGCGCCCTTGGTTTTGTTGAGGCCGAAATTGAACTCGCTTACGATCTCCGTACTGCCGACCTCTCCGCAATCCCCACAGCAGGTACACTTCTCGTTCACATACCGCGGATTGATTTTAAGGGTGACGTCATAGGCACCCGGATTACCGTTGACCTTTTCCACCTCGGCAAGGGTCAACACCTTGATCCGGGGATTGTCCTTGATCCGCTTGAAATTGATCTCCAGACCACAGGTGGGCGGGCACAACTTGGGAAAGTACTGGTTGAGCTGGGCGACCCTTCCCCCCAGGTAAGGGTTTTTTTCCACGAGGAAGACTTCGTATCCCACCTCGGCGGCTTCAAGGGCCGTGGTGATGCCACTGATCCCTCCGCCGACTACCATAATGCTACCACTCACAGGGGCTGCTTTATCTTCGGCCATGCTATCCCTCCGTGCAATTAAAAATGAATATCATCGGGTTTATCTCTTTTTCCCCTCTGGTTACACCAATTCGAAACCGTAAACGTGAAACCTGAAACGACGGTCAAAGATGGCCAGCTGGCTTCAGGGTTCAAGCTTCTAGTTTCGCAGCATAAAACATTCAGTTTATATTTCAGTTCGTTATAAACTTAGAGGGAAAAACACGGTCTTCTTTTCTGCTTAATAAAAACCTCCAGGTGCCGTGCGACACCTGGAGGTATATTATTGAGCTAGTTCATGATCAACTTTAAGTTTAGTCCGGAATGATCTGGATGTAGTCTTTCTTGAAGACATCCCATTCCTGGGTTTTCGGATCAAACTTGGAGTTGACGAAACAGAACCAGTTCTCATCATCCTGTCCCGGATAGTCTGCCTGATAGTAGAAGCCGGGGTAGCGGGTCTCTTTACGGAACTGGATGTGCCGCAGATGGGATTCCACGGTCCAGATCCGATGCTTGATTTCCCAGGCTCTCATCAGCTCATGCAGGTCGCCGGCCGCCAGTTTCTCGCAGTCTTCACGCATGGTGGCCAGAAGATCCATGACGACTTCCAGGTTCTTGCTGGTGGTCATGTAGAACGTTGCCGTTCCGGCGCCGTACTCATGGGTGGCTTTCATCAGCCGGTACATCATCCCTTCCGGTTTCAGGTAGTTGGGGTTGATGTCGGCGGCCGTGGTGTAGTCACAGTGCTCGAGGTAGGTGCGGACCGGGCCGTAAGCCAGGTCGACCAGCTCTTCTGTGGACTGTGCCAAAGTCGGCGTGAAGTCGGCGTTGTCTTTCGCGTAACGGACCATCTCCTTGGCGGCCATACGTCCCTCGGCGTGGGAGCCGGAGGAGAACTTGTGGCCGGAGCAGCCAACACCGTCACCCGCGGTGAACAGACCGTCGACCGTGGTCATCCGGTTGTACACTTTGCCGTTGGCAGCCTTGATTTTGTAGGCATCCGGTACCCAGTCATAGTCGGGGCCGGAGGTCCACAGACCGCAGCAGCCGGAGTGGGAGCCCAGCAGGTAAGGTTCGGTGGGCATAACCTCGGAGTTTTTCTTCTCCGGTTCGCAGTCCTGGGCGCACCACAGGTTGGCCTGGCCGCAGGTCATATCCAAGAAGTCTTCCCATGCTTCCGATTCCAGATGCTTGAGCTCTTTCTTGTCCATGGTCTGGCCGAGATCGGCCAGCGCGGTGACCGTATCCATCATGATCGGTCCGCGGCCTTCCTTCATCTCGAAGAGCATCAGGTGGTTCCGCAGGCAGGTCGGGGTGATGGCGGCGGTTCCGTACGGTGCATATCTTTCCAGCTCGGCCTTGGCGGCGTCGCTGGCGGCGAAGTTCTCGCCCAGTCCGTTGAGGGTTTTGGCCTTGAACAGCAGGAACCAGGCCCCAACCGGACCATAACCGTCTTTAAAACGGGCCGGGGTGAAACGGTTTTCCATCATGGACAGTTCGGCGCCCACTCTCATGCACATGGTGTAGGTGGAACCGGAGTTCCATACCGGATACCAGGCACGACCTTTACCCTCACCGACCGAACGGGGCTGGTAAATGTTGACCGCGCCGCCGCAGGCAACGACCATGGTCTTGCACTTGATGATGTAGACTTTGTTCTCACGGACGGAGAAACCCACCGCGCCGGCGATCTGGTTTTCCTTGTTGGCGTCCAGCAGCAGTTCCACGATGAAGACCCGCTCCAGGATGTTGTCTTCGCCCAGCGCCAGTTTGGCGGCTTCGGCAACGATCCGTTTGTAGGATTCACCGTTGATCATGATCTGCCATTTACCGGTCCGGACCGGT
>Ga0066187_1000142_pt1 | contig 30372 bp, 28 predicted proteins | sample WorMetexBAHAMAS1_FD_58706 | JGI IMG/M metagenome (GOLD analysis project Ga0066187, IMG submission 58706) | Marine gutless worms symbiont microbial communities from Max Planck institute for Marine Microbiology, Germany - Inanidrilus exumae... | ecosystem: Host-associated > Annelida > Digestive...
GTCGCGCCGCGCGGCGCGACCGGAACAGGCGCTGTTGCGAATCGACGACGGCGGCGACCCGCGGCTCCTGCGCCCGAACAAGGACAAGGTCCGGCCATCGGATCTTGGGTGTGTCTTCCAGCTCGGCGAACAAGCGTGCACGCCGGGCGTTCAGGTCCACCAGCCGATCCAGCAGGGCGGCCAGCTCGCCCTTGTCGCGGGTCTTGTCAAGTTCAACGAGGATCTCGCCCCGTTGTACGAGATCGCCGTCCTTGACGAGAATCTGTCGCACGATCCCCCCTTCGAAGTGCTGAACCGCCTTACGATTGCTCTCTACGACGACCTTTGCAGCGGCAATGACCGCGCCGTCGATCGCGGTGACCGCGGCCCACGCGCCGACGCCGCCGACCAGAACCACCGCCACCAGGACGCCGGCGAATACCCACGCCGCAAACCGATCCGGCGGCGTGCCGTTGTTCGAGGGTTTGGTCATCCGGGACTTGTCCGTGCTTCCTCTCATCATCATGGCCTTCACCCCCGCTCGTTGGATTTCAGTGGCATCGACACGACCTTTTGCGTGCCAATCCGCACGCCCGAAGTCATGTTGTTCAGCACATCGTCCTTGGACCCGAACGCGCTCACCCGTCCCTCGTCCAGGACCAGGATCTTGTCGACCACGGCGAGCACGGTCGGCCGATGGGCGATGATGACGGTCGCCGCGCCGGTCTCCTTCAAGGCCGCCAGCGCCTTCATCAGGGCCGCCTCGCCAGTCTGATCCAGGTTCGCATTCGGCTCGTCCAAGACGACGACGCGCGGCCGGCCATACAACGCCCGCGCCAGGCCGATCTGCTGGCGCTGGCCGCCGGCTAGCCGCCGTCCTCCCTCGCCCAGGGGCGTGTGGTACCCCTGGGGAAGCCGCAGGATCATTTCGTGTGCGCCGGCGCGCCGCGCGGCCTCGACCACGGCGGTGTCATCGATCTGTTCGGCAAATCGGGCGACGTTTTCCCGTACCGTGCCGTCGAACAATTCGACATCCTGGGGAAGATATCCGAGGATTTGCGCCAGCTGTTCCTCGGGCCACTGGTCCAGCGTCGCGGAGTCGATCCTCACCTCGCCCCGTATCGGTCGCCAGATGCCAACCAGCACCCGCGCCAGGGTCGACTTGCCGGCGCCGCTTGGCCCGATCACCGCGAGCGTTTCGCCGGGCGACAGGTCGAGGCCGACGCCCTGCAGCAGCGGCGCCTGGCTGTCCGGCGCCGCCGCGAAGACCTTCTCCACCCGCAGGTGTCCCTTCGGAGCCGGCAGCCGCATGGGCTCGGCGGCATCTGGATGGGCCCGCAGCAGCGCACGCAGGCGCCGCCAGGATCCCCGGGCGCTGACACAGGTGCGCCAGGCACCGATCGCCTGTTCGGCCGGGGCGAGGCCGCGGCCCATGATGATCGATGCTGCGATGATGGCGCCGGCCGAGAGCTCGTCCTGCAGCACGAAATAGGCCCCGGCACCCAGAACCGCGGACTGGAGCATCAGTCTTACCGTGCGCGACAGCGCCGAGAACCCACCCGACGTGTCGGCGGCGCCGGTCTGGATCCGCTGGGCCTCGTGCTGCAATCGGAGCCACCGACGCAGCAGACCGTTGGTCATGCGCAAGGCGCCCACCGCCTGGGCGTTTCGCACCGCATCGGCCAGCAAACGATCACCATCGCTCTGGCGTTCGGCCGCCGCGCCCAGACGTCGGCGTGTAAGGAAATCGTTCGCCAGTCCAAAGACGATCAATAGACCGAATCCGACCGCCGCGATTACGCCCAGGGTCGGATGCAGAAGATAGACGACGAAGACGAAGACCGGCGACCAGGGCGCGTCGAACAGGGTGGCCGGCGTAGGGCCGCTGCAGAAGTCGCGCAACATCGCCAGATCGCGCGTCGCATCGGCGCCCCGCGCGCCGCCATCGGCAAGCGTCCGCCGGAATTGTGCCCTGAAGACCCGTTCTTCCAGGCGCAGGCTCAAGCGGTTGCCGATGCGAACCAGCAAACGGGCCCGCACGAGCAAAAGCAGGCCCATGCAGAGGAACAACCCGGCCACCAGGATGGACAGCCCCACGAGCGTGGGCACCGATCCCGACGACAGCACCCGGTCGTAGACCAGCATCATGTAGAGGGGACCCGCCAGCATGAGCAGATTGATGACAAAGCTGAAACCGGCTGCGCCGAACAGGCCTGTACCGGCACTGCGCAAGGCATCGGCGAGTTCGCGGTGGTTGGGTCGGTGATTTGCCGTGGAGTTCATGTGTCTACCCGTGCCCGGGAAAGAAGAAGTTGGCGGGAGCCGGGGGAACCGGCTCCCGCGCCTTGGTTGCCTCAGACGCTGAGTTCGTCCTCGTTGGAAAAGACGAAGTTCGCTTCCGTGTAGTTGGGTAGCGAGTTCAGCGCTTCCTCACGGGCAGCTTCGTTTTCCGGCACATCGTCCAGCCTGTCGCCGAGATTGGCGATATGCTGGATGTTCCGAACGGCGGGGTCGACTTCGTCCAAATCGTCTACCGCGAACAGGCGGTTTCGGCCCTGGCCGTCGTTGAAATAAACGAAAAAGCCGGACTGGTCGTCGTCCTGCGCCAGGCCATTGTCGGTCAGCGCGTTGGCAATGGCATTCGCCGCCGCGCCGGCATTGGCAAAGGCTCCTTGCAGAACGTAGACATTGGTGTCCTCGGTTCCCGCTTCGAAGCCGAGCAGGCCGGCGTCGAGGCCGTCGCCATCGCGCTCAACATTGCGGAACACCACGCCGGCGTCCGATGCCAACCCAAAGGTCTCGGCATCCAACTCGAAACGATCATCGGCGATCGTGAAGTCCGTGATCTCCGTTTCACCGCCGCTGTCGCCCTCTTCAAAGAAGAACGTATCGGCGTTGGCGCCGCCCGTGAGCGTGTCGTTGCCGGCGCCGCCGTCGAGGAAATCGTCGCCCTCGCCGCCGTCGAGCTCATCTTCGTTGTCGCCCTGGGCGTCCGCGCGGGCGCGGTCCACGTTGTCGCCGCCGATCAGCGTGTCGTTGCCGCCACCGCCAACGAGCGTATCGTCACCACCGAGTCCGTTCAGGACATTGTCCTGGTCGTCACCAGTGATGTGGTCTCCGGCCACGGAGGATCCGTTGACGTTCTCGATGTTGGCGAAAAGGTTGGCCGGATCCCTGTCGCCTATAAAGGTCGCGGTGCCCGCGGCGACGTCCACGACGCTGCCCTGCTTAAAACCGTTCAGCAGCAACGTATCGGTTCCGGCCCCGCCGTCGACGAAATCGAGGCCACCGAACGGATGCAACACGTCGTTGCCGTCGCCACCCAGCAGGACGTTGTTCTGGGCGTTGCCGAAGATGGTGTCGTTGAAGTCCGTGCCGATCACGTTTTCCATGTCGTTCAGCTCGGCAATCACGACAGCGTCGCCGGATCGGACATTGCCGAACTCGCTCAGCCCCGTGCGGGTGTCGTTGCTGAGTTCGTTCTCGGGCTGCAGGACGCCCTGGTTGTTTTCGTCCAGATCGACCCGGACACCGGCGCCGAAGCCCGACAGGTCGATCGTGTCTCCCAGAGCAATGTCGTCGGCGCTGGTCGCCGGGCGCGTATCCGCGCCATCCGCGCCGCCGTCGACGGTGTCGTTACCGTCGCCGGCCCGGAAGATCACCGTGTCGTTGCCGGTGCCGCCGTCGATCTCGTCGTCTCCGGCACCGCCGGTCAACCTATCGTCGCCGCGGCCGCCACGAAGCACGTCGTCGCCGCGGCCACCGTTGAGATCGTCGTCGCCCCGGCCGCCATCGAGGTCGTCATCGCCCCGGCCGCCACGAAGGTCGTCGTCGCCGCGACCGCCATACAGCGTATCGTCGCCACGTCCACCTCGAAGGTCGTCGTCTCCGCGGCCGCCATCAAGCGTGTCGTCGCCTCGACCGCCCCTGATGTTGTCGTCACCGCGACCGCCGTTCAGTCTGTCGTCGCCGTCGTCGCCGTCGATGTCGTCGTTACCGCGACCGCCATTGATGATGTCGTCGCCGGCGGTGCCAACCAGGTCGTCATTACCGCGCGTCCCGTTGATGACCTGACCGTCGTCGTCGCCATCATCGTGTTTGTCGTCGTCGTGTTTGGTTTTCCCGTAGGCGAAGATCGCCGAGAGGAAGGAAAAGAACTGGGCGAAGAAGCCCGCCAAGAAGTGCCTGTACATTGTCGATGTCCTTTCTCAACCAGATGTTTCCGGAGTCGGAAGCAGGGAGGTGTTCCGACTTTCGCCAGGTAAGTGCCGGGCAGGATGAATACGGTTTGGCCGATCGGAATTTTCGGCGGACACAAAGACGTGAGGCGCGGCAACAACGACACAGCAGGGCGCATCGAGCGAAGCAGATCGCTCAGATCGTTCTGTTCTTTTTCAATCGCGTGAGAGCTAGCAGCGATCTGCCGGCGTTTCTTCCAGTACGGACAACAGCGCGCGGCAGGCGTCCAGCATCGGCTTGCCCGTGTCCTGCTGCCGCTTGACGCCTGCCATCAGGCCGGCCCGGATCTGTGCCGGGGTCAACCGGGGCGTCCGCTGCAAGAGCAGGGCCGCGACACCGGAGACGTGTGCGGCCGCGATGGAGGAACCCGAGGCGAAGTCGTAACCGCCACCAGGTGCGGTGGTGATGACATCCACGCCCGGCGCAGGCACAGACGATATCGCCGTGCCGGCGGCAATGACGCCGCGCATCGACGCCGGGAAGCCGTCCGGCGTTCCGTCGCTGTCGGCGGCGACAACCACGATGCCCCTGGCCAGAGCCTTGTCGATCAGCGCCGCAAGCAACGGATCGTACGGGCCGGCCAGGCTGAGATTCATGATGTCCACGTCGTTCAGCACGGCGAAGTTCAGGGCGCGGGCAAGCGAGAACGAGCTGCAGCGTCCGGCGCTGTTTTCCTGCCAGCATCCCCGCAACGCCAGAAGCCGCGCCTCTGGGGCGACGCCGACGATCCCCTTTGCATTCGCCGCGTCGGCCAGAATCACGCCGGCCATGGCCGTTCCGTGCAGTTCACCCGGGGGCGGACCCGATCCAACGCCGACGAAGTCTCGCGTCTCCCCGACCCGCGCCGCCAGATCTGGATGCGTTACGTCGACACCGGTGTCAACGACCGCAATGCGAACGTTCCTGCCCGTCGACAGCCGGTGCGCCTTCGGCGCGTTGATGGAGATCAGCGCCTCCTGCAGGTTGAAGTGATCGTCGGTATAGATGCCGGTCATCAGCCGGAATTCCTGCACCTGCTGGGCTGCCCTGACCGGCGCCGTCTCGTTCAGGGCTTGCAGCAGCAACGCTACGTCCGTGCCAGTCGTGACGCGGAAGACGAAACAGTGAATGCCGATCGCCTTGAGCGGCCACTCGGCTACCAGTTCGATCGGATAGTCGGCTTCCAGCCTGTCGGCGACCCGCGCCAGATTGGCCCGGTCGTCAAGCGGTACCGTCACGATCAGATGCCGCGGGTCGGCGGCTTCCGTCGCCGGTATCAGGCGCCAGTCCGCCAGCTGATTGCGGCTTGTCGCGTCGGCGCAACCGGCAACGAGCACGACGGCCACGAGGACGATGGCCCGCAGCCGCTTCACGGCTGCGCTCTAACCGCAGCGAATTCCACGATAGGCGAGTCCGACACCGCCGCGGCAATCGCCGCGACGTTTCCGTCGGCGGTCAGTTCAAGCGTATAGACGCCCGTCGGCGACGGGCCCTCGACAATACGAAGGGCATGGTCCTTCAGCAGCCGGTCGATGGCAGTTTCCGTCGCGTCTCCAGATACCTTGACGCGGAGCTGCGGGGCATCCGACGAGACCGACGGCCTGGTCAACGTTGTATAGGGCGCGGGCACGTCTCCGGACGGCCCCTGGATGGCCACAAACAGGGCGATCGACGCGGCAGCGGCCGCCCCCAGCGGCAGCATCATCCGCATGTCGAACCGGACGAGCCTTGAGAGCGCGTGGAAGGCACCGGACGGGCCGGCCATGTTGGGCTGGGACGGGCCCGACGTCTCGGCCCGGATCCTCTGGCGCAGCGCGCCCAGGGATCGTTCGAGCTGCACATCCAGACTGTCCAGCGCCTGCACGTTCGTCGACAGCCGCTTCTGCGCTGCGAGCTCGGCCCGAAGCGATGCGCTGCCGGCCAGGTGCGCCTCGACAGCCTGGGAATCGGCCTCGGACAGTGTTCCGTTGACGTACCAGGGAAGCAGGTCCCAGGCCTCCTCTTGCTCCATTCCTTTTTGTGCCGCTTCATGCTTGCGCATTTTCGGTCTCCTTTTGTGTTTCGTCCCCGCCCGCCAGGAGGACACGAAGTTTGTTCCTCGCGCTCCGCATTCGCGTTTTCACCGTTCCCACAGGACACTCGGCGATCTCGGCAATCTCGGTACAGGTGTAACCGTGCAGATATGTCAGCTCGATCACCGCCCTCTGTTCACGGGGTAGACGGCCGAGCGCCTGGGCAATCTGTTCGCGCAACAGGATTGAATCGATGCCGTCTGTCTGCCGCAGGTCGGCTTCCGAGGCATGGGCAGCCGCGCTGTCGTCCGGGAACTGCCGCGTAGCCTTCAGCGATTTGCGATAGGCGATCCCGAAGATCCAGGTTGAGGGTTTGGAGCGGCCGGCGAAGTCACCCGCCTTGCGCCACACGGTCATCATCGTGTCGTCGACGACCTCCTCGGCGATTTCCAGGCGCGGCGTGAGACGGGCCGCGAAACCGAATACGCGCTTGTAGTAGCGTCGGTAGAGCCGTTCGAACGCTTCGACGTCGCCGCGAGCAACCTCTGTCAGCAGCGCCTGGTCTCCGTCGTCGCCCGCCCGATCCGTCCTGCCATTCCCATCGATCGCGTGCAAAGCCACGTTGCAGACCTCCTTTTTGCCCGCAGGCATGGTCACGTTATTGCCACCTTTAATTGTGTTCCCCCGCAAGGCATGGATGGTTCACTTGCAATAACGTGCTCACGAACTTGTGAAGAGCCTTCGATAGGGGGACGGCGCCGCGCCGCCGGTCGGACAGGCGGCGCGGGGTCAAGGGGCCACAAGGGGCCGGCCGGCTATGTCTTGGGCAAACCGGTCAGCCAGCCTTTCTTGCGGGCCAGCCAATGAAGAGCGGCGATAAGGCCGACCCCGGCCACGGACAGGGTGATCAGCCACGGCAACGGCAGTTCCTGCATGCTAACGCCGACGAACACCGACAGCGCGGTGATCGGCAGGATGCCGACTGCCGTGGTCCACAGGAACGTCCACCAGCCGACCGTGGTCAGGCCGGCCGCATAGTTGATCAGGTTGAAGGCGATGATCGGAATGAAGCGGCTGAGCAGCAGTGTCAGGGCGCCCTGGTCGTGGCTCCAGCGGTCCAGGGCCTGCCGGTGACGCTTCGCCAGCACCAGATTGACGAACGGCCGCCCCAACGTGCGGGCAAGGAAGAAGGACACGGAGGCGCCGAGCATGGCGCCGACCCAGACCGCGGCAGTACCGACCCAGAAGCCGAAGCAGGCGCCGGCGGCGATGGCAATGAACTCGGCGGGAAACGGCACGAAGCTGTGCACCACCATCAACAGCACGACCAGAGCCAGGCCCCAGGGCCCCGCCGCGAGCATCGCCTCCTGGAAGGCCTCGGCTGAAATCTCCGGGATCGTGGTTTTCATCGCGAGGAAGGCCACGGCACCGCCCACCAGCAGCAGCGCGGCGCACAGCGCCGCCCAGTGCCAGGCGTGATCCGTCCGCAATGTGGCGATCCAGGCTTTCGTCCGGCCCGGCTGTCGGCCCTGATTCGTCATAGCCGCGTCCCTTGCAGGGATACGATACCGCCGGACGGCTTCAAAACCAATTAAGCGGGACACCCCCACCCCGACCCGCCCCCATCAAGGGGGCGGGAGTCACATCGAGGGGGCCTCGGAGAACGAGCCCTCCCCCTTCACGGGGGAGGGTTGGGAGGGGGCGTCGATGCAGGAAACGGCGACACCTAGCCCACATACCCGGCCCTCGCTTCGCACGGACCACCCTCGCCCGTGCGAGGAGAGGGAAGCGACGGCGAAGCCCGAGCAGGGTGAGAAGGAATGGCCGCCACAAACCGTTGGCAGGCGGCCGCGGAACTGACTAACCTCACCGCCGGTCGGCGCGCATCAAACGTCGCGCGGCCGCAGGGTGCGGGAGGTTCAGATGAAGTCACATGTTCAGGTCGCCGTGATCGGCGGAGGGGTGGTCGGCTGCAGCGTGCTTTACCACCTGACCAAGCTCGGCTGGAAAGACGTCGTGCTGATCGAGCGGTCGGAGCTGACCTCTGGGTCCACCTGGCACGCCGCGGGCGGTTTCCACACGCTCAACGCCGACACCAACATGGCGGCGCTGCAGGGCTACACGATCGAGCTTTACAAGGAGCTGGAGGAGATCTCCGAGCAGTCATGCGGGTTGCACCATGTGGGCGGCGTCACCATCGCCACCGACGAAGACCGGATGGACTTCCTGAAAGCCGCCCACGGCAAACACCGCTATATGGGGCTGGAGACCGAGATCATCGGGCCCGACGAGATCCTCAAGCTGCTGCCGATCGTCAACACCGAAGGCATCATCGGCGCGCTGTACGATCCGCTGGACGGTCACCTGGACCCGTCAGGCACGACCCACGCCTACGCCAAGGCCGCCCGGCTGCAAGGGGCGGAGATCTACCTGCGAAACAGGGTCGAGGAGCTGGTACCACGCGGCGACGGCACCTGGGACGTGGTGACCGAGCAGGGCACGATCCATGCCGAGAACGTCGTCAATGCCGCCGGCCTGTGGGCGCGCGAAGTCGGCGCCATGGCCGGCGTCTACCACCCGCTGCATCCCATGGAGCACCAGTACCTGGTCACCGACGACATCCCGGAGGTCTACGAGCACGAGACCGAGATCGCCCATGCCATGGACCCTGCCGGCGAGACCTACTTGCGCCAGGAAGGGCGCGGCCTGGTTCTGGGCATCTACGAGCATGACTGCGATCCCTGGGCGGTGGACGGTACGCCCTGGGACTTCGGCCACGAGCTGTTGCCGGACAATTTGCACCGAATCGCCGAGCCGCTGGAAGCGGCCTTCAACCGGTATCCGGTGCTGCAGACCGCCGGCATCAAGCGTGTCATCAACGGCCCCTTCACCTTCGCGCCCGACGGCAATCCGCTGGTCGGGCCCATGCCCGGGCGCCCGGGCTACTGGGCCGCCTGCGCGGTGATGGCGGGCTTCAGCCAGGGTGGCGGCGTCGGCCTGACGCTGGCGGAATGGATGGTCGAGGGCGAACCGTCGCGCGACGTCTTCGCCATGGACGTCGCCCGCTATGGCGACTACGCGTCCCGCACCTATACCCGCCGCAAGGTCGTCGAGAACTATCAGCGGCGTTTCGCCATCACCTATCCCAACGAGGAGCTGCCGGCGGCGCGCCCGCTGGACACGACGCCGGCCTATTCGCTCTGGAAATCCCGGAACGCCGTGTTCGGCGTCGCCTACGGCATGGAGCAGGTGAACTATTTCGCGCCCGAGGGTGAGGAGCCCTACGAGACGCCGACGTTCCGCCGCTCAAACGCCTTTGCCACCGTGGCGGAGGAATGCCGCGCCGTGCGCGAGCACGTCGGCATCAACGAGATCCACAATTTCGGCAAATACGACGTCACCGGCGAGGACGCGGAAAGCTGGTTGAACCACATCATGGCCAACCGGGCGCCCGCCATCGGCCGCATCGCCCTGACGCCGATGCTGAGCCCCAAGGGCCGCCTGATCGGCGACTTCACTATGGCTCGGTTGGACCAGGAGCGGTTCCAGCTCACCGCCTCCTTCGCCTCCCAGGCCTATCATATGCGCTGGTTCGAACAGAACCTGCCGGCCTCGGGCGTGCATGTCCGCAACCGGTCGATCCAGAAAGTCGGGTTCCAGATCGCCGGCCCCAAGGCGCGCGAGCTGCTGTCCCGCGTCACCCGGGCCGACGTCTCCAACGAGGCGCTGCCCTTCCTGCGCGTCCTGGAGACCGAGGTAGGGCTGGTGCCGGCGACGGTCTGCCGGATCACCTATACCGGCGACTTGGGTTACGAGATCTACGTGCAGCGAAGCCACCAGCTCGCGCTCTACGAGACACTGAGCGAAGCCGGCGCGGATCTCGGACTGCGGCCGTTCGGCATGCGGGCGATGATGTCCCTGCGGCTGGAAAAGTCGTTCGGCTCCTGGCTCAGGGAATACCGGCCCGACTTTACCGCCGCGGAGACCGGGCTCGACCGGTTCATCTCGTTCAAGAAAAACGACTTCATCGGTCGCGACGTGGCCATGGCCGAGCGGGACGAGCCGCCCGACCGGACCCTCGTGACCCTGGTGGTCGAGGCCAACGGCGCCGATGTGGTCGCCGACGAAGCGGTCTGGCACGGCGGTGAAGTGGTCGGCTTTGTCACCTCCGGCGGCTACGCCCACTATTCGGATCGGTCGGTCGCCATGGCGATGATCCCCCGCACGCTCGCCGGCGACGGCGGCGCCTTCGATGTGGAGATCCTCGGCGACCGCCGCCCGGCCCGGATGATCACCGAGCCGCTCTACGACCCGAAGGGCGAAAGGATGCGGGGATAGGCGCGTTCGCGAAAGGCAACGCATTGACCGAAACCGCCGGTCGGGACCGCAAGGTCCAACGGATCATCCTGGTCGAGGGCGGCGCCAATGTCGCCGTGCTGATCGCCAAGCTCGTGGTCGGGCTCGCGACCGGATCGGTGGCCATTCTGGCGGATGCGATTCATTCGCTGACCGACATCGCCAACAACATCGTCGCTTGGTTCATCGTCCGGCTGTCCAGCCAGCCGGCGGACCGAGAACATCCCTACGGCCACCGCAAGTTCGAGACCATTGCCGTCTTCGTGCTGGCGACGCTGCTGGTGGTGCTGGCCTTCGAGCTCGCCCTTTATGCGATCCGGCGCGAAACTACCGAGGTCGCGCGCGAAGGCTGGGCGCTCGCCGTCATGCTGGGGGTGCTTGCCGTGAACATCAGCGTCGCCGTCTGGCAACGCTACTGGGCGCGGCGCCTGCATTCGGACATCCTGCTGGCGGACGCCAACCATACATTCGCCGACGTCTTGACCACTCTGGTGGTGATCGGCGGCTGGCAGCTCTCGGCGATGGGATATCCCTGGCTCGACACCCTGTGTGCGCTCGGCGTCGCCGCGCTGATCCTCTATCTCGCCTACGGCCTTTTCCGCCGCGCCCTGCCGGTTCTGGTGGATCACTATTCGGTCGACCCGGAGCTGTTGGTCGAGGTTGGCGAATCGGTGCCCGGCGTGCGGCGGGTGGTGCGCGCCCGGTCGCGCTGGGTCGGCTCGACCCGGGCGGTCGACCTGGTGATCACCGTCGATCCCGATCTCCCCACCGCCGAAGCGCATGACATCGCCGACGCCCTGGAACGCATTCTGGAGCAGCGCCATCACGTGGGCGACGTTTCGATCCATATCGAACCGGATGGCGAATAGCCGGCTGCCGGCCGTAACCCCCTCACCCGGTCCTCGCCGGCGCTCGGACCACCCTCTCCCCTCGGGGAGATGGATTCCTGGAGAGGTCGCGGGTCAAATCCCCTCTCCCCAGTGGGGAGAGGGAAGCGAGGGCGCGGCCCGAGCAGGGTGAGGGGGACGATTGACGCCTCACCCTTCGAGACGGCGCTGCGCGCCTCCTCAGGATGAGGATCTCAGAAAGACCGCAATGCTGGTGAACGAGCGCAGCGCGTGTCTCATAGGATGAGGGCCATAAAGAACCGCCTCATGTCTCAAGGAGCGAGCGTATCGAGCGTCTCGAAGGATGAGGTCCATAAAGAACCGCCTCATGCCTCAAGGAGCGAGCGCAGCGAGCGTCTCGAAGGATGAGGTCGTTCTAAGCCAGTGTAATCTCGATCCGCTCGCGACCCTTGCCGGGGTTCTTGCGCTTGAGTTGCAGCGCCCCTACCTCCCCGGTGGTTTTCGGATGGGTGCCGCCACAGGCGACCTGGCCAAAGCCTTCGATCCGCCAGAACCGCTTCTCATCGGCCTCGTCGCTGAAGGCGCTGATCACCGGCGAGTCGGCCGCAATGATGGCCGCCGCCTTCTGTTGCAGGACCGGCAGCACCGCGCCGATATTGCCGTTCCAGTCGAAGTCGATCCGCGCTTTGTCCGCCGAGATGTGCGCGCCGGTCTTGTCGACCGGGCCGTAATTCTGCTGCACCAGTTCCAGAACGATCTCGGCCGCAAAATGCAGGCGGATCAGGCGGTAGCGCCGCTCCCAGTCGATCGCCACGGTTACCGGATCGCCGGGGGACAGGCCATGATCGGGCGCCATTGTGTAGACGATCTCCCGGCCCCGCCACGCCGCGTCCAGGACCGGCCGGCCGGCGATCGTCCCGGCGTCGCTCTCCTGCCCGCCGGACAGCGCAAAGAAGATCGTTTCGGTCAGCGTGACGGTATCGCCGTCGACGGCGCTCACCGTCGTCGCCAGCTCGGTGCGGTAGGGGTCTTCCCAGAACAGCTTGCGGGTCATGACCTTTCGCCTATCCCAAGCCGGGCCGGCCGTCCAGCCGTCTCAGGCATGATGTTTGTTGGCCCAGGCCAGCAGCAATAGGCTCACGGCGCCGCAGAGCCCGAACCCGGCGACCAGCGGCAGCACGGTTCCGTCGTAGCTGAGACCCACCGCGCTCCCCAGCAGGACCGACATGAATGTGGTCAGCGCGCCGACCACGGCGGCCGCGACGCCCGCGATGTGGCCCAGGGGCTCCATCGCCAAAGCGTTGAGATTGCCGAACAGCAGGCCCATGCAGAAAAACACGGCCATGCAGTAGCTCATCGTCGCCCAGAGCGGCGGGTGCCCCTCCAGGAAGGCGGCGATAAAGAAAAACACCAGCGACAGGCCGGTGGTGACCGACAGCGCGATGCCCGACAGGTAGCGCATGCCGTAACGCATCACCAGGCGGGCATTCAGCACGGCGGCGGCGCCGATGCCGAGCGACAGCACGGCGAAGGAGAGCGGAAACAACCGCCCCAACCCGTACTGCTCCTGGAAAATCTGCTGAGAGGAGGTCAGATAGCCGACGAAGGCGCCGAAGATCATGCCGGCGGCCAGCATGTAACCGACCGCGGCCCGGTTGCAGGCGACTTCCACCACGGCCTCCCAGATCCGGCCCAGCGACAGCGGGAGGCGCTTGTGCGACGGCAGGGTCTCCGGCTGGCGTACCGCAAACCAGAACACGGCCGCCCCGGCGAGCGCCAAAAAAGACAGGAAGATCGCCCGCCAACCCGCCAACAGCAGGACTCCCTGTCCGAGGGCCGGTGCGATCACCGGCACCAGGATGAACACCGCCATGATGAAGGACATGATGCGGGCCATGTCCCGGCCCGCATACTGGTCGCGCACGATAGCCAGCGTCACCGTGCGCGGCCCCGCAACGCCCAGGCCCTGCAGGACCCGCCCGATCAGCATGACGGTGAAATCGGTCGCGAAGATGGAGAGCACGCAGCCGACGATGAAGACCAGCAGCCCGGCATAGGTCAGCGGCTTGCGGCCAAGGCTGTCGGAGATCGGGCCGTAGAAGATCTGACCGATGGCGAACCCCAGAAAGAAGGCGGAGATGACCAGCTGGTTGTTGTTCGCCTCGACCACGCCGAGATCCTGGCCGATCAGAGGCAGCGCGGGCAGCATGGCGTCGATCGACAGCGCCACCAGCGACGTCAACAGCGCCATCAGGCTGACGAACTCCGCGGTGGACCGCCGCGGCCCGATTTGCACCTCCGACACGTGATCTCCCCTGCACCACCGATCCCTGCTCTGCCTTCGTCGCCAATGCCGGGCGCGGAATCAAGGGTTTTCGGAGTCAGGTTCCACCTCGCCCTTCGAGACAGCCGCTACGCGGCTTCCTCAGGACGAGGGACTTATCAACATCCTCATCCTGAGGAGATGCTTTGGGCACCGTCTCGAAGGATGAGGAGCGAGCGAGGTGAACCGGCCGTGAAGGATGAGCCCTCCCCCATTTCGGGGGAGGGTTGGGAGGGGGCGCCTACCGGATCAGCACCGGCGTGGTGCCAAGATGGGTGTCGTCATCGATCTGCTTGACGACAAAGTCTGCGACGTCGGCCCGGGGAATGAAACCGCTGGCCCAGTTCGCCGGATCGGTCAGAACCCGGTAGCGCCCGGTGCCCGGCCCGTCGGTCAGAATGCCCGGCCGGGCGATCACCCAGTCAAGCCCGCTTTCCTGGATCAACTCTTCCTGCACGTCCTTGTCGTCATAAACCCGGCCCAAGAGAATTTTGAACGCCGTGTTGTAGAGCAGACCGCCGCGTCCGCGACTGTTGCCGGCGCCGAGACCTGTGACGGTAATGAGCCGGCGCACACCGGCCTCTTTCATCGCCCCGATCAGCGCCCTTGTCGCCGACGAAAACAACGTTGTTCGTTTGATTGCCCTTTCAGGACGGGCCGCAATACCCAGGGTCTGAATAACCGCGTCGACTCCCGCAAGCGCCTCGCCCAGAGCCGCTGGGTCCAGCGCATCACCAACGACCCGCGTGAGTTTGGGATGCGTTCCGGGGATCCGGTCGGCGGTCCGGGCAAAGGCGCGCACCGTGTGACCGGCATCGAGAGCCGCGGTTACCGCCTGCAATCCGATGCCCCGGCTGGCGCCGATGATGAGTACAACCGCCATGGTTTTCCACAAACTCTAGTCAGGGCAGCCCGCAAACCCAACGGCGACGATCGTAGCCACCGCCATGGCGGTTGTCTTCATCGACTATCGAAGGCTTGAATATGACGGCTCGTCAGGGGCGCCCCAAACATCATCATGCATGGCGCATCCATCGGCGGGGTCGCGGAATGTCTCGTCATACGAGCGCGCCCGCTGTTCGGCCTGGCTGAACACCGCGGCCGTGAAAAAGACGCCAATCAGTAGGATCGTGTGGACCACGATGCTGGGCCCCAGGAGCCACATCGCGCCGATCCAAAGAGAAAAGACCGTGCACCACATCCAGGCCAGCACAGTCATAATTTGAAAGGTCACGACCTTGGGCAACCGGCGAAGTGGGTTGCGTTCCGGGTCCATGACCGCTTGCCATGCGTTAACCATCTCAACCTCCAGTGGGTTCGATACCTCTTGTACCCCCCGACACAGGAAATGGATCATGTCGCTTCTTCAGGCAGATGCCGCGACAGGTCCGAACCGCCGTTCGTTTCGTAGAAAAGTCAGGAAACAGACGGAGCACGGAAAATGGATCGGCTTCACCACATAGCGTTTCAGGTAACTGATATCTCTCAGGCACTTAGCTGGTACCAGGACAACCTGGACGTCGACGTCGCCTATGCCGATGACAGTTGGGCCCTGCTCACTTTCGAAAACGTCCAGATGGCCCTGGTGCTGCCGGGACAGCATCCACCTCACATTGCCGTGGAGCGGGCAGACGCCGAAAACTACGGCCCGCTGACAAAGCACCGCGACGGGACCGCCTCAACCTATACAGAGGATCCTTTCGGCAACGCCGTCGAAATCATGCAATCTGACCGACCGGTCTGATTGGCAACGCGGAAAGCCAACCGACCATGTTTCAGGACACCGCGAACACGGCCCTGCAGGTCCCAGCTTCGACCAACTCATGGCCCGCCTGGCTCGTACGCGAACTGCGATCGGACCAGGCCGGCGAGACCGGCGCGGTGGCGATCTATCAAGGCATCCTTGCGGTTTCCCGCAACGCGGACATCCTGGAGTTCGCACGCAACCATCTCGAAACCGAGCGCTCCCATCTCGCGGCGATCAACGCCGTGCTTCCATCGGCCGCCCACACCCGACTGCTGCCTATGTGGCGTTTTGCCGGCTTTCTCACCGGAGCGCTGCCTTCCCTATTCGGACCGGCCGCGGTTTTTGCCACGATCGACGCCGTAGAGACCTTCGTCGATCGGCACTACGCCGCGCAGATCCAGCGGCTGGACGAAGAGAACGGCGACACGGCATTGCGTGCTCTGTTGGAACGCTGCCGGTTGGACGAGGTCGCTCATCGCGATGAGGCACGCCAGTCCCTCGAAGCAAATCCTTCGGTGGCGGTTAGGCTGTGGTGTGCCTTGGTTAGCCGCGGCTCGGCCGCTGCCGTTGCCGTGGCGCGGCATATCTAGGATCGGAGTTCTGAAGACCGATGAGTGACTGGAAACCCACCCGTGCAGAAGCGCTCCGCCGGCTTGATGCGTTTTTGCCCGACGCAGGCTACGCTTATGCGAAGCTCCGGAACTTCGACCTTGGCTTGGGGCGCCACATCCATGTGTCGACGCTCTCGCCATGGATTCGCCATCGCCTTATCCTCGAGGAAGAAGTCGTTTCCACCGTATTGTCTCGGCACTCACGCCGTGCGGCGGACAAATTCGTTCAGGAAGTGCTGTGGCGAACCTACTGGAAGGGCTGGCTCGAGATGCGTCCCAGCGTTTGGACGCAGTATTGCAACGAGCGAGACCGCCTCATCCGATTGCTCGAGAGCGACAAGGAACTCTCCACGCGCTGGGGATCGGCAGTCGACGGAACGACGGGCATTGACTGCTTTGACGACTGGGCGCAGGAGCTCGTCGAAACGGGCTACTTGCACAACCACGCCCGCATGTGGTTCGCCAGCATCTGGATCTTCACGCTGAATCTGCCCTGGGAACTGGGCGCCGACTTCTTCCTGCGCCACCTGCTTGATGGCGACCCGGCATCCAATACGCTGTCCTGGCGCTGGGTGGCCGGCCTACAGACCCGCGGCAAGACGTACCTCGCCCGGGCCGGCAACATAAACCGGTATACCGGGGGACGTTTCAATCCGACCGGACAGCTGGCGAAATCCGCGCCGCCGCTGGTCGGACCGGCGGCACCGGCGCTTTTGCCCGCGCCAACCTCGGTTGGGTGGGACGCTGCACGTCCGACCGGCCTTCTGGTAACGGAAGAGGATCTGTGTCCGCAGTCGCTGTTTCCCGACATTGGTCGCTTGTCCAGCGTGGCGGGCGTCTGCCTGACCGGTTATCGCTCGCCGCTCGACACCGCGCCTCTTCCCCAAGCGTTCGCACGCGGCGCCATTTCCGACACCTTCGACAGGCTCTCCAAAGCGGGCTATCCCCTCGCGGCCTGCTTCGACGGCAAAGACGTTTCGGCGCGCATCCTGCACTGGGCAAAGACCGAGAATATCAGCCAGATCGTGACGCCGTATGTTCCGGTCGGGCCAACGCGTGACATCGTCGATGCGTTGGCGCGCGACTTGCAGATTCAGGGCATCCAACTCGTAATGGACTTGCGTCGCTGGGACGCGGTGGCGTGGCCGCACGCGACAAAGGGTTTCTTTCAATTTCGCGAGAAGACTGCCGCACTCTTGGATCAGATGGTGGCGGGACTCAGAGTCGCCGCTTAGCATTTTGCCGCCGGTCCAATTCAATCTGGCGTGAACGCCGGCAACGCTCAGAGCAGTACTTCACCTCGCCCCAGCAGCGTGCCCATTTTCGGCGCCACGCGAACGGCCGGTCGCAGACGGGGCAGGTTTTGGACGGCAGGTCGGACTTGCGTTTCATGGCGTCGATGCCGTCAGACGCCCGCCGAAAAGAACGGCCAGATCGTCATGCCCAGGCAGACGATCGCGGCACCGATCAGGGTGAAGATCGTCAGCTGCATCCCGAGAACCCGGAATCGGAAATTCTCGTCCGGCTGGCTGACGCCGTAGGCGTGAATGAGCCGGCCCGACAGCAGCATCAGACCCAGCGCATGGACGGCCAGGATGGGTGTGCCTTGTAGCTCGGCGCTTGCGATCAGGATGAGCGCGAGGGGCGTGTATTCGCCAAAGTTGGCCTGGGCGCGCATGGCGCGAAGCAGGACAGCATTGCCGCCGTCGCCAAGCGGCACCTTCTCCGCGCGCCGGGCGCGGATCACGCGCAGGCTCAGGCGGACGAAGATGAAGGCCAGCAGCGCGGCGTAGATGGGCGTGGCAACCAGGGTCATGGTCGGATCCTCCGTTGTTGCCAGTGGGTACGCATGGGTCGACGGGGCGGATCAAGCAATACCGCACGGTTGGATTCCGCTTTGCTCCTCACGCCGCGGCGGCGTAGAGCGCCCAGGGCTCCTCTATTCCCTTGAGGCTGTGGGTGCCCCGCTCTTCCAAGGTGAAGCCGGACCCTGAAACGAGGTCCTTCACCGTCCTGGACAGCCACACCTCGCCCGCCGAGGCCAGGTCGTCGATTCGCGCAGCCACGTGCACGCCCACGCCCGAGATGTCGTCGCCGCTTTCCTCGATCTCCGCCGTATGGATCCCGCAGCGGATCTGCAATGCCAGCGACGGGCTCCAATCCCGCACCGCCATGGCGCAGCGGATCGCCCGGGCCGGGCCGTCGAACAGCGCCAGGTAACCGTCACCGGTCGATTTGACGAACCGGCCGCTGTGTCGGCGGGTGAAGTCCCCGGCCCCTTCGAGAAATGACTCCAGTTTCACGTTCCATGCCTCGTCGCCCAGGGCCACGGCCTTGGCGGTCGAGTCGACGATGTCCACGAACAGGATGGTCGCGAGCCTCGCCTGGCTCGCCGGCACTGGCTTGTGGCCGGTAACGAACTCCTCCACCGGGTCCAGGATCTGGTCGGGATCGACCGAGACAAAATGATCGCCGCCGTTGAGTTCGATGAAGCGCGCGCCGGGGATCCGACCGGCGATGTAGCGGCCCTCTTCGCAGCGGGAGTCCCGGTCGTCGGTGCGGTGCATGACCAGGGTGGGCACGCGCACTGCGGGCAGAACATCGCGCACATCCACCAGGGAGTTCATCTCGATCAGGGCCCGCGCGGCGCCGGGGCTTGCCGCCGCCCGGGCGCGCTCGCCCCACCAGGCGGCCATGGCCTCGTCGGCGCTGGGGCACATGGTCCGCATGTCCGCCTCCCAGCCCCATTCGCTCTCGATCTCCTCGCCGTAGCGATGGCGTTCCTCAGCGGTCGACGCCCACGGATAGTCGTCGGACCGGATGCGCTTGGCGTAGGTGCCGTAGAGCACCAGCGCCTTCACCCGTTCGGGATAGGTCGCCGCGAACAGGATCGCCATGGGTCCGCCTTCCGAATAGCCGAACAGGATGGCGCGCCGGCATTTCGCCGCGTCCATCACGGCGCGCACATCGTCCATGCGCGCCTCCAGGTCGGGCAAGCCGCCGGGCCGGTCCGACAGGCCGGTGCCGCGCTTGTCGAAACGGATAAGCCGGCAGAACGAGCCCAGGCGGTTCAGGAAATGGGCATGCCGCGGGTCGGCCCAGTCCAGATCCAGGTGCGAGACGAATCCCGAGATCAGGACCAAGTCCTCCGATCCCTGCCCCGTCACCTGGTAGGCGACGTTGAGCGGACCGCTCTTCGCATATCGGACCGGCGACTGCTGCATCGGCTCTCGCATTTGGGGTTTCAGGTGCTGGCCTTGGTTTCGAAGCGCTTGGCGTCGAGCGTGTCGCCGGCGAATTCTTTGATCTGGCCGGCGAAGACTTTGAAGAAGTCCTGCTCCTGCAGGTGGCCCAGCGTTTCGTCGCTGTCCCAGTGGCCGATATGCGCCCGGCCCGTGCCGTCGCCCTGCACCGTCACCTCATAGTGAAAGCGACCTTTAAGACGCGCATCGCCGTTGATGCCGGCGATGAACGCGTCGACCGCGGCCTGCCAGTCCGCCTCGTCGCCGCTGTACTGGTACTGGATCAGGATCCCCGTCATGTCATCCTCCTTCGGCCCTCACGTCCGGCGCCCCCGCTGCTGGCGTCGCGATGAGCCCTTGCCTTTTGCGTTGTCTTTCGTTTCGTTCTGCCATGATAACCGAGGGGGTCGGGCTGGCCATGCGATAAAGGCCGGCCGCAATGGCGCAACGCGCCCGGGAGGCAAGATGGCACAGGTCAAGATCTTCGGCGCGCGGGCGCATCTCTCGGCGCGCCGCCAAGCCATTTCCGACTGCATCCATGGCGTCGCTTGCGACGTGCTGGGCCTACCGCCGGACAAGCGGTTCCACCGATTTCTCCCGCTCGACCCCGAGGACTTCTTCCACCCCGCCGACCGCAGCGACGCCTACACGGTCATCGAGATTTCCATGTTCGAAGGGCGCGAGGCCGCGACCAAGCGCCGTTTCTTGGAACGGCTGATGGCAGCCCTGTCGAACGAGGTCGGAATCGCCGTCCAGGACATCGAGATCACGCTGTTCGAAACACCGAAAGCGAACTGGGGCATTCGCGGACAGGTCGCCGACAAATTGACGCTCGACTACAAGGTGGAAACCTAGGTTTGGCGCAGGCCGTCCTCGCCTAGCGGGGCCGGGCGGTCCGACACCTTGCGTGCCGACGTCAGTCGATGCCGGCGCGGCTCTTGATGACAAACATTTTGTCTATCTGCATGTCCTCGATGGAATGGCCGATTCCACCGACGCCATGCCCGGAATGCCTGAGCCCGGCGAACGGCATCCCGTCCTGACGAAACGCGGTGTGATCGTTGATCATCACCGCAGACGCGTCGAGGACGCGGGCGATCTCGATTGCCCGGTCGATGTCCTGGGCGAACACGGCGGCCTGGAAGGCAACGTCCAGGCTGTTGGCCTGGGCAATGGCGTCCCGGACATCGTCGTAGCCATACAGGCACACGACCGGACCGAAGATCTCGTTACAGCTCACCCGGACGTCACGCGGTGGGTTCACAAGCAGCGTGGGCGCATAGCAGTTGTTTTCAAGTCGCTCGCCACCACAGGCCAGCTCGGCGCCTGCTCGCACAGCCTCTTGGACCCACGCTTCCACGCGCTCGACTTCCGCCGGACTGATCAGCGGCCCGACCTCCGTGTCGGGCGACAGCGGATCTCCGATGGCAAGTTTCTTCGCCCCGTCCGCCAACAGGCGTGTGGTTTCCGCAACCAGCGCATTCGGAACGAACACCCGCTGCACCGACACGCACACCTGACCGGCGTGGTAGTAGCCGCCCTTGAGAACGGCCGGGATGACTTTCTGCAGTTCCGCCGAACCGTCGACGATCAACGGAGCGACCCCGCCATGTTCCAGGGCGCAGCGCGTGCCCGGCGCCAGCTTGGAGCGAAGCATCCAGCCGACTCTGGCACTACCGATGAAAGTGAAGAACGCGACGCGCGGGTCGGTCACCAGGGCGGTGGCAAGCTCGTGGCCATCGGTCAGCAACGCCTGCGCAAATCCTTCCGGCAATCCGGCATCGCGCAGGATCTGGACCAGGTTCCAGCAGGACAAAGGTGTCGTTTCCGCCGGCTTGACGACGACCGGGCAGCCTGCCGCCACCGCAGCACCCACCTGGTGCACGATCAGGTTGAGCGGGTGGTTGAAGGCACTGACGGCGACGACGACGCCGATCGGCTCCTTCTGGGTGAACGCCATTCTGTTATTGGGCGGAGGCTCCGACATGGGCACCACGTCGCCGGCGTGGGTCCGGATATGCTCAACGCAGAGCATGATGCCGTCGATCGCCCGGTTGACCTCGACCCGGGTGTCGACCAGCGGCTTGCCGCCTTCGGAGGCCGCGGTCTCGACGAGTTCGTCGAACCGCGCACGCATGATCTCCGCCGCGTTTTCCAGGATCCGGCTACGCTCGGCGACCGACAGCCACCGGCTCCTGTCGCGGAACAGTGCGTGTGCATTCGACAGCGCTAGCTCCACCTGATCGGCGCCGGCACGTTCCACGGTTCCGACGGGTTGCCCCGAATAGGGCGAGCGCACCTCGGTCCTGGCATCCGTGTGTGCGCAGGGACCGGCGACGAGCGATTGATGGTGGGTCATGGTTCGGTCCGTTGGTTTCCCGGCAAATTATGCCTTCCGGGCGACGATCATACGAACTGAGCCGGTGATTGTCCGTTCTCGCATGTGTTTCAGCAAAGCGCCGGCGCGTCCGGGAAGGCCTAGCCGGTGTCGTCCGAATAGATCCGGATATAACGACCGTCCACCTCCACGCCGACGAAGCGCTGGTCGAAAGTCAGGCACAGACGCTGCGCCAGCGTCACCACCGCTTCGGTGCTGTCGGTGCGGATCCGGGCGAGCAGGATGGGCCGGCGGCGGCCCTCGAAGATGGCGTCGGCATGCTGGACCGTGGCCGACGGAAAGGTCCGTGCAATGATGTCGCACAGCTCCTGGACGATGCTATCGTCCATCGGCTCTCCCTCGGTATTGGGGAGATAGATCATATGGACCGGCTGCCCGATCTCGTTCCTGAGCTGGCGCGCGGCGACCGTCTGGCCATCGACTTCGAATGGCGCGGCATCGCGAATGGACCGCTCCACATCGGCCGCGGTCTGATCGAAAACCGTCTCGAGCGCCTCGTTGGCGCCGCGGCCGGCATCGATCAGCTGACGGCACCCCTCCAGATAGCCAAGCTTCCGGTTCGGGCCCCAGCCCGCCGGCGGCGAAACGACCATGGCGCGCAGGTTCGAAATGACGTCGGCCGTCTTGACCATGCGCGCTTCCGGCGATTTGTGCGGCATCGACGCAATGCGCTGACGCTTGCGCTCGTCCTTGGGCAGCGACATGTCGTCCGACAGTTCGCGCACGATCCCCTCGACCCGCGTACCGTAGGCCTCAACCAGCTCTTCGGACGTCACGCTCGTATCCTCGACGACGTCGTGCAGCAAGGCCGCGATCAGAAGCTCGGTGTCCTGGCCGTCGGTTGCCTGGGCCACCAGATCCATGACCTCGACCAGGTGGTTCATGTAAGGCTCCTGCGCGGCCCCCTTGCGACGCTGGTTGGCGTGGGCTTCGGCTGCAAAGACCAGCGCGCCGGTGAGCCGGGTGACGTCCTTGCTCATGCCAGAGACATCTCCGGCACGTCGCAGTCGGTCAACAGCGTCGCCGATGTCGCCGCCTTTATGTCGTCGATCGACGTGTCGGGACCCCGCTCCCGGAGAACGAGTCCGTCATCGGTCGGCTGAATCACGGCCATTTCAGTGACGATCAGGCTGACCCGCCGCAGGGCCGTCAAAGGCAGTTCGCATTCCGGGACGATCTTGGGCGTGCCCTTGGCCGTATGGACCATGGCGACGATCACGCGCCGCGCGCCGGCCACCAGGTCCATGGCGCCGCCCATGCCGGGAACCATCTTGCCGGGCACCATCCAGTTGGCGAGATAGCCCCGTTCGTCGACCTGCAGGCCGCCCAGCACCGTCATGTCAAGATGGCCGCCACGGATCAACCCGAAGCTCATGGCGCTGTCGATCGATGCGGCACCGGGTACGGCCGTCACGAAGCCACCGCCCGCGTCCGTCAGGTTGGGATCCTCCATGCCTTCCGGCGGCCGGGCGCCCAGCCCGATCACACCGTTCTCGGCCTGGAAAAACACGTCCGCGTTTTCCGGCAGGAAGTTCGCCACCATGCTGGGGAGGCCGATGCCCAGATTGACCAGCATGCCAGGGTGGATTTCACGGGCGACCCGTCGCGCGATGATTTCCTTGGCGTTCATCAGGCAGCCCTCTCGAGCAGGTGGTCGACCAGAATGCCCGGCGTCTTCACCGCATCGGGCGGGATGGCGCCGACCGGGAGAATGGAGTTTGGCTCGACGATGACCGTATCGGCCGCAAGCGCCATGATCGGATTGAAGTTGTGCGCCGTGAGCGAATATTCGAGATTGCCCACATAGTCCGCCCGCTGCGCCCCGATCAGCGCGAAGTCGCCGCGGATTGGCGTCTCCAGCAGGTAACGTTGGCCGCCCGTCTCGACGATCTGTTTGCCCTCCTCCACCGTGGTGCCCAGGCCGGTCGCCGTCAGCACGCCGCCCAGGCCGACGCCGGCGGCCCGGATCCGTTCCACAAGCGTACCCTGGGGAACCAGCTCCACCTCCATTTCGCCGGTGATCATCTTGCTCTGGGTCTCGGGGTTGAGGCCGATGTGGGAGACGATCGCGCGGGAGACGGCGCCGGCGCTGACCAGCTTGCCGATACCCTTACCGGGCAGGGCCGTATCGTTTGCCACAACCGTCAGATCATTGATTCCGCGCGACACGATGGCGTCGATCAGCCGGTGGGGCGACCCTACCCCCATGAACCCGCCGATGAGCAGAACCGCCCCATCGGGAATCAGCTCGGCCGCTTCCGCAGCCTTGATCGCTCGTTTCATTGTTCAGGTCCCCTGTTCGCGGACGCGCGCGCCGCGCATCCCCACTAGCCGCTTGGCGTACCCCGCGCCTTAACCGGCCGCAATGCAACTATATAGGACTCCGATGTGACAGTCCTGCGGCGGATCGGGCCGCTACGGCGTCCCGGGACTCGGCCGCCGCGTGGAACCGTCCATGGTCAGGATCGGGTCGTAGAGGTCAGGCCGGCGGTCCCGGAACAGCCCCCATTCGGCCCGCAACGCGCGGATCTCGGCCAGGTCGAACGCGTGGCTGATGAACGTCTCCGATGTCCGGTCTGCCTTGGCCAGGATCTCGCCGCGCGGGCCGGCAATGAACGACCGTCCCCAGTAGGTCACTTCGCCCAGATCGCCGCGCTCGGTTCCAACGCGGTTGGCAGCAACAAGGGGCATGAGATTGGCGCCGGCGTGGCCGCGCATCACCGTTTCCCAGTGATCGTGACAGTCGGATCCGATGGCGGTCGGATACAACAACATCTCGGCTCCCTTCAGCGCCATGATCCGCGCCGATTCCGGGAACCACTGATCCCAGCAAACCCCGACGCCGATGGTCGCATAGGCCGTTTTGAAGACGCGGAAACCGGTGTCGCCCGGATTGGAATAGACCTTTTCGAAGCAGCCGGGCGCGCCCAGCGGAATGTGGCTCTTTCGGTAAATGCCCAGCACGGCGCCGTCGGCGTCTATGACCGCGACGGTGTTGTAATGGGCGTTGTTGGCCCGTTCAAAGAAGTTCGCGGGGATGACGACGGAGAGCTCTTTCGCCAACCGCCGCGCCCAGCTAACCGTGGGGCCGTCCAGGGTTTCGGCAAGCTCGAAATGTTCTGGTTTCCAGTCCATGAACTGGAACTCGTGCAGGGAGAACACTTCCTGCGGCAGGATGATCTGGGCGCCGGCCGCCGCCGCGGCCCGCACCAGGTTTTCCGCCCTGTCGAGGTTTTTTTCCCGGTCCCAGGCGCACGGCATCTGTGTCGCCGCGACGGTGACGGTCATGGCCGCCGCCTCCCCACGGTCTCGCCGCTCATCCGTCGAAGGCCCGCAGCACCTGGCCGGGCCGCCGGTCGTCGCCGTAGACGCCGCCCTCGTCGGCGACCCGCACCCCGTTGACCCAGATACCCGTGAGGCCCGAGCCGCCACGAACCAGGCGCGAGGCCCCGGCCGGCAGGTCCCAGACCCGTTCTTTTCTGCCGCGGCCGACCGTCTCCGGATCGAAAATAATAAGGTCGGCGTGATACCCCTTGCGCAGCCGGCCGCGCCCGCGAATGCCGTAACAGTCGGCCTGTTTCGATGTCAGGGCCGCCACGGCTTCCTCCAGCGTGAAATCCTGCCGCTCACGCGTCCAGTGCCCAAGGAGGTGCAGGCCGAAATCCGCGTCGCAGAACAGGAACAGGTGCGCCCCGGCGTCCGCCAGGCCGATGGTGGCGTTGGGGTCTTTGAGCAGCCTGAGAACGGCGTCGTCGTCGGCGTTCAGGATCTGCGCGTTGAAAAGGGTTTCGAACCCTTCCGATGCGCCAAAATCCAGCAGCCAGTCCAGCGGGTCCTTGCCTTCCGCGGCGGCGATCTCGCCCACCATCCGGCCTTCCAGGGTGCGGTTCTCGTCCCGGGCAACCTGCAGGATCTCCAGCTTGTCCCATTGATCGGTGAACCGGTTGAGCGCCGCCGGGTCGGTCAGCTCGGCCCGCATGGCGTCGCGGAACGCGGGATCGGCATAGAATGTCGCCAGCCGCTCGACATCGTCGTAAAGCGCGATCGCCGGTCGCCACGTTTCGCACGGCTCGAACAGGTAGGCGCTGCGCAAAGTGAAATCCATGCTGATGGCGGTGCAGGCGACCTGCCCCACCATGGAGCGGCCGCGATCCACCGCCGCCCCGATCGCCGCCATGTCGTTGAAGGCCCGGTCCGGACTGGAATGGTCATACTGGATCGCCGCCACGGCGACGGTCCGGCCCGTCGCCGCCGCCAGCGTCTCCAGATACTCGACCGGCGTCGACCGTCCCTTGGTCAGCATGAAACGGCCCGCGCCGGCCTCACCGAGCACGCCCACCAGGGCTTCCAGCTCGGTCCGGTCGGCGAAGCGGGACGGCATCGGCCTGCCGCCCCAGCCGTTGTGGCCCTCGAAGGTCGAGGTGGCGAAACCGATGGCGCCGGCCTCCAGCGCCTCACGGACCAAAGATTTCATGGCGTCGATTTCTTTCTCCGTGGCGGTCCGCTGGGCCGCCGCCTCGCCCATGACCCAGTTCCGGACCGAGGAGTGGCCGCAATAGACGGCGACGTTCGGCACCACGCCCTGGCCGTCCAACAGATCCAGATAGTCGGAGAAGGTCTCGTAGTCGGACCGCGTCCCTTCCAGCAGGGCGTCCAGCGACATGCCTTCCACCTGGGTCAGGTTCTTCAATGTCAGCTCCCGATCCCGAGCCCGGCAGGGCGCGATCGTGAAACCGCAATTCCCCATGATCATGGTTGTGACGCCCAGCCCCAGCGACGGGCTCGCGAACGGGTCCCAGGTGATCTGCGCGTCATAGTGCGTGTGGTTGTCGATGATGCCCGGCGCCAGGACCTTGCCCTTGGCGTCGACGTTTTCGCGCGCCGGACCGACGATCCCGCTGATCTCGCTGATCAGCCCGTCGGTGACTGCCAGCTCGCCGGAGAAGATCTTCTCGCCGGTCCCGTCGCAGATCTTCGCGTTGCGTATCGCCAGATCGTGCATCCCCTGCCTCCCCTACGGCTTTCGTGCGCGGGCGTTTCGTGGACCATCGTTCCGGCGCGCGCGCCAGTCAAGACGTCGCTGTCGCGGATACGGGTCGCTGCGCAAAGCGCGCTGAGAGCGGCTGTGCCTTGCCCGGCAGGTCGACCGGACGCGGGTCGTCAAACGCCGACAAGAGCGTCACCGCTGCGATTGGGTCCTGCGCCACGCAGGTCTCCGCCAGCGTTTCACTGATCGCCGTTGCGGCGCCGTGCGAGCGGGTGATCGACTCCAGCTTGCTGGCCACATTGACAACATCGCCCAGGACCGCGAATTCCAGCCGCCGCTCCGATCCCACGTCGCCCAGCACCACATCGCCATAGTGAATGCCGATCGACAGCTTGATCGGCGGCAAGGCTGTGATGCGTCGCGTTTCGTTCCAGCTTTCCACGGCCGCGTGCATCGCCTGGGCGCAGGCGAGCGCGCTGAGGGCGTCGCGTGGTCCCGTTTCAGGCGTGCCGAACGTCGCCATGACGCCGTCGCCGAGATACTTGTCTAGCGTGCCACCTTGGTCGAATACTGCCTTTTCCATTTCCGCGTCGAAGCGCCGCAAGAGATCGATGACCTGTTCCGGCGTCATCGTCTCGGCCAGCGCGGTAAAGCCGACGATATCTGCAAAAAGCACGGCCACCGGCTGCACCCGGCTCGCCCCCAGAGATTCGTCCCGGCCGGCCAGTTGTTCCACGATGTTCGGGGCGAAAAAACGCGCAAGATTTGCGCGCTGCCGGCTGGCCGCGACCTCTCGCGAGAGCATGCTTCTGGATCGGGCGACGACGGCACTGAGCATGGCGGTGATCAGCAACAGCAGGACCACCTCCTGGATCCACAAGTCCACGTCGATATAGAGCGGATCGAGCGCGTCCGCCCTGTCGGTCAGCGTCTCGGGGCGGTTCAACAACTCAAGCACGCCGACGCTCCAGGCCGCGGCTGCCGCAAATCCGGCGAAACGCATGAGATTGGGCACGTAGGTGAATGAAACGGAAGCGGCGATGAAGATGAAATAGGTGAACAGGCCGTGCCGCAGCAGCATCTGATCGGGCTCCGGGGCCGGATCCAGCGGGTTCGGCAGAAACAGGATGAGCGCCAGGGCAGCAAAGTCGATGAATATGAGGGCGTATCGGTAGATCGTCGGCCCACGCCGCCGCACCACGTAATAGTGGAGGTAGCCAAGGCCGATCAGAATAACGAGAAATCCCTGCACATAGAGCGCCGGAGGGTAACCCACAAATAACGCCGCCAGCGCTGTGATGATCCCCAGCGAGATGGCACGGCCGTGGGTGGCGACGCGCATGCCGGCTTCCTCTTCCCGCTCGAAAGCGAGCGCCAGCTGGGGCTTTGTCATGCCGGCGAGATCCGGGTTCGAGACGGACGGCATATCGACCTCCTGAATTGTCGGGCGAGAAACGGTCTTGCGTCTAACGTTCGCCCCGATGATATGACCGACCGTAGTTGGGCGCCGCGACGTGTGGCAATATGGATCGCGCGCTGCCACGGAGAGCATGTTGAACGTCCCGCGCGAATTCCAGACCGAGCGCCTGCTGTTGCGGCAGCCGACGCTGGACGACGCCGAACCGATCTTCCGCGCCTACGCGGTCGACCCGGAGGTGACGCGCTATCTGTCCTGGCCGCCGCATACGGCCGTCGACGACACGACGGTGTTCCTGAAGCGCTGCGTGCAGGACTGGTCGGACGGATCGACCTTCCCTTACGTCATCGAACTTTCGGCCAGGCCCGGCGCGCCGATCGGGATGATTCACATGCGCCCGGACGGCCACATCGTCATGTTCGGTTATGTCCTGGCGCGGCCATGCTGGGGCCGGGGCTATATGGCCGAGGCGCTCACCTGTCTTGTCGACTGGGCGCTGGAACAGGAAGAGATCTGGCGCGCGGCAATCATGTGCGATGTCGCCAATCCGGCGTCCGGCCGGGTGGCCGAAAAGGCCGGCTTGGATTTCGAGGGCATCCTTCGTCGGTACGGTCCCCACACCAATGTCTCGCCGGAGCCGAGTGACTGTCGCATCTATGCCAAAGTCAAACCCTGACGACCCGCGTGATCGTCGATGCCAGGCCTCGAACTGACTTTGCATGCCGCCGTTCTGATTGCCGCGCTGCTTCAGGCGGCGACGGGGATCGGGTTCGGCGTGATCGCCGGCCCAATCATCCTGCTCGTCCTGGGCAGCGGGGACGCCGTGCAGGTCACGATCCTCGCCAGCCTGCTGATCGCGGTCGTCCTGACACCGTCGATCTATCGCGACGTGGATCGACCCCTGCTCGTCCGGTTTCTGATCGGCACGCTGGCGGGACTGCCGCTGGGGATCCTGTTGTTCCGCCTGGTCAGCGTCGACACGCTGAAACTTCTGGCGGCCTTCGCCGTCCTGTTCATGGCCATATCGGCCGCCGGCCTGCTCTCGCGTCCGGTTCTCGGGCGCGACGGCCCGCGCCGGCGGTTGGTCGACCTGGGCATTGGCGTGATGTCCGGCATCATGAGCGCGTGCCTTGCCATGCCCGGGCCCGTGGCGGCCGCCCGCATGTCCGCACTCGCCCAGCCCAAGGACAGAATCCGGGCGACCATCCTCATGCTGTTCGTGTTCTCCTACGGCGCAGCGATCGGGTTCCAGGCGGTGTTCGTCGGCGTGTCTGGCGAGACCTTGACTCTGACGGCGATGCTGGCGCCGGCGACGCTGGTCGGTGTCGGTCTCGGCAAGCTGTCGGTCAGGTGGATCAGCGAGCGTGTGTTCCGCCTCATGATCGTCGGCTTGCTCCTCGCCACCGCGCTCGGCCTGTTCGCCGGCGCGCTCGGACTGATCCAGGGCCGCCTGTGAAAGGATCCGTGTCATGACGGCCAATCTCGGCATACTCGACGACCTGCCCCGGGTCAGGCTCGGCCACGCGCCGACGCCGCTGGAGCCCATGCCGAACCTCGCCCTGCGGTTCGGCGGTTCGTCCCTGTTCGTGAAGCGGGACGACTGTACCGGCCTGGCGTTCGGCGGCAACAAGGTGCGCCAGCTCGAATTCTACCTGGGAGAGGCGCGGGCCGAAGGGGCCGACACGATCCTGATCACCGGCGCGGTGCAATCGAATTTCGTGCGCCTGGCTGCCGCAGGCGCCCGCACGCTGTCGATGGACTGTCATGTCCAGCTCGAGGAGCGAGTGCCCAGGACCGATCCGCTCTATCGCTCATCGGGCAACGTCCTGCTGGACCGGGTTCTGGGGGCGGTCATTCATAGCTATCCCGACGGCGAGGACGAAGCCGGCGCCGACGCCCGCCTGCAGGAAATCGCGGCTGATGTCCGGGCCGGGGGACGCCGGCCCTATGTCATACCGCTCGGGCCCGGACACAAACCGCTGGGCGCCCTCGGCTACGTCGTGGCGGCCCGGGAGTTGCTGGAACAGATCCGGGTGCAGGGTCTTGTCGTCGACGAGGTCGTCGTGCCGTCCGGCAGCGGCAACACCCATGCCGGCCTGCTGTTCGGCCTGCGGGCGCTGGGCTCGGCCATGCGGGTCACGGGCATTTGCGTCCGCCGCCCGGCGCCGGCGCAGCGTGAGCGGATCCGCTCACGGGTCGACGCGATCGCCGAACTGCTGCGCGTGCCTGTGCCG
>Ga0066187_1000143_pt1 | contig 30218 bp, 23 predicted proteins | sample WorMetexBAHAMAS1_FD_58706 | JGI IMG/M metagenome (GOLD analysis project Ga0066187, IMG submission 58706) | Marine gutless worms symbiont microbial communities from Max Planck institute for Marine Microbiology, Germany - Inanidrilus exumae... | ecosystem: Host-associated > Annelida > Digestive...
TATAGCATGTTACCTTCAGATAGAGGACTTTTTTATTTCATGAATCGCTCAGATTAGGTAGTATTTATATTGCTATAATCCCCACTCATCACGAAGACTGGTACTTCCTATTTTAAAAGTCTGCGCATCAAAAAAGAAACGCAGGTCCAATATAATCAGGGTTCAAGGTTTCGAGGGGTCAGGGTCCAAGTGAAAAGCGGTATCGCTGTTTGATAGCCATAATTTTTCATAGTGTGTTGTCGACGCACATCGAACCTGAAATTTTTCTACTGACTCTAAATCACGTGTACTTTATCTGTACCCTATCCTACCCTACTGGGGCTTCTTAAATACAATGCTTTTACTCATGCCAAAGGCAGACAAGCCTCCGGCACGGAAGGCAGATTGTTATCTTGAATCCTCGACTCCTCGGATCCTTGGCCCCTCCTTACAACCAGTGGAATAGCTTTATTCCGAGCTGTTCGCCCTCTTTTGGTTGTAAACTATATTACATCTCCAATTCCAGAATCATGTCGTGTGACGAGCGAAGGCGTTCCGAAAGGACGCGGGAGATGCCCGTCAGTACCCGGATGGCGACCTTAGGATGCTCTTCGGCCATCTTTTCGAATTGATCCAGACGCATCCGCATGGCAGTGAGGGGTTCCCGCACCTCTACGTCTGCAGAACGGCGTTTGCGGTCGATCAATGCCATCTCTCCAAAGACCGTTCCAACGGACAAGGTCTGGAGCCGTTTTTTCTGTTTCATGCCGCTTACGATGATGTCGATGGTTACATCCACAGCGCCATTGACGATGAAGTAGACGGCGTTGTCCCTGTCTCCCTGGCGAAAGACAATCTCTCCTGTATCAAACCGCTGCCTTTGAAGATATGAAGAAAAAATCTCCAGCTCTCTGGCCGTTAGCGCTTTCAGTATATCAAAAGCATGCAAAGGAAATGCACCCTGTGTCCCCCGTTCAGGGCTCACATCGTCCAGCAGGCGCTCTTCGCAATATTCGAGGGCCATATCCGTGTCGCGAAAAAGGATAGGCTCCAAATCGTTCCGGAACAGCCCGGCGTCGTTTAAAGACTGCCAGGCGGCTGATCCCTTTTGAACGTAGCTCAAGGCAACCGATCTGTTTTCTCTTCTCAGTTTATGGACATCCCTTGCGATGATCCTTGCCCCCGTGCCATCGATGGTTTTGACGCGCTTCATGTCCAGGATGATCCATTTGGCGCCTTGAGCCGTTCGGTTTTCAATCGCGGTTGCCAAAAGATCCGCGGTACCGAAAAAAATCGGGCCCTCAAGTTCCATGATCGCAATCTTTTGTCCGTGTTTTTTGAGCAGATCCATGAGTTTTGCCGTCCGGTACATCTTCGAATGAACGGCTGTGGCCTGGTATTCTCTTCGGATCAGCGATTTGCCCATTTCGATCATGAAAAGAACCACCGACAGCAGGATTCCTAAGGCAACTGCTGCTACCGGATGATAGAAGACAAACAGCATCATCACCAGCAGGACGACCAGAAGGTTCCCTAAGGATCGTTTTCGCTCCTTTGCCTTTCCGGAGAGGAATTTTTTAAATAGGGCAATGCTCCATTTGTCAAAGATGCTCAGAATGGATACCAGGATGATGCCAGTCATCACTGCCTTGGGTATTTTGCCGATCAGGGGGGCAAAAAATGCGAAACCGATCAGTATGAAAAGAGAATGGTAGACACCCGACATTCGGGTTCTTCCACCGGAATCGTAATTGATTTTACTTCGCAGCAAGAAACCGGAACCGGCCAGTCCGCCGAAGCAGGCAGATGTCATGTTACCGAGACCTTCTGCGATCATCAGCCGGTTATTGTCCGGGCGGATGTTGTTGTAGTTCTGAATCGACAGCACGCAAAGCAGGGTTCCCACGGAATTGAGAACAGCCAGTGTAATCCCCGCAACCACAAGTCCGGGCAGGATTTCAGCGTGAATCCCTTTAAATAGTGCGCTTACCATCTCCGAGCCGTATGCAGCATTCGGCAGCAGGAACTCGACACGCCCCATTGCCGGTCCCATCATACCGGCAAATCCCAATGAACCCACCAGATAATACACAAGGGAACCGACGAGGATCGCTACCAGGGCCGCTGGTATTTTGGGGAGTATTCTGGGCGAAAAATACATAAGGAGTATGGTGAAAATGCAAAGAAGGATGTTGAGCGGAAGTGCGGTGGGCAGCAGAGGCCACAGTTCCAAAAGGGAGGCCTTTTTTTCAATTCCCAGAAACGGCCATACCTGATTGGTCACGATCACAAGAACGGTGCCGTTCAGGATTCCCGCCAATACGGGAAAAGGGATGTATTTGGTGAGGTTGCCCAAACGAAATAGCCCGATCAGAACTTGGATCATGCCGCCAATCACCACGACCAGAAAGGGGACGGCAAGCAGAACGGCGGCATCGGTTGCGGTCAGGGTGCTGATCTGCTTGATAACGCCCGTTTGGGAAATAACGGCCGCAAATATCAGCACGGTGGACGCCCTCGGACCGGATATCATCCCAGGCGCGTTACTGAAAAGGGACGTGATCAGGCAAACAAAAACCGAGCTGTACATGGCGGCTGTGATGCCCAAACCGGCATATGCATCTCCCAATGGGGCAAAGGCGATCAGACCGAATACGATATTCCCCGGCAGTCCGAACAGTGCCGACGTGGCGCCCCCTGTAATGTCACCGGTGAAATTGCGTTTCAATTTAAGATCTCTGTTTGTATTTGGAATAGTTCGGGCTGGATCACCCGACGGCAACAGCCACGGTTTAACAGCAGCGACGTTTTAAGGCAAGGGATTATCCCCCACGGGGTATGAAGGAGGCGTTGCCATTTAATAGCGGATATGTCAAAACGTACGCTCGTGGTCGATTCAATCCGCGTGACAATAACAATAATCTTTGGCCAACCTTCCCGCTGTCCGGGAGAAGACTCCCTCGTTTGACGATTCCGGGAATACAGGTTCTCATGAAACATATCCGGCTGGCGCAAACAGATGACGGAAGTCAGATTACGGATCTCCGCGTAACGGAGTTCTCCAGGGCGAGAGATTTTGTACTGGTGGATTCGCATCAATTGCACTGGAATGAGGGGGATGAAAAGAACCATGTGGTCGGTGTCTGGGGTGATAACCAAAAGGTCGTTGCCACTATTCGGATGATACGAGTGCATGGCAGTAGGGAAACCCGGGAGGTCCTTGAGGCGGATATTCCCAAAACTCTTCGGTTCCCGGGTGTTGTATTCAACGCTGCCGCCACCGGCAAGAACTATTCAAGGCAGGGATTCAACCAGCTGATTCGTTATTACGGTATCCAATCGGCCATGAAATCCGGGATTCGAATGATGCTAAGCCCCGTTTATGAAAATGCCCCGCGAATCAACCTCATGAGGCGGATGGGATATGTCTGCAATAGGTTCACCCGTTCATGGCAGACCAAGCTACTGCCCAACAATCCGCGTATGCTGGCCGTATTGGAGGACCGGCATTTTACAAAGGCTGTAGGCGTCATAGAGGAGATGATTCCCGAGCTGATCCGTGAGTATCCGTGGAAGGGCATACCGCTTAAATTTATTCCCAACGTTGCATAAACGAGTTCTCTCCACTCATACAGCATTGCTTGAACATGTTGCTGCTATTGAACAGATACTGGGTGCTCAATGCTGGATACTGGATCATAAGAAACCTTAAAATAATGGCATCGAAAATATCCAGCATCCTGAAACCAGGATCAGCTCTGGTTGGCAAAGAGTTTAAAGTTTACACTTTGGACCCTTCTTTTTCAGTTAAATCGTATACAGCACGACCAGGCAGCGGGTCGGTTCACTGCTCAAACTCTTTAGCTTATGGGGGATGTCCGAATTGAAGTGGATGGATTCACCCTGCTTGAGCGTGTGAATCTTTGCGCCCAATGTAAATTCCAGATCGCCGGACAATACGAAGATGAATTCTTCGCCCTCGTGCTTGTAGGCCACGGGTTTGTGGGCGAGGTGGGGTTCTATGGTGATCATGAAGGCGCGCAGGTGATTGTTTTCGGAATCCGGGGTGAGCGTGGTGTAGGAGTAACTCTGGGTCCTCTGGTAGTAGGCCTTGGCCCGGCGGTCCTTGATGGCAGTCTGCTCCTCCTTGTTGAGAAAGGTGCCGGGATCCACCTCCATGGCTTTGGCCATGCGCAGAATAAAACCCACGGGCGGGGATAGTTGCTCGGTTTCCACCTGGTCGATGAAATCGGGTGTCTGTCCGGTTTGTTGGGCCATTTCGTCCTGGGACCAGCCGCGTGCCTCCCGCATTTGGCGAATCAGGCCGCCGAACCCGCCCTTTGAGGCGTCGTTTTCTTCGTCTGCATAGCAGACCGAATCGGCCAGGCGCCGCATGGCCAACTTTTTTACCTGTTGTGTCAGCAGGGGCAGAATGGTGCCGGCATCCGCAACGATGCCGATGTCCGCCAGTTTGAAAATGGGGGCGGTGGGGTCACGATTGATGGCCACGATAGTGCCGGCCTCCATGATACCGGCGGTGTACTGGACGGCGCCGGATGTGCCCACCGTGACAAGCAGTCCGGGACGCACGGTTTTGCCGGTCTGGCCGATGAGGCGCTCTTCCTCCACCCAATGGTGCAGTACGGGCGGGCGTGTGGCCCCAATCTCCGCACCCAATGCGGATGCGAGTTCGCGAACCAGGCTGAATCCCCGAATATCACCAAGGCCTGCACCGCCCACCACCACCGTCTCGGCATCTTCGAGCCGCCGCGCTTCCGATGGTTCCAGCGTGCGCCGTTTGAGTTTCAGGCGCCCGGGCGGTTCGACATTCTCCGGCACGATCCACTGTATGTTTGCCTCGTCAGCGGATTGGGCTTCAGACGGCCTGTCGGACCCATGGGGCTGGACCGTGACAAACGCCAGGGGCCAGCCGGGCGCCAGGGTGATGTCCGCCAGAATCTGCCCCCCCCATGCCGGGCATCGCCCTGCCAAATGACCCTCCTTGAAGACCAGGGTCTCGCAATCGGCGATTAGTCCGGCCTGACAGCGTTGGGCACCGAAAGCGGCGGTTTCACGGCCGAAATCATTGAGGCTGAACAACACCAGCCAGGGGCTGTACTTTTTTATAAAATCGGCCAGAACCCGGGCGTAGAGGTCGGTGCGCGGAACCGCCAGTTCGGGATGGGTCAGACAGAAAACGGTCTGTGCGCCGCACGACAGCGCCTCTTTCGCGGCATCGGTCATTGAGACGCAAGCGGTGAGATCGATATTCTGGTCCGGCAGGGCAGGGGGGGGCGAAGCCCCCATTAATATCATGGCCAATGAGGAATGGGATTCACGGGCCATCGGCATCGCCTTTTTCAGCACTTTGAGACTATCCTCCCAGAGACGCGCGGTCCGAAGATCACCGAATATCCATATGGTTTTTTCCGTCATTACCAGATGTTTCCTGAAAGGGTCAGTTTTTCGATAAGCGCCGCCACCTGCTGGTCCGGTTCTCCTTCCAGCATCTCGCAGCTCCGGTCGTGCCGGATCCTTTTTAGTGCCGCCACCCGCGTGGGGGAGCCGGCCAGCCCCACCGAGTCCGCCTTAAGTTTCAGATCCGACAAGGTCCACCGCTGAAGATCGATCCGGTCATAGACCCGGGAGATTCCAACCAGCCCAACCGGCCGCGGCGTAAACGCCCGCGGTTCGATGGCCACCGCGGCTGGCGGCAAGACCTGCCAGTCCTCTTCCCAGGCATCCATGGTTTTTTGCACCTCCCAGCCGTCATCTCGCTTCTCCATCTGATGCACACCCCCTAAAAAGGGTATGTCCAGCAGGCTGGCGGTTTGGGGTCCTACCTGGCCCGTGTCGCTGTCAGCAGTGCGTGTGCCAAAGAAAACAAAGTCAAAGGAACCGATCTTCTCAATGGCGGTCGCCAGCACCCTGGATGTCACCAGGGTATCCGACTCGGCCAACGAACGGTCACTTACCAGGATTGTCCTGTCCACCCCCATGGCACGGGCCTCGGCCAATGCCTCGGCTCCGACCGCCGGTCCCATGGACAACGCCGTTATCGATCCGTCCATGGTTGCCCTGATCCGGAGGGCGGCTTCCAGGGCCGGTCTGTCGAAAGGGTTTAGCTCACTGTTGGACGGCGTGCGTCTGGTGCCCCCCTTAGGGGTAGTATTGACGACCGATTTGATGCAGACGATGGAATGAACGGACATGATATCTCCGATGAAAGAACGATCAGTTGCCCTGCAGAACCTCCCGTGCAATCACCATCCGATGGACCTCGGAAGTGCCCTCGTAAATGCGGGTGACCCTTGCGTCCCTATAATATCGCTCCACTGCATAAGCCCTGGAATAACCGTAACCGCCATGGATCTGTACCGCCAGGTCCGTGACCTTGCAGGATGCCTCGGAGGCAAAAAGTTTGGCCTGGGCCGATGCCTGGGTTACCGGTTGGCTGTGGTCCTTCATGAAGGCGGCTCGATAAACCATCATGCGGGCCGCATCTACCTGGGTCGCCATATCCGCGATCATCATCTGAATCGCCTGGTGACGACCCAGGGGAACACCGAACTGCTGCCGCTGATTGGCATACTGCACACCCTCTTCCAGGGCCGCCTGGGCAATTCCCAAGGCCTGGGCGGCGATGCCGATGCGACCGGTATCCAGGGCGGCGAGGCCGATTTTCAATCCCATACCGCTTTTTCCCAGCAGGTGATCCTGTGGGATGCGACAGTCGTAAAGGCGAATGGAGGTGACCGGATTGGCCCGCATGCCGCAAAGGTCTTCCAGATCTCCCACCACAAAACCGGGCGTTCCCCTTTCAGCCACCACCACGCTGATCCCTCTCGGGCCGGCCTGGGGATCGGTGCGGGCGAATATCAGGCAGATATCGGCAATCCCGCCGTTGGTGACAAACACTTTGTTGGCATTCACCTTCCAACCGTCCTCTTCAGCCGTAGCCGTGGCGATAATGCCTCCGGCATCGGATCCGGCATTGGGCTCCGTGAGACAGAACGCCCCGATCTTTTCTCCTTTGGCCAGCGGAGGTATCCATCGCGCCTGCTGCTCGGGCGACCCGAAAGCCAGGATCGGATAAAGGGCCACACTATTGTGAACGCTCAGACACAGGCCCACGGCAGCGCAGACTCTCGAAACCTCTTCTATGGTGATGGCGTAACTGACGGTATCCAAACCTGCACCCCCCAGTTCCCGGGGAGCCTGGATACCAAAATACCCCAGACGGCCCATTTTTTCTGCAACCTCCCAGGGAAATCGTGCCTCCTGGTCGATCTGGGCGGCGATGGGACGCAGCTCTTTTTCACAGAAATCGCGGACACTGCGTTTCAGCAAACGTTGTTTGTCGGTCAAAAACGGTTCTTCCATGGGTGCATCTTCGAAGGGTTCGGATGTCTGTTTGATTCGGATCATCCGGGCAGTTTACCCGGGTTTTCAATACTTTCGATAATCGGCTCCTATAAAGCAGATTCCAGGGAAATGGTCAATTGATTCAAAGGGGTGCTTATCGAAAATCTCTTTCCTCATCCAAACCTGAAACAGTTCAATGGGTGCATTCTGTTGACAAATATGTATCCGGTTTATAGCGTCATCAATATTGGGGGGAATGATGCCGAGTACCAATGCTAACGGTATACAGATTGAGTATGAAACTTTCGGGAATTCATCAAAACCGGCGGTCTTACTGATTGCTGGTTTGGGGGCCCAGCTGCAATTTTGGAGCACTGATTTTTGTCATGCACTTTCAGACAGGGGTTTTTTTGTCATACGATTTGACAACCGGGATGTCGGATTTTCCTCTAAAATGGAGGCCTTCACCCCCGGCGAACTCATGAAGAAAATAGGCGACCTTGTCATGGGGCGGAAAACGACCGTGCCCTACCATATAGAAGATATGGCAGAAGACTGTGTGGGTTTACTCGATGCCCTTAAATTCGATAAGGCCCATTTGATCGGGGCATCCATGGGGGGATATATCGCCCAATCGCTATGTATCGGCTATCCTTCACGCGTGATGACGCTCACCTCCATCTATAGCCACCCCGGCAACCGGACCGCCTTCCCGCCGACCGAAGCGGTGATGAAGGAGATGCTCACCCCCGCGCCGAGGGACCGTGAGGGGTATCAGACCTATATGGCCAGGCAGTTCAAGTTGATTTACGGGACCGGTTTGCCGTTTGATGAAACATTTCACAGGGAATTGGCAGGACTGTATTTTGATCGATGCTTTTACCCCGAAGGGGTGATGCGGCAGTATGTGGCGGTATTGGCGCAGAAAGATAGAACCCAAGCCCTATCGGGCATCCCAATTTCTGCACTGGTCATCCATGGCGATGAGGACCCGCTGGTGCCTTTGGCGGGAGGCATGGCAACCGCCGAAGCCATGCCCAATGCAGTGTTGAAGGTGATCAGGGGAATGGGGCATGTCATGCCGAACCTGAATGCCTACTGGTCGGAGATCCTCGATGCGGTGGTGAATCATATCAGAGATACATAAATCCCAATATCTAATTAAAACGAAGGCTTTCCACAATGGGTTCCACAGAATAGGTATTTTTCCATGGGTGGGCGCAGACAAACACCACCTTCCCTTCCTTGTAGGCTGTCGTCAATAGCGTGGTGATGGGAAGGCCGCTTTTCGTCTCCCAAGAGATGTCGGTGCGATAGGCCCGGGTGCCGCACTTGAGGGTGGTCTCCCGGTTGGCGATCACTTTGACATTCCTGCCGAAGCGTTTTAACTCGTGGACGTATGCCTCGGGGCCGAAGGCTTTGAGGGGGATTCCTTTTGGGATGTCAGACACGAGTGCGAAGAAGTTGACATCCGTCAAGGTCTTCATCCTCATGACCTGTCCCGGATAGTTGATGCCCGATTTCTTGCTCCCATAAGGGTACTCAAATTGAAACGCCGGCGTAGCGGTTCGCCTGAAAACGCCGTCCTTGGCAACCCCTTCAGCCTCCGTGATCCAAACGAGTCCCGCCGTGGGCTCACGGGCTAGATCATCCACCAGTGCCGCCAGGCGTCGCTGGCCCTCCCGGTCCGGTGACAAGGATTTTGAACCGGAGGCAGCGGGTAGGATGTAGGTGTCGAGGAGCCGTTTGGAGACCAGGCTGTCCGGACCGGTGAGATCCCCCGTGAATACCGCCACCAGGTTCTTGTCCGGCACCACGAATATTCGCTGTCCCTTGAATCCCACGGCCATGTAGTAGCCTGAGGAATCGACCCACCATTGATACCCGTAACCGTCGAACAGGGGCGTGCGGATCCGACCCTTGGTGGAGGCCGCCACCCATTGGTTCGGCACGATCTGACTTTTCCCCCACTTCCCTCCGTTTAGATAGAGCCAGCCGAATTTTGCCATGTCGTCGGGTAATAGCCGCATCGTGCCGTAACCGACATCGTAACCCCCCGGGCTTTTATCCCAGGCAATATCCTGAATGCCGAGGGGCCCGAAAAGGTGCTTTTGGGCAAACTCCAAGGTCCCTTTTCCGGTGCGGTTCTGGATGATCACGGAAAGGAGATGGGAGACACCGTTGCAGTATTCAAATTTTTGCCCCGGTGTGCTTTCCATTGGGAGCTCCAGCACATATTGAGCCCAATCGGAGGTGGATTTCATCTCGAATAGCCCTTTCCAGAGATACCGGTAGGAATCCCGGCACTCAAGACCCGATGCCATCATAAGCAAATGTTCGAGCGTCATTCTCTGCTTCAGGGGATCCTCATGGGCAAAGCCATAACCTGGCAAGAGCTCGGCAACAGGCTGGTGCACATCGCGTATATGGCCTCTATCAATGGCGATGCCGACCAATGCCGACATTACGCTTTTGGTGCAGGAGTAGATATTATGCTTTTCCCCCTTCTCAAACGGCCAGAAATAGGCATCCAGCACTTTACGGCCGTTGCGTACGACCAGAATGCTGTCGATGTGATAGCTCCTGTCCCGGACCTGCACCATCATGTCTGCCAATACCCGGGATTCCATCCCCTGGGATTCCGGTGCAGAGGATGTCCAATCATTTGTCTTATGTACTTCCTTGGACAGAATGGCGCAGGAATGGAGCAAAAGAGACAGAAGAAAAAGGGTTACCGCTTGAAAAATAGCATTCCGGTGGTATCGTGCTGGCATAATGCTACCCCCTTTTTTTTATAAGGTGGACGACCTGCATGATGAAGAGGACTTACATGGGCTTCTAAAACAGGCCTATTCTAAAAAACGGGGCCGAAATCTTGTCCGTTATTCCTTTATCATTTTGGGGAGATTCGGACTAAAAATAGCGGCTATCGCGGGTAGAATCAAGCCTTAGTTTTTTAGTGAGATGCGTCGACGCCTGGCACATGACCCATACCGTAAGACGGTTCCTGGATGACGAGGGTTGAGACGGAAACCGGTGGACTAACGGATGGATACCAATTCGTTATGGGATTTGATTCACGGTTTGTTATCGGCCGTTTTGGGGAAATCTTTAGACCATATCCAACCTCGCCCTTCTTAGTATCTTGGCGCTACCAGGTGTTTTTGCTCAGAATTCAGTGAAGAAATATGACAACGTTGGGTTGAATTCACTACCGAATGATGTGAATCGGCTCTAGGTCGGTTTCACCCAGCACGCCGCCACAAAAGCCCCCGTTTTAAGGCCTTTTCCTGATCCGCGAGACTCGATTCTGCGAGCTGTCTCCGGATCGTCGTTTTTGGCAAAGTGGATGGCCGTTTCAATTCTGCATTCAACTTTGGAAAGCGCGCTTATCTCATCGGGGGATCGGAAGATCGTATGCCGGAAAAGGGGGTGTCCCTTTTTGCCCGCCGCTTTTCTTCGGTGCGCCCAAGGGCTCAATGCGTTGAGGGTGGCCACAAAAATGGTGCCGCCGGGCTGCGTGATACGAAACAATTCATCAACAGCGGCTTTCGCATCTTCGATAAATTCAATGGCAGTGACAGATACCGATTTGTCAAACGAATCCGTTCTAAAGGGAAGATGCGTCATGTCTCCGTTAACCGCTTTGAAATGACGTTCCCCGCAATGGACAAGCGCACCCCGCAGCATGGATCGGGAGAGTTCGAGACCCGTCAGCTGGGCACCCGCAACGATGATCCCTTTGGTAAAAACACCTGTACCGCACCCTGCATCCAGGATCCGGTCACCCGATTGTGGACTCAGCATCCGGAGGATGAGTCCTTCCTCGACCGATTTGACCAGACGTCCGATGGGCGTTTGGAACCACCGGTCGTATCGTTCGGGCCAGTCGTCAAAAATTTCTGTCATTGTGTCTTTTCCTGAATTTCAGAAACCGTCATGACGCCTTTGGCGCTGAAAGACCCTACGCTCCAAAAGGTATTGGGCCAAGCTTCATTTGGTTGGATTCATATCTTCAAGCATATGTTTCGGCGGATACCCGTTGCCGTCGATGATGCGGTGGATCTCCCGGGTGAGACGCGACCGTTCAGCGATCATGGAAAGGGCTTTTACAGATTTGGTTAAACGGTCTGCGCTGGAACGCATTTCTAAAAAGCGCTGCTGTTCTTCATGGGTGAATGCCGATAGGGAGGCGATGGCAAAAGAGAGCGTCTTGACGTCCAGGTCCTTCCATTCATCCCCTAGTACGCCGATGGGGGCAGCATCGGAAAATTGGTCCAAGAGCGAATTTGCTTGTTGGATCGTGTCTGACAGATCCATTTTCGGATGGGACGGGTCATCCTCGAAAGAGCTTACGCGGGCCTCAACATAGGGTTTTTCCTCCATGAGCTCAAGGATGACAAATCGTTCCCCTCCCCGAACCATAATATCCATCCGCCCGTCGTCGTACCGTTTGATGACGCTTTCCACCCGGGCCATACATCCTTTTGTGCAGATCTCCCGGCCGTCGAAGTACACAATGCCGAAGGGCGCATGGCCTTCGATGCATTGAGATATCATCTGCTTGTATCGCTCTTCGAATATATGCAGGGGCATGGGCATTCCCGGCAACAGGACGACGCCCAGCGGAAAAAGGGGTATTTTCATCTGTTTGCTTTTTTCCTCATCCTTTGGGTTTTGATGATGGCGATCAATGCCTATCGCCGGATTCATTGCGAACCATCCCTATCGGTCATCCTACGGGATGTCCGAATGGTGTACGGTTCTTCATAACCCCTTGACCTTGTGACGCACAACTGAAAAAATAGGTGATATACGAATTAATCCTGTCGGTAAATCAAGGGAGAGGAGTCCACGGACGGCATAGAACGGAGCCCTTATGCGCGTTGAATGCTACCCCGGTAATTACCCGGGGGGCATGCAAATTCAAACCTGACCTTTACAAAAAAGGGTGCTGAATCGGCATGAAAAAAATAGAGATACGACCGGACCTGGCCGAGGCCCTGGCCAGACATGACGCCACCCGGGATGAGGCGCGTTCGGAGGCGGTGGAACGGCGCCGGCGGCAAGGGCGGCGAACGATACGGGAGAATATCGACGATCTGATGGATCCCGACGGTTCAATCGAATACGGATCTCTGGCCCTGGCGGCCCAGCGCCGTAGGGAATCCACGGAGAACTTGATCCGTAAAACGCCGGCCGACGGGTTGGTGGCCCGGATCGGAACCGTCAACGGCGATCTGTTCAGTCCTTTAAGGAGTCGCTGCCTCGTTCTGGGTTACGATTATACTGTACTGGCAGGCACCCAGGGGTGGTTCAACCACAAAAAAAAGGACCGGATGCTCGAACTGGCATACAAACAGAAACTCCCCACGATTCTGTTTGCCGAAGGCGGAGGGGGCAGGCCCGGAGACGTGGATCCTGCCGATATCCTCGTGGCGGGTCTCGAGTTCATGTCCTTTACCCATTTTGCCCGGCTCAGCGGCCTGGTACCGCTAATCGGTATAGCGGACGGATACTGCTTTGCCGGTAACGCAGCACTTCTGGGGCAATGCGATGTGATCATTGCCACAAAAAAATCATACATCGGTATGGCCGGGCCGGCCATGATCGAAGGGGGCGGGATCGGTAAATTCAAACCCGAAGAGATCGGGCCCGTTTCGGTCCAGTCGCCCAACGGAGTCGTTGATATCGTAGTAGAGGATGATATCGAGGCCGTTGCAAAGGCCAAACAATATCTCTCCTACTTCCAGGGGAAAATTGATGATTGGTCCTGTTTGGACCAAAACCGGCTGAGATCCCTAGTCCCGGAAAACCGGCGGCAGGCCTATGATGTGCGGAAGATTATCGACGTGGTGGCGGATGAGACCTCGGTGCTGGAGTTGCGTAGAGAGTTCGGTGCCGGCATCATCACTGCTCTTATCAGAATCGAAGGACATCCACTGGGACTGGTCGCCAATAACGTGTTCCATCTGGGGGGCGCCATCGATGCCGATAGCGCTGACAAGTACGCCCGCTTCATCCAACTCTGTGACGCATTTGATCTCCCCATGATCGTCCTCATTGACACACCGGGTTTTATGGTGGGGCCACAGGCAGAGGAAACGGCACAGGTCCGGCACTTCAGCCGTATTTTCACGAATGCCGTCAACACCACCATTCCCCTGTTCGGTGTGGTGCTGCGAAAGGGATACGGCCTCGGTGCCATGGCCATGGCCGGTGGAAGTTTTCACAATGCCCGTTTTATCGTGTCCTGGCCTACCGGTGAATTTGGGGGGATGGGTTTGGAAGGCGCGGTGCAACTGGGTTTCAAGAAGGAGCTCGAGGCTATTTTGAACCCCGAGGAAAGAAAACAGCGTTTCGAGCAGCTGGTTGCCATGCATTACGAACATGGCAAGGCGATCAATATGGCCTCGGTGCTTGAAATCGACGACGTGATCGATCCAACCGAAACCCGCCGCTGGCTCTTGTGCGGATTGCACTCCCAGCCGGATCCGGTTCCGAGGGCCGGAAAAAAACGCCCCCATATCGACTGCTGGTAGACCGGGAGAGGGCGGTGCAAACAGATATACCACCGGGATGGAATGAATCCTCACCGATAAGGGATGTCCCATTATGAGAAAAGAACTTACCGACCAGGAGTTGGACACCTACTCGCGGCAGATCGTGCTGGCCGATATCGGTTACGACGGTCAGCTGAAGCTGCGCAACGCCAAAGTCTGCCTGGTGGGGGTGGGGGGACTGGGCTCACCGGTGGCCCTCAAACTGGTGGGTATGGGAATCGGGCACCTGCGGTTCGTCGATCGGGACATCGTCTCCCGCTCGGACCTCCACCGGCAACACCTCTACGATGCCGATTGTCTCGGAATGCCCAAGGTGGAAGTGGCCTACGACAAGTTGAGTCGACTCAACCCGGATGTAACGCTTGAGCCCGTGCCGGAATCGCTTAATTCCCGGAACGCGGAAAATCTAATCTCCGGTATGGATATCGTCATCGACGGATTGGATCGCCCAGAGCCCCGCTACATCGTGAATCGGGTGTGCAACAAGCTCCGCATTCCATATGTTTTCGGGGCGGCTATTGAAGCGTTTGGAAACGTGTCCACCCTGCTACCCGGTCAGACCTTCTGTCTGGAGTGCTTCATGCCGGACCTTAAAGAAGGGGATCTACCAGTGTGCGGGCAGGTGGGGGTTCATCCTTCGGCCATCGGTATCGTCTCCTCCGTGCAGGTGTTTGAAGCGGTGAGGGTGCTCATCGGGAAAAGGCCTAAATTACGCAACAAACTGCTTTACATCGATCTTCGGGGATTCGAATTTAATATTTTCGATATCAAGTCCTTGGAATCCTGCAAGGTGTGCGGACTGAATCCGGATGGTGAACCGGAAGCGGTGGCAGACCGGTTTTTCGAGGAAACCTGCGCCCGGGACGGACGGCGTAATTTCGTGATCTCCCCCAGCACGCGAATTGAGCTTGAGTTGGAACCCTTTGAGAAGATATTAAAAGAGCAGGGTTGGCGAGTCATCTCATCCGGAAAATTGGGGGTCACGTTTGAAGGATCCGGGATATTTGCCTGTATGCTCAAAAGCGGCATCATGATCGCCCAGACCCCGCCCGACGTTGAGGCCGATTTCAAAGCCGAAGTGATTGACACCTGGAAATCGCTTCTGATTGACGGCCTTGGATTACCGGCGCACATCATGCCGGAATTTTGATTTCGGCACGAAAATTGATATTTCTTCCCATGCGCGTCCGTTGAAGAAAACCGCAATTTAGGTGAAATCCCTCAGAGATGGGGTGGTTTAACCCACCCATTTCATGCCTCCATATCCTGAAATAAAATCATAACCTATTGATATTGAATTTAATTAACTTCCAACAGGCGACATACCGGCCTTTGGCACGACGGTTGCTATAGTTAGGTTATCATGTTGAAAATTAATAACGGGAAAAGATGTTGAAATAACATCTTGGGTAGAAGCGGTGGGGCCAAAATGAAATGCACGATTTGCATAGGGCACATAGAAGAAACGTCGGGGTATTATTACTTTCTCAATAAGTGCTATTGTCCGGATTGTTTCGACAAAAACGATCCCTCCGTGTCAATGCGCTCCATTTTTAGGAAACACCCTGGAGAAAAATGTGACGAATCCTCAGGGACTAGGCAGATAAAAATTAAAATTCTGGGGGATGATAAATGACAATTGAGGAAACCTTAAATTCCACTGCGATTCTTCGAATTGACCTTCCCAAAGGTCTCGTCGATCGGCTGGCATCCTATGCATCAGAGAATAATTCGACGGTCGTCGGAATTATAATAGAGGCGCTCGATATATTTTTTAGGGAACAGAGTCATCCCAAAAATTAGATGAGATACCTGCCTTTTTTTGGGCCAAAGGCCTTTTTACAATTTAAACGAGACTATCATTAAAGGAGTTGATCAATGGACGCTGCAGCCTTGACTTCGAAAATTTATGAACTATTGACCGTTTACGGCCTGCGAGTGGTCGCCGCCATTGCCATACTGATCATTGGGCGAATGGTAGCCGGGGCCATCTGTAATTTAATCAGACGGGTTATGATCAAGGGTGGAACCGAAGAGACCCTGGTTAAATTCGTGTCCAGTCTGAGCTACGTTGCGCTGCTGGCATTTGTCGTGATTGCCGCCCTGAATCAACTCGGAATTCAGACCGCTTCGTTTATTGCTGTTTTGGGGGCTGCCGGACTGGCCATAGGGCTGGCACTTCAGGGGTCGCTGTCCAATTTTGCGGCCGGCGTGCTCATGATCATTTTTAAACCGTTCAAGGCGGGTGATTTGATCGAAGGTGCGGGAATCACTGGGGTGGTCGAGGAGATTCAAATCTTTACGACGCAATTGAAGACTCCCGACAACAAAACGATCATTGTGCCGAACTCCAGTATGATGGGCGACATCATCACCAACTTCAACACCAAGGGAACCCGTCGTGTGGATTGGGTATTCGGTATCGGATATGAGGATGACATCGACAAGGCAAGGCAGGTCATCCAGGAGATCCTCGGGGCAGATGAACGGGTCTTTAAAGATCCGAAACCCTTTGTGGCCGTATCGGAGCTGGCAGACAGCAGCGTAAATTTCGTAACCCGCGCCTGGTCTACCGCTGATGACTATTGGGGGGTCTATTTCGACACCATGGAAAGCGTCAAAAAGCGGTTCGATGCGGAGAAAATCAGTATTCCCTATCCCCAGCAGGACGTGCACGTTTATCAGCACCAATAAAACGCTTTTGCATTTCTCGATATAGGCAAGCCGTCATTAAAACGCGGTGGATCGAGATTTATCCGAACAAAGCGCTTTCCCTGGCGTAACCCCCGGTTTTTTGCGCCGATCAATTCCTAACCCTCTATAATTTATTGACATTTTTTAAATACTCCTATATCATTTTCATATCGCTTCAATGTTCGAACCATTTATACTGGGAACCAGACCCGGCATGATGCCGGGAAGCCGGCGTTATATCCGGTCGAAATTCAACTGATAAACGGGAGTATTCCCCAAGTTGCCATAGCAGGGAGCCCGGGGTTCCAGATCCTGTGGAATCTTAACCCATATATACCGGATGTATCAGCCATAAGGAGTCGTTAGATGGAAGAGCAGGGCATGAACATCAAATTTTCCGGATGGAGTGCCGCTGCCGTTATTGTGGTGCTCATTGTCGCTGTGGGGATCCGAATGGTGATGGTCAATAAAAAAGTAACCGACTCCAAGCTTATGGAGCGGATCCGGTTTGAGCTGATGACCACATATCTACCGGACGATGTGGAGAAAATGAAACAACTTCATGCATCGGGTGAGGTGGCAAAGCTTTCCGATGCCGTTGCCTCATTGGCCACCACCCGGATCAACGTCAAATCAGTAAAGGTCAGCCGATCCATTTTCGACTTTTCCATCAAGAAAAGGGATGTGGTGGTTAAGATCGACTATGCCATATTCGACGAGAATGGGATCCGAAACAAGGGGATTAAATACTACCGGTTCATTCACACCCCCGTTTCTAATAGATGGGAATTTCGTGGCAATAGCTCATCGACAAGTTACTATCTCAAATTCTTCTAACCTGTATCGATAGTTTTTCTTTCGCACGCCACGGGTCGAACTTATTCTCTTTACTCTCCAGTATTTGAATATTGTTTTGTCACCATCCTGGAATTTATTGACGCTAATATCAATTTCGGCAATAAAGATAGTAAGGTATCTATATGGCAAACAAGTTTGGATTTGAAATCTTCCCGAATACACCGTTGATTCCGGTAAGCTGACATTTGGGAAGATTCAGGAGAAGTGCTCGAAATGCAACCGTTCAAAGCAAAAAACAGATGGCTGTTCACCGCTGTAATCACGGTTTATGTGATCATGATGCTGATCCACGTATTCTCTGATTACACCTATCATAAGGATGAAGTTGCCCAACATATCGACGACGAATTGTACAAAAGTGCGGCGGCGTTGAAATATCTGTTGCCGGTTGATTTGCACGATAGGGCAATAGATGAGAAGGCGGTTTCCATTGCTGAAGATAAATATCTGGCGGACAAGCTGACAGCGTTTGTAAAGGAAACCGGTTTTAAATATGCCTACACCTTGATTAAAAAGGAGGGGAAGCTATTTTTCATTGCCTCCGATCTTACAGCCAATCCCGAAACCAAAAGAGGGACCTTTTATTTCTATCCCTATGAGGAGGCGGACGAGAGTTTCCACCGGGCTTTTGACAAGACCAAGGCCACCTATAAAACCGTTTCGGATCAGTGGGGTACTGTCAGAACCGTAATGGTGCCTGAGAGATCGCCTGGAGGCATCGCCTACTTGAGCTGTGTGGATTACGATATCAGCAATTTTGACGGATTCCTTCAGGAGAGCTTTCTGCGCTCAATCGCTCATTTTTTTTTATTTTTCATATTGTCTATTCTTATTATCCTGCTTTATACGAGGCTTAATGATGATTACGTCAATTCCCTGAAAGAGAGCGAAGAAAAATACAAATCTCTGGCAAACAACTTGAACATGGGGATATACCGAAATTCAGTAGGATCCAAAGGTCGGTTCATCGAAGCAAACCCGGCAATCGTGAAGATGTTCGGCTTTGACAGCAAGGAGCGTTTTCTCGAGATGAATGTCTCTGATCTATACCAGAACCCGGAGGAGAGAAAAAAATACAACACCAAATTGCTGTCAAGGGGGTCGGTGAGAAACGAGGAGTTGCAGTTACGAAAAAATGATGGCACCTCCTTCATTGGCTCGGTGTCAGCTGTCGTGGTGCCGGACGATAAGGGTGAGATCCGGTTTTATGACGGTGTCATCGAGGACATCACCGAGCGCAAATGGGCGGAAAGTGCCCTGCGGGAAAGCGAAGAGGAGTTTCGCCACCTGTTCGAGAACGCCATGGTGGGGATGTACCGAACGCGGATAAGGGATGGGAAGTTCCTCGCGGCAAACAAGAAATTGGCTGACATGCTGGGCTACGCCACGGTTGAAACCCTCATTTCCGAATATGTCACATCGGAACATTACAGAGATCCTAAGCGGCGGAAAATACTGCTGGACGAGATTGCCTCGGGCGGACGGGTCGACGGATTCGAAATCGAAATGGAACGTGCCGACGGGACCCCCATCCAGATATCCCTGAGCGCAACTGCCTATACTGATTGCGGTTACTTGGAGGGTGTGATTATCGATATTACCGACCGGGTGAAGGCGGAAGCTGCCTTAAGGGAGAGCGAAGCACGTTATCGTGGAATTGTTGAGGACAACACAGAATTCATCGTCCGCTGGCGGCCCGACGGGACACGTATTTTCACGAACCGCGCGTATTGCAGATATCTGGGTAAGTCCGCCCAAGAGGTACGCGGGACCAATGTGTTCGACGATATCGTGGAAGCGGATCGGGAACCGCTCTGGCGAACCCTATCTACCCTTTCGCCGGATTTTCCTGTCGCAAAAACGCATGAAAGAAAGATGCAGGGTGAGAATCGGATCGCCTGGCAGGAGTGGATGGAACGCGGGATATTCGATGAACAGGGGCGTTTGTTTGAAATTCAATCGGTGGGTCGGGACATTACAGAACTGAAAAAGGCCGAAGCGGAAAAAGAGGCGGCAGAAGTAAAACTTCGTCAGGCTCAGAAGATTGAAGCCATCGGCACCCTGGCCGGGGGAATCGCCCATGACTTCAATAACCTTTTGATGGGCATACAGGGAAGGGCCTCTCTGGTTCTGGTGGATCTGAAACCTTCCCATCCCTATCATGAACATATCAAGGCCATAGAGGAATATATCAGAAGCGCGACGGATTTGACCAAACAGCTACTGGGATTCGCGCGTGGCGGGAAGTACGAAGTAAAATCCATCGACATCAATGAAACGCTCCGCGACAGTGCCGGCATGTTCGGCAGGACCCGAAAGGAGATCATGATCCACTACAAGCTGACACCGTCACCTGTGGTGGTCGAAGCGGACCGCGGTCAGATCGAGCAGGTGCTGTTGAATATCTACGTTAATGCATGGCAGGCGATGCCCGACGGCGGGGAACTCTATTTGGAATCGAAATCAGTTTCTCTGGATGGGGATTACTGCAGACCATATCAGATTGAACCGGGAGATTATGCGAAGGTTTCGGTTACCGATACCGGTATCGGAATGAATAAAGCGGTACGAGAACGAGTTTTCGATCCCTTTTTCACCACCAAAGGGATGAGCCGGGGTACGGGCCTGGGGTTGGCCTCGGCGTACGGCATCATACAGAATCATGGCGGCGTCATTACGGTCTACAGCGAAGTCGGACATGGGACCACTTTCAACATCTATCTGCGGACATCGGAAGGGCAGGTTCGTCAGGACATCGACTTGAAGCAAGACATTCTTAAAGGTTCGGAGACTATTTTGCTGGTCGATGATGAAGAAATGATCATCGATGTGGGCACGGCGATGCTCGAGAAACTGGGTTACCGCGTGGTGGTCGCGACCCATGGCGAGGAGGCGATCGCGACCTTAGAAAAAGTGGGGGAGAAAATCGGCTTGGTAATCCTCGATCTTATCATGCCCGGAATGGATGGTGGAAAAACCTTTGACCGTATCCGGGAGGGGCAACCGGAACTACCGGTGATTCTTTCCAGCGGTTATGCCATCAACGGTCAGGCGACAGAGGTCATGCAGAGGGGATGCAACGGGTTCATTCAAAAGCCGTTCAACATTTCCGAGTTGTCCCAAAAGCTCCGGGAGGCATTGGATGACGACGCCGAATCCAATGGGACGAAAGAGCGATAGTGCTCCAAGTTGTGCCGTTTCAGGCGGTGAACCGGCGGATCAGGTCGGGTTTTCAAAAAAGATGTAACTGGTGGAGTAATCTGAAAACTCGAAATAGACTTTCTTTTCCTTGGGATCGTTCTTGAAGTTGAAATTCTCATCCATATACCCGTATCCGAATCGATAGGGTCTTGCACTTTTTCCGTCGGATGTGGCGAAGGCGGTGGACAATTTGTCGATATGGATGAACCGCCGAACCAGCTTGTCACCTGCATATATTTCGAGGACGCCGTCCGTTCCGGTCCAGTTTTGAATGGAACGGCCGATTTTGTTTTGGGTCTCCTGGGTGCAGCCGGCCAGCGCTGCAAGGCTCACGATTGCTAAGACAGTCAACAGACATTTCCGCATGATTTTTCCTCCCTCATTCCTGCCGGTCATCTCCGGCAATGTGGTTCTTAACTCCATTAAACGGCAACCCACGAAAATTAAGACAGCGTACATTAAGCATTAAACCCATCATTTTTTTAATTTCTCTAGAATCGCATCTGCCAAAGGATAGGCTTTTTTGAACTTGTATGTGTTCACAAGCAAATCGAGTCTGACGATCTCCTCTCCTAAAGAGCCGGGCCAACCAAGCGCGTTGATTTTTTCCATGCACTTTTTACAGGGCTTGGGTTTGCGCTTTTTCAGGTGAGGCAAAATCTCTTCCATGGCATCGATGAGATCCATGGGGGAAGATGCCTCTTTTGGAAGGTTGCAGGCAGGGGATTCGCTTTCCCTGATGGTGGCGAGACCATCCTGTACCGTGTTCATTTCCTCTGCAAAACGTTCGAGTTCGCTGGTGACCGGTTCGTTTTTTTTCAGTTGGCTTTCCACTTCCATTGCCGCCGCCTGCAGGGCCTTGGCGCCGAGGTTTCCGGCCACACCCTTTACGGTGTGCGCCAGACGATGGGCTTCATCCGAATTTCCGGTTTCGACGAGTTCTCCAATCTCTCTGGCGGCATTCATGTAATCGCATTTCACCTTCAACAATAATTTTCGAAAAAGTTTTTTGTTTCCACCGATGCGCGCCAGTCCTTCTTCCATGGCGATTCCGGGCAGATAATCCGGCAGTTCCGGTTCCTTTTCTTTTTCCGGCTTCGGCTGGGGACATTCCGATTCTACGACTTCTGATGCCATATACGATCCGGGGGCCACCCAGCGGACGATGGCCGAAAAAAGCTGTGAAGGGTCGATGGGTTTCGTCACATGATCCTGCATGCCGGCCGCGAGGCTTTTTTCGCGGTCACCGCTCATGGCGTGGGCCGTCATGGCAATGATGGGAAGCTCCTCCGGTGTTTTGGTCTCCCGTATGGTCGCCGTGGCCTCCATGCCCCCCATGATCGGCATCTGGATGTCCATGAGGACCAGAGCGTAGTCTTTGGCTGCAACGGCTTCCACCGCTTCCTGACCGTTGTTGGCCACATCCACCATCAATCCAGCTCCTTGGAGAATTTCAATGGCGATCTGCTGGTTGATCTCGTTGTCTTCGGCCAGAAGCAGCGATGCCCCCCGTATCTCCTCCACTTTTTCCAGGTAGCTTTCGTCAAGGCTTTTTTTGGCAGCGATCTCTCGTCCAAAGGCTCCCATGATCGCATCGAAAAGCGTTGATTGGGTAGCGGGCTTAACTAAAAATCCGTCCAGCTGGACTTCTCCGGCCTGCTCTATCACCTCATCCCGGCTGTAAGCCGTGGCCATGACAACTTTCGGCATGGGTTGAAGCGCTTCCATCGCCCGGATGCGGCGGGCGGTTTCGACACCGTTCATTTCCGGCATTTCAAAATCCGTCAACACGACATGAAATGGATCATCGGGTGATGCGTTCCTCAGCAGTTCCATTGCAGATGCGCCGCTGTCGGCAGTTTTGGCAATGAATCCCATACTGTCCAAATAGGACTGAAATATTTCCCGTGCGGTGATGTTGTCATCCACCACCATGATTTTCATCTCATGCAAATCGTCGCTGGCGGCGATCTTTTTACGGACTTCTGGCAGGCTTCCGATTCCCAGGCGGGCGGTGAAAAAGAAAGTCGATCCTTTGCCGAATTCGGAGGTAACACCGATATCGCCGCCCATCAGTTCTGATAGTCTTTTCGAGATGGTCAGGCCCAGTCCCGTACCACCGTATTTCCGGGTGGTGGAACTGTCCGCCTGGCTGAATGCGCTGAACAGTTTGCTCTGTTGTTCGGCCGTCATTCCGATGCCGGTATCCCGAACGGCAAAACGCAGAAGAACGGAATCCTGGTTTTTTCCGGCAACCCTGCAGGAAAGGACCACCTCACCCTTTTCGGTAAATTTCGATGCATTGCCGGCCAAGTTGACCAATATTTGCTTGAGGCGCAGGGGATCGCCAACGAGATTTCGAGGAACATCCGGCTCCACCCGGACGAGCAGTTCCAATCCTTTTTCAGAGGTCTTGACGGCGGCCAGATCCGCAGCCTGGCTCATGACATCGTCGATTGAAAATTCCAAACACTCCATATCCAGTTTGCCGGCCTCGATTTTTGAAAAATCGAGGATATCGTTGATCAAACCCAGAAGGGAATTGGCAGCCGAATCTATCTTGACCAGATAATCGATCTGCTTTGGGGTCAGTCCTGTTTTGAGGGCCAAGTGGGTCATGCCGATAATGGCGTTCATCGGCGTCCGAATTTCGTGGCTCATGTTGGCCAGAAATTCACTTTTGGCTTTTGTGGCGGCATCAGCTTCCTTCTTGGCCCGGCCCAATTCCTCATTTTTTCGTTTCAAAATACCCAGCAGTACATCAACGGACGGCCTGGCCAGCATTTCCCGCCACGTTTCCACCTCCTGGTCGGATGGCCGAAAATCCGGATCCGGTAGATAGGAAACACCCTTTGCACGTGTGGGTTTCCCGTTTGACCGAACCACTGTGAAGTCGTCGAAGAAATGCGTAGCGGCTTGGGTCGGAGAAATGGCCGTCTGATAGTCGAAGCAGAAATGCAATGCCGTCCGACCCACTTCATCCATCAGGCCAATGGTGACATCCGCCAGGTAGGAGTGGTCGGGCCCCACCTGGACGAGTTCGGAAAAAATGATGGCCAGCCGGGAAGAATGAAACGCATCGTACCCCAAAAGGGTCGTCAGCTTTAAAACCTTTTGCCGTGCTTCTTTGAATACCTCGTGGCTGTTGACTTCAATTCTTCCCAGTTCGATCATTTCCAGTTCCTCAAAACCAGGCGGGATAGGTCATCGACTCCCTTGCACAGATTTTCTTGATAAAGGTGTCGGCCGAGTAAACCACCCGGGCGTTATCGGACGGTTCTTCCAATTCGATGAGAGGTTCCGTCATTGGACGGGGATTCATCCGTTTATCCCTTTGCATTGGCATCCGGATCTTTGTTGGCATCTTCTACAGGCTCAGCCGCTTCACTGGTATCTGAAATCGCCATTTCGTTTTCCAATAGCGCGATACCCCCCTCCATCGTGATGGCGGTGCGAATACCCTCCACAGGCGCGTCCAAGTCAACCAGAGCAGAGGCCACACCCGGCTGAAATCCGGCAAAAACCGCCAAAGCGCCCAGCATGGTGACCATTTGAGCGGTATTCCGCAGTATTATAAAAGTCTGTACGCTCAGAACCTGCAGCGCGGAGACATTAATAAGGACCTTTTTGGCGCCCGTGGTCTTCACTTTTTCCAGTACATCCCGCTGAAGGTCCAGGGCCGATTCATCATCCATATCCCGGCTGACAGAAACGATCAGGCAGCCGTTGATGATATGCATTCCGAAGGTTGAAAAAACCGTAGGCTCATTCATTATCGGCTCCCCTGTCCGTTTATGGCTTTTTCGTTCCGCTCACTTCTAGTTTCTCCATGGTAAACGCCGAGGCGAGGGCTTCCTGGAGGGTGGATTCTGTTGCCACGGTGCCCAAGTCAATACCCAGTTGCACGAGGGTTTGGGCCACTGCTGAGGATATGCCCGAAATGATGCACTCGCAGCCCATCAAACGGGTCGCCTTGGCAATTTTGATCAGGTGGTTGGCCACGGCGGTATCCACCGCCGCCACACCCTGAATGTCCAGGATAATGATCTTGGAAGCAGTTTCCGTGATTTTTTTCAGCATCGCTTCCATCATTTTCTGGGCCCGGAGCGAATCGACCACCCCGACCACCGGCAGAACAAGTATTCTGTTCCATAGCTTGATCACCGGGGTCGATATTTCCATGATTGTTTTGCTTTGTTCTCTGAGCTTACGTTCCTGCCGGACCCTTTCGGTAATATCGACAATATACTCCAGCCCACCGATGATGTTGCCCTTATCGTCTTTCAAAGCAGCGGCCGTATATTCGATGGGAACGGTGCGTCCATCCACACGGACTTCATTTCGCACCGTGCAAGTTTCCCCCCCGCTGATCACATTTTGCATCCGGCACTGAGGTGTATTGCAGTGCAGGGAGTCAAAAACTTCGTGGCAATGCATTCCCTTTACCGCTTCCCAGGTTTTTCCAATCAATCCGATTCCTGCAGCGTTCATAAATATGAGCTTGAGATCCTTGTCAACGGCCATGATCGGGGTGGGAATTTGCTCCAATACCCGCAACGCGAGGTCATCGGTCAATGTTAACGTTTCTTCGGCACTCCGTTCCTTCATGGGTGAACTCCTTTTGCTGCCAGTTTGCTGGAATTACAGCGAATGTCATCTTGATGGGCTGACGATGAAAACCGCTATGGAATGTAGAGGATTTCCTTTGAAAAAACAATGTCTTTAATCAGGGGTGCCTAAACTTTACACCGGTCCCCAAAAGATAGTTTTTTTCTGTCGCATGGTTCATTGGGACGAAGTCGCTATAGAAGTCTGGTTGTTCACGCAGCCCTCAAAACACAATGCCTTGGTTTTTTAACTGTCGGCTGTTATGGTAGACACCTGTTCGTCCATTTGGATTGATCTCCACCTGCCCTTGTCAAAAAACTCACCCGGAAGCCGGCGTTGGCGTTCCGTTTCAAGCCGTAATAAAGACGAAGGGCACTGAAAAAAAGCAGGTAAGACATGTCCCGTGAGCCGACCTATCATCAATTGGAACTACGGATTCAGGAGTTAGAAAAAGCACAACTCGAGCAAAAAGTGGTCGAGACATCGCTGCGAGAGCGGATTGAAAGATATCAAACCATCATCGAAAGTATTGGAGATGGTTATTATGAAGTTGATATTGCAGGTAATTTCACCTTCGTTAACGACTCGATGTGCAGCATCCTAAAGTATACACGAGACGAATTGATCGGTTTGAACAACCGGCATTGCATGGACGAGGAAAATGCCAGGAAAGTCTTCAAAACCTTTAACCGGGTCTATCGAACCGAAAAGGCACACAAAGCGTTCGATTGGGAACTGTTGAGAAAGGACGGATCCAAATGCGATGTCGAGGTATCGGTGGCCCTTAGAAAAGATCCTGAGGGACAGCCTATCGGATACCTGGGCATTGCACGCGATATCACCGAACGAAAAAAAGCCGATATGGCATTGCATGAAAGCGAGAAAAAATATCGATTGTTGATTGAAAACCAGACCGACCTGTTGGTCGAAGTGGACAGGGAAGGCCGATTTCTTTTTGTGAGCCCATCCTACTGCAAAATTTTCGGAAAAACGGAAACGGAATTGCTGGGCAAAACCTTTATGCCACTTGTGCATGAGGAGGACCGTGAAAGTACGGCCAAGGCAATGGAAAACCTCTATCGCGCCCCTTACACCGCATACATGGAACAGCGGGCCATGACCAAAGACGGATGGCGGTGGCTGGGGTGGATGGATACCGCTACCCTCGATATAAATGGAGAAGTGGCGACAATCATCGGTGTGGGGCGCGATATTACGGAACGCAGACAAGTAGAGGAGGCGCTACGAGAAAGTGAGGCGTTTCTGGAGCAGGTGTTTGAGGCCATTCAGGACGGGATCAGCGTACTGGATGTGGAACTGAATGTGATCAAAACCAATACCTGGATGGAGCAGATGTACGCTTCCCGGAAGCCCCTGGTGAGCTGTAAATGTTTTCAGGTGTACCAGGACCGGGCATCCCCCTGCCCATGGTGTCCTGCCCTCAAGACCATGGAGGACGGGAGGGGACACACGGAGGTCGTTCCCTATCCAACCCTGGAGGATCCCAAAGGTTGGATTGAACTGTCTACGTTTCCCATCAAGGACAAAGATGGGAACGTGATGCGTATCATCGAGTATGTTAAGGACATTACCGAACGCAAGCAGGCTGAGAACGAACTACTGGGCGAGAAGCATTTTTCTGAAGCTTTGATCAACCAGTTGCCCGGCTCTTTTTACATGTTTCCTGAAAACGGCCGTATGCTGCGTTGGAACCATAATCTGGAAAAGGTGACCGGGTATACGTCTGAAGAGATTCAGCGGATGAATGCCCTCGATTTCTTCGAGGAAGATGAGAAAGATCTTGTAAGCCTTAGAATTCAAGAGGTTTTCGCCACGGGTGTATCCCAGGTCGAAGCCAATTTCATCACCAAGACGGGGGAAAAAATCCCCCATATTCTCACCGGCGCCAGGGTCGATTACGGCGGGGTCGCATATCTGCTGGGTGTGGGGCTGGACATCACGGACAGCAAACAGATCGAAAGCGCCTATAGGGAAAGCGAGGCGCGGTTCCGCCAGATTGCCGAAAACATCAAAGAGGTATTCTGGTTATTTGATTGGCAACAGCAGCGGGTTCTCTATACCAGCCCCGCCTATGACGAAATATGGGGAAAGTCTCGGGAATCGCTCTATGAATGTTATGAGGATTGGGGGGAGAGCATCCATCCGGACGACGTGCCACATGCCGTTGAAACCTTCAACCGCATCCTGGAGACCGGGGGCGGGGAGCCCAGGGAATACCGGATTGTCAGGCCCGACGGCTCCGTACGCTGGATATCGGACACGGGGTACGCCATCAAGGACGAGGACGGCAACGTGGTACGGATCACGGGTATTGCCGAAGATATCACGGATCGGAAGCAGGCGGAAAGCGCTCTCAAGGACAACATCCACTTTCTTGAAAGCCTGGAAACGGTCAACCGGGCCATCAGCAGCTCCAATAACCTCGATGAGATGCTGAATCAAGTCATAGAAGCGGTATTCAAGCTGTACGATTGCGACCGGGCCTGGCTGCTGTATCCCTGCGATCCCGGCAGCCCGTCCTTCAAGGTGCCCATCGAATCCACGCGCCCCGAATATCCCGGAGGAAAGGAACGGAGTCTGACAATTCCCATGACCCGGCCCATGGCATATGACATGAAGGCCGCATTGGCCGCCGAGGGCCCCTTGACATTCGGCCCCGGAAACGAACATCCCATCTCTTCCGAAATCCATATAAATTTTTCCGTTCAGTCCCAGATGATCGTGAGTGTTCGCCCCAAGACCGGAAACGCCTGGCTGTTCGGCGTGCATCAATGCGCCTACCCGCGCGTCTGGACGGAAAACGAGCAACGGCTCTTCAATGAGATCGGCCGGAGGATTGCGGATGGTTTGAGCAGTCTGCTGTTTTTCCGGGAACTCACCCGGAGCGAGGAGAAGTACCGCCTTCTGGCGGATAATATTTCCGATAATTTATGGATCCTGGATATTCAGACGCTTACTTTTAGCTACGTCAGCCCCACGGTGAAGGGTATTACCGGCTACAGTGCCGATGAAGTCACAGGTGTTCAGCTTGATCATGTCATGACCCCTGCTTCCCTCGACCTTGCCGCCCGCGTTCTGGAGGGTGAACTGGCGGCCGATAAGGACGGTGCCGATCCATCCAGGTACCGCACGCTGGAAATGGAGCAGTACCATAAGGACGGCTCTACCATCTGGACCGAGGTCTCCGTTCAGTTCATCTATGACGACGAAGGACATCCCGTCTCCATATTGGGTGTAACCCGTGATATCAGCGATCGCAAACGACTGCAGAACCAGCTTCAGAAAGCGCAGAAAATGGAGTCTCTGGGACTGATGGCCAGCGGTATTGCCCACGATCTCAACAATATCCTGTCGGGGATCGTAAGCTACCCGGATCTGTTGTTGATGGATCTTCCGGAAGACAGCCCCCTTTTCAAACCCCTTGAAACCATAAAGGAATCGGGAAACCGGGCAGCCGAGGTGGTTTCGGATCTGTTGACGGTGGTCAGGGGTGCGGCCGTAACCATGGAAACCTCGAATCTAAATTCGATCATCTCGGAATACCTGGCTTCCCCTGAGCAGAAAAAACTGGAAAGACTGCACCCGTCCGTATCCCTTGAAACCGATTTTGCTCCGGACTTGTTGAACATCAAATGCTCGTCCATCCATGTGAAAAAATCGGTGATGAACCTGGTGATCAATGCATATGAATCCTTTGAAGGCGAGGGGCGTGTGACCCTTTCCACCCAAAATTTATATCTGGACAAACCCATTATGGACTCTCCGGAATTAAAGGCAGGCGAGTATATCCGATTGACGGTGGCGGACGATGGACCGGGCATTTCCGCCGAGGATCTCGAACGAATATTCGAGCCCTTTTATACCAAAAAAGTGATGGGGAGAAGCGGCACCGGATTGGGCCTGGCGGTTGTATGGAACATGATTCAGGAACACAATGGCACCATAAACGTGAAAAGCGGCGATCAGGGGACCGACTTTGAACTTTATTTCCCGGCAAGTCGGGAGACGCTGGATAAATCGGATGATACACCATCGCTTCAAGACCATTCCGGACAGGGTGAAAAAATACTGGTGATAGACGATGAAAAGCGGCAAAGGGAGATCGCCTGTGCGCTCCTGACAAAACTCAATTAATCAACGCATGCGGTGTCAGGTGGTGAAGAGGCGGTGGCGTATCTGAAGGAAAATCCAGTGGATTTGATCGTGCTTGACATGATCATGCCCAAAGGAATGAGCGGTCTAGAAACCTACGAAGCGATCCTAAAGGATTATCCCAAACAGAAGGCGATCATCGCCAGTGGTTTTTCAGAAACCGAGGATGTAAAGGCCACCCAGAGAATGGGCGCCGGAAAATACATAAAAAAGCCGTATACAATGGAAAAACTGGGAACGGTTATCAGAGAGGAATTGGATACCGATTAAGAACCCATCTCAAAATAATCTTTTGCCCCAAACTCGGCGTTGGAGCCTCACTTCAAGTCCTCGACATACTTGAGTATGCCTGCGGGCTGAAGCTCAGCTCCGCCTGGATTTAGAACCAAAATCTTTATTTTGGGATGGGTTCTAAAGATTCATCCAACTGAAGCCGAATGATAAAAGAGGTCATTCATCCCCGCTCAGATCTGGCTCCGGATCGTGTTTATCAGCGCAATCCATGGCGATGCTGTGGCTGAACGCTGTACCCGAGTGTTTGTGGTTAAAGGAGTCAATCTGATTCCGGTACCTATTGTGATCAGCCCCGAATCCATCCAGGTGCCGTTTCCATAAACAGCGATTGGGTTCTCTATCGAGCTTTTGAATTCTACACATTGTGCAGCCACATTGTGGCATGTCAACGTCTTGAATTCATTCATAAAGTATGAATTTTTTTGGTTCATCACAATTAGGCGTACTTCTGATAGTGCAAAGGTGGCATTTGAAACAAAAAAT
>Ga0066187_1000144_pt1 | contig 30173 bp, 28 predicted proteins | sample WorMetexBAHAMAS1_FD_58706 | JGI IMG/M metagenome (GOLD analysis project Ga0066187, IMG submission 58706) | Marine gutless worms symbiont microbial communities from Max Planck institute for Marine Microbiology, Germany - Inanidrilus exumae... | ecosystem: Host-associated > Annelida > Digestive...
GGTGGGGAAATTTACTTCGCCCATAATCAGGGAGTTTTACGTCGCCGGTAACAGCTCGGCATCATGATCGGTACGTTCCTGTGGGCCGCGGTCAGCCTCGCCGGGCTCGGGCTCTTGTTCCAGAACGCGCAGTGGCTCTATCACGTGATCCGCATCGCCGGCGCCATCTATCTGGTGATCGTCGGCCTGCGGATGATGACAACTCGGTCGTCTCCCCCATCACCCGGTCAGGCGCCGGCCGGTCCGGGACTCGGTTTCCGGGCCCTGCGCCGGGGCCTTCTGACCGACTTGAGCAACCCCAAGGCGGCCGCTTTCTTCACCAGCCTGTTCGCCGTTGCCGTACCGCCGGCCGCCCCGTTCTGGTATGACGCCCTGATCGTCTCGACCGTCGTCGTCATGGCCGGTGGTTGGTACGCGATCGTCGCTATCACCGTGACCATGCCGCGAATAGCGGGTGCCTACGCGAAAGCGGAGCGCGCCATCCTGCGTGTCGCTGGCGCCGTCTTCGTCGGGTTCGGAATCAAGCTGGCGGCCGAACGCTAGCTGGGCCGCCGAAGTCGTCGGTCAGCCCTTTTCCCTCAATCTTACGCGAGCCTGAAGGGCGGCGGTGCAGGCCTCGATGATCGACGCCGTGTCGATCCGGTAATTACTGTAGAGATCGGGCAGATCGCCGGATTGGCCGAAATGCTCGACACCAAGACTTTCCGTGCGTTGGCCGCGCACCCCGCCGATCCAGCTCAGCGTCGCCGGGTGTCCGTCGATGACCGTGACGAGAGCGGACTGACGGGCGAGCGGTGCCAGCAATTCCTCGATATGGGCGCGGGCCTCGACTTGGCCCGTCTGGCGGGCCCGGCCTGCAGCGCTCCAACCGGCATTCAAACGGTCCGCCGACGTCACCGCCAGAAGACCGGCGCCCGGCACGCGTTCGACCATCTGCTCCCATGCGGCCAGGGCCTCCGGTGCGACGGCGCCGGTATAGGCGATGGCCAATTCGGCCCCCGGGTCCGGTTCCCTCAGCCAATAGCCACCGGCAATGACGCCGCGCCGGACGGAGTCGTCAAACGGGCGTTCCGGCTGATCGAGGCCGCGGGTCGACAAGCGCAAGTAGACCGCCCCCCCTTCCCGGTCGCGCAGCCACTCGATCTCCGATGCACCGCTGCCGTCCCGTTGCATGTAATGGAAACTCCATTCCATGATGGTCGCCAATTCATCAGCGTAGGCCGGCTCGAAGGCGGCGAGTCCGTCCTGGGCCAAGCCGATCAGCGGGGATGCGACGGATTGATGAGCACCGCCCTCGGGCGCCAGGGCGATCCCCGACGGAGTCGCCACCAGAAGGAACCGGGCGTCCTGGTAACAGGCATAATTCAACGCATCCAGCCCGCGGCTGATGAAGGGATCGTAGAGGGTTCCCACCGGCAGCAGACGGGCACCGAAAAGATCGTGGGACAGCCCCATGGCCGACAAGGCCAGGAACAGGTTGTTCTCGGCGATCCCCAGTTCGATGTGTTGGCCGTCCGGTGATTTCTCCCATTTGATGGGCGACGCCACCTTCTCGGCGCGGAACCGGTCGCGGTGTTCCTCACTTCGGAACAGGCCGCGCTGATTGACCCAGCCCGACAGGTTGGTCGATACGGTAACGTCCGGCGAGGTGGTGACGATGCGCCGCGCCAGTTCGTCGTTGCGCTTGGCAAGCTCGTTCATAATCTGGCCGAAGGCGACCTGGGTGGAGATACTGGCGGCACCGGGCGCCGGGATCGGTTCGATCGCCACCCGTGGCGCCGGACCGGCTGCCTGCTGCCGGTCTCCGAAAGGCACGGCATTAAGGAAGCGGCTCAGCAGGTCGGCCTCCACGTCCAAACCGGAGAACGGTTCCCACTCCTCGCCGTCGCCGATATTGTTGGCCCGTTTGAACTGTTCCATCTGCTCCGGTGTCATGATGCCGGCGTGATTGTCCTTGTGCCCGGCCAGCGGCAGTCCGAAACCCTTGATCGTATAGGCGACGAAACAGGTCGGCACGTCGTCGTTCTCGGCCCCGTGGAAGGCCTCGAGGACGGCCTCCAGATCGTGCCCGCCCAGATTGGTCATGAGCCGGTGCAGGGCATCGTCGTCGTGTCCGTCGAGCAACGCCTTCAGGCCGCGGGCCCCCTTGAGGTCTTCCGCCAGGCGCTGGCGCCAGGCGCCGCCGCCCTTGAAGGTCAGCGCCGAATAAAGATCGTTGGGGCAGTCGTCGATCCACCTCTTGAGCGCCTCTCCGGCCGGCCCCTTGAAGGCTTCCTGCTGCAGCTTGCCGTGTTTGATGTTGACGACGCGCCAGCCGACGGTCTCGAAGAAACTCTTGATCTTCTGGAACAGGAAATCGTTGACCACCCCGTCCAGGCTCTGGCGGTTGTAATCGATGATCCACCACAGGTTCCGGACGTCGTGCTTCCACCCTTCGAGGAGCGCCTCGTAGACATTGCCTTCATCGAGTTCGGCATCGCCGACGACGGCGATCATGCGCCCAGCTTCGCGGGCATCGTCGGCGAGGCGGTGGCGTCGGACGTACTCCTGGACCAGGGACGCGAACAAGGTGGCGCCGACCCCGAGGCCGACGGAACCGGTGGAAAAATCGACATCGTCGATGTCCTTGGTCCGCGACGGATAGGATTGCGCCCCGCCGAGCGAACGGAATTTCTGCAGCTGATCGATGCCCTGGTTTCCAAGCAGGTATTGAATGGCATGGAAGACGGGCGAGGCATGCGGTTTGACGGCGACCCGGTCCTGGGGTCTCAGCACATGGAAATAGAGCGCCGACATGATCGTCGCCACCGACGCACAGGACGATTGATGGCCGCCGACCTTGATGCCGTCGCGGCTCGGCCGCACGTGGTTGGCGTTGTGGATCATCCAACTGGCCAGCCACAGGACCTTCTTCTCCAGTTGACCGAGAATGGCCAACTCGTTCGGAGCGAAGGGACTCGCTTGGATTGAAGGCGCGGTCTTTTCTGCGGTTACCATGTGACAGGCTCCATGAAAACAGGACATATAGGATACCCCATCGCCGCTGGTTGATCCTTGCGTTCTCCGGTAATTTTTCAGATATAATTAGCGAATTAGCCCTGTTTTTTACGGAAAAGTAGTGATTTATGCCAAACGACTCCTTGAAAGATATCGACCGGCGAATTCTCATCCAGCTGCAGGAGAACGCTCGGCTGACCAATGTCGAATTGTCCGAACGGATCAACCTGTCGCCGTCGCCCTGTCTCAGACGCAACCGGAACCTCGAGAAGGACGGAATCATCAAGGGCTACGTGGCGCTTCTCGACCAGAACCGGGTCGGGCTGCCGGTCAGCGTTTTCGTCAACGTCACGCTCGAGCGTCAGATCGAGAAGAACCTGGAGATATTCGAGAACACGATTCGCGAACGGCCGGAAGTCATGGAGTGTTACCTGATGACCGGCGATGCCGATTACCTGCTGCGCGTCGTCGCTGCCGACCTGGCCGCCTATGAACGCTTCCTGCTCGACCACCTGACCCGGGTGCCCGGCGTCTCGTCCATCAAGTCGAGCTTTGCGCTCAAGCAGGTCGTCTACAAGACCGCCCTGCCGATCTGAGCGCCTACCGGTCCGTTTTCTGCCGGGCGTAGGCGGCGAGCGCCTCGACCAGGCTCGTGATATGGGCGCGCAATGTCCCGTAGTTCTCCGATTGCTCGCCCGTTTCCTCGTTCATGAAGAGGCCTCGGTTGATCTCGATCTGCAGGCTGTGGCGATCGACGTAGGGGTCGGAGAAGGCGCGGATTAACTCGACCCCCTTGAAATACTCGTCAATCCTGACGTCGTAACCGAAACCGGCGAGCGTCGACTGAACGAGCTCGGTGAACTCAGGACCCGCCGTCGTACCGTCCTGGGTGCCGATGATCATGTCCGGGCGTTCGAGGCCGGGTTCGCCTTCCGGCGACATCTCATCGGTGATCGCCGGCATCGAGTGGCAATTGACATGCCAGACGGCACTACACCGCGCATGGGCCTCGTCGAGCAGGGATTTCAGTTTTTCCTGATAGGGCCGGTGGTAGGTGTCGATGCGATGGCGGGTCTCCGCCGTCGTCAGTTTCCGGTCGTAGAGCGCGATGTCGGGCCGGGTTCGCACCCACACCAGACCGACCCCGAGTTTGCTTTTCGGTCCCGGACGGGTCGGTTCCGGCCAGCCGCCGTCGATCTGGTCCGGATCGAGATCGTCCGGCGCCCGGTTGGGGTCTATGTAGATGCGCGGAAACAGGGCCTTCAGCAACACGGCGCCATGGTCCGGGGCATCACCGTAAAGGTCGCCGACATGGGCGTCTTCGGCGTTGCGGACCCGGCGCATATCGGCCTCCGGGCGAAAATCGGTCGGGTATTCGAGCCCGCTGTGCGGCGAATCGAAAACCAACGGTACCCGCTCGCCTTCCGGCGCCGCCAGATGCCAAACCGATTCCAATCGTTCCTCATGCATACCCATCTCCCGATTGATTGATCCCGGGCACCGGCCGTCCGGTGGCGGCGCTCATCGAACGTCGACCCGGCCTTCGCTGACATTGCTCTGTTCCGGCTTGTGGTGGACTGTCCAATGAACCCGGTTCGCCTCGATGGCGAAAACCCCGGTTGCCAACGTCCGACCGTAGTCGTCCATGCCGTCGCCGGGACGCCGGAGGATCTTTCCGTCGGCTAGGATGGCCTCGGCATCCCCTGCGCTTGCAGCGCCCTCGGCGACGAGTTCGTCGGCCCGCACCTGCCGTATCGCCGATGAGTCGGTGACGGCCTGGGGAATATCGACGAGACTCTCGTCGATCAGGTGGTTGGCATGTGCGGACGGTGCGCTCACCGGGCGGACGGCGCAACCGCTGGCCGGCGCCTCGACCGACAACAGGCGCCGGTCTCCCGCCTGCCCCAGGTTGTGGTGGAAACCACCGGCCCGGTCTTCGCGGCCGATCACCGCAACCGCTTCGTCGAGCGTACGGCAATCGAGGACGGCCCGTGTGATGAAATGCCGCGGTATTCCCGGTTTCAGGTCGTGAGTGCGGATGTTGTTGATCGCCTGCACGAGGCCGGCGGCATTCACCGCGAAGGCATTACCGGGCATCAAGCCGGGATAGAGGAACGTCTCGAAGGCGAGGCCGTCATCGGGCCGCGCCGACAGCCAGAAACAGCCGCCGTCTAGCTCCGGTGCGCCGTCCTCGTTGTGGGCGATGATGCCGGGGTTATTGTCGTCGCCGGGAATCATGATGCTCGTGCAGCCATCCGATAGGGCGGCGGCAGCGGCCGGCGTCATCCCGGGCGGAAACCGGAGGTCGCCTCTCAAATTCCAGATCAACAGGTCTTCCAAGTCGACGCCGGGGCTGTCGGCCATCCCCTCCAGTTCCCTGTGGTAGCGCGGAAAAGCGCTGCGCGCCTGCCGCGACAGTTCCGATAGGTAGTCTGACCCCTTCCACAGGTTCGCCGCTTCTACGAACTCGGGTTGCCCCAACACGCGCTCTTTGAAAGACGCTGCGATGCGTTCGCCGATCTGCCGACCGAAGGAGTAGGCGTCCCCGCCGGCTTCGATCCTGGGGAGTACCGACGGATTCACGTCAGGCCCAACCGCGCCACGGGGACGGCCATCGCGGCAAACCAGGCTGGCATCATGTGGTGTCGTTCAGATGGCAGGCGGAGACCCGGCCCGGAGCGACTTCTCTCAGTTTCGGCTGTTCCGTCCGGCAGCGTTCCGTCGCATGCGGGCAGCGCGGATGGAAATGGCAGCCCGGCGGCGGTTCCAGCGGCGATGGGATCTCACCCGATATGGGGCTGTAGTCGAGTCCGCGGATGTCGAGGCGAGGCACCTCTTTCAGAAGCGCCACCGTGTAGGGGTGGTTCGGCTGATCGAACAGTTCGTCAGTCGGCGCCATTTCGACGACGCGACCGAGATACATGATGACGATGCGGTCGGAAATGTGCTCGACGACACTGAGGTCGTGGCTAATGAAGAGATAGGTCAAATCCAGGTCTTCGCGCAGGTCCATGAACAGGTTGATCACCTGAGCCTGGATTGACACGTCGAGCGCCGCGATGGCTTCGTCGCAAACCAGGAAATCCGGTTTCACGGCGAGCGCCCGGGCGATGCCGATACGTTGGCGCTGGCCCCCAGAGAACTGGTGCGGGTAGCGGCGGATGTATTCCGGGTCGAGGCCGACACGCAGCATCACCTCGCGCACGTAATCGGACCTGTCCTTCTGGTCGACGATTTTGTGGACGACCGGCGCCTCACCGATGATCTCCTCGACCCGCATGCGCGGATTAAGGGACGCGAAGGGGTCTTGGAAGATCATCTGGATGGCCAGCATGTCTTGCGATTTTTCGCCCTCGCCGTGAGCGGCAACCATCTTGCCCTGGTAATAAATCTCGCCGGCCGTCGGGTCCATGATGCCGGCAACCATGCGGCCCAGGGTCGATTTGCCACAGCCCGATTCGCCGACCAGCCCGACGACCTCGCCCTTGGCAACGTCCATGGTTACGTTGTCGACGGCATGAACGATCTCCTCCTTAACATCGGCCCCGAACCGGGCGGCGATCCTTGCCGCCAAGTCGAGCCGTTTAATGAAATCCTTATGGATTCCTCTGACTTCCAGCATGGCCGTCATGGCGCCGCTCCCGCTGGCGCATCACCGGCGTGTCCGGCCACCGATGTCAGTTGCGGGTGACAACAGCGCACATTGCGTTCGGACACCGGTTGCGTGATCCCGATTTCCGCCGAACATGCCTCGTCGGCGAAGGCACAGCGTGCCTTAAAGGCGCAACCGCTTGGCAGGCTGAGGAGAGACGGCGCCATGCCGGGAATCTGGTTGAGGCGCTTACCGCGGGTGTTGTGGCTGGGAACGGAACCGAGGAGGCCGATTGTGTATGGGTGCACCGGCTGATCGAGGACCGCATCGAGGGCGCCCTGCTCGACGACACGACCAGCATACATGACGCTGATCTTGTCGGCCAACCCGGCGACGACGGCTAGATCATGGGTGATCCAAATCAGCGCGGTTCCCGTCTCGCGACAAAGCTTCTGGGCTTCGTAGAGAATCTGCCCCTGGATGGTCACGTCGAGCGCCGTCGTCGGTTCGTCGGCTATGATCAGGTCGGGTTTGTTGAGGAGCGCGATGGCGATGGCAACCCGTTGGCGCATGCCGCCGGAAAACTGATGTGGGTAGGCCTTTAGCCTCTCGTCCGGTGATGGGATTCCAACCTGGCCGAGGGCGTCCCGTGCCCGCCCACGGGCCGTTTCCCGATCCGTCTTTTCGTGAGCCTGTATCGTCTCGATCATCTGGGTGTCGATGCGGAGGACCGGATTGAGGGTCATCATCGGATCCTGGAAGATCATGGCGATGCGGTTACCGCGCAGTTGCCGCATGCGCTCCTCGCTTGCCGTCACCAGATCCTCGCCCTCGAACAGGATGCGCCCGCCGACGACGCGGCCCGGTGGGTCGACGAGGTCGATGATCGAAAACCCGGTTACCGACTTGCCGGACCCCGACTCACCGACCAGCCCCATGGTCTCGCCCCTGTCGACGGAAAAACTGAGGCCGTCGACGGCCTTGGCGACACCGTCCTTGGTGAAAAAATGCGTTTCCAGGTCCTCGACGACCAGGGTCGGCGTGTCGGCCATGGCGCGCCTCTACTTACGCAGCCGCGGATTGAGCACGTCGCGCAGCTGGTCGCCGACCAGATTGATGCTGACGATGGTGATCAAGAGCGCCACGCCGGGGAAGAAGCTGATCCAATACTTTTCGCTCAACATGTACTCGAAACCGTTGGCAATGAGCAGACCCAGCGACGGCTCGGTGATCGGCAGGCCGACACCGAGGAAACTGAGCGTCGCCTCAAGAGAGATGGCATGCGCCGTCTGCACGGTAACGACAACGATCAGTGGCGGCAGACAGTTGGGCAGCAGGTGCTTGAAAACGATCCGCTTGTGCGACAGCGCCAAGCAGGTCGCCGCTTCGACGTATTCCTTGTTGCGCTCGACGAGCGCACTGGCCCTTACCGTACGGGCGTAATAGGCCCACTGGACGATGACCAGCGCGATGGTGATCTTGTCGACGCCCTTGCCGAGAACGGCTAGCAGGATCAAAGCCACCAGAATGGCCGGAAAGCTCAACTGAATATCGACGATGCGCATGATCACGGTATCGACGCGGCCGCCGAAATAGGCTGCCGTCAGACCAACAGTAGCGCCGATACACATGGCGATGAGGCCGCTCATGACGCCGACGCCGAGGCTGATCCTCAACCCGTAGAAGATCGAACTCAACAGGTCGCGGCCGGCACCGTCGGTGCCGAGCCAGAAGGTGATGCCCTCGAAACTCTCGGTGCCGGGCGGCAGGCGTGCATCCATGACGCTGACGGTCGCCAGATCATAGGGGTTCGTCGGTGCAATCCAGGGGGCGAAAACGGCAATGAATATGATCCCGCCGAGAACGGCAAGCGCCGCCGTGGCGACCCGGCTCTCGAAGAAGTCCGAGATGAACCTTTGAAACGGCGTCTCGACCTTGACGGTCTTGACGACTTCGCCGGCGACCTCTTCCGCGGTGGCCACGGCCGATGAATCCTGAGGCGCGGTCATCCCTTCATATCCTGCAACCGGACCCGCGGGTCGAGAATCGAGTACATGATGTCGACCAGCAGGTTGATGATGACGAAGATCAGCACGATGACCATCAAATAGGCGACGATCACCGGACGATCGAGGTTGTGTAGCGAGTCGATGATCAGCTTACCCATGCCGGGCCAGGCAAACACCGTTTCGGTGACGACGGAAAAGGCGATCAGGCCGCCGAACTCGAGGCCGAGGACGGTGACCACAGGTATCAGGATATTCTTCATCAGGTGCACGAAGATGATGCGGCCCTGGCTGATGCCCTTGGCGCGGGCAAACTTAATGTAATCCTGCAGGGCGACCTCTCGCGTGCCGGCGCGGGATAGTCTGATCACCAACGAAATCTTGAACAAGGCGAGGTTGAGGGCCGGCATGAACAGGTGCGCCAGCCCGTCCATGGTCAGGAAACTGACTTGCAGGCCGAACAAGGGCACCGTCTCGCCCCGGCCGGTCGACGGCAGCCAGCCTAACATGACGGCGAAGACCATGATCATCATCAGGCCGACCCAGAAAGTCGGCAGGCTGAAACCCAATATGGAACCCGCCATGATCGTCTTGGAGACCTTGGATTCCGGTTTGAGGCCGGCGAAGACGCCCAAGGGGATACCGATGACGATGGCCATCAGAAGCGCGCAGAACGCCAGCTCGAAGGTCGCGGGGATACGCTGGACGATCAATTTGAGGGCCGGCTCGCCGAAGATGAACGACTTGCCGAGGTCGCCCTCCAGCGCATTCATGAGGAAGAACCAGTATTGCTCGTGCAGCGGCCGGTCGAGGCCAAGGCTTTTGATCACCCGCTCGATTTCAGCCTGGTCGGCCTCCGGGTTGATCAGCATGTCGACCGGGTCGCCGACGACGTGGACGCCGACGAAGACGATGACCGACATGATCAACACGACCAGGACGCTCTGCATCAGACGGCGGATGATGAATACCGACACGGCGGCACTCCGACAGGTTGAATAATACCGGAAAAAAGGGGCGGGTCCCTAAAGCACCCGCCCCAATGTTCCGTCGTTACTCGGAGTAAACTCCCGAAATGACCGTCGATTCGTCAGTCCGGGCCTTGAAGTTGAAGCCTTTCCGCGACGCCCAGGTCGACACTTGGTAGTGCAGCGGGATGATGCCGACATCACCGATGGCGATCTCGGTGGCTTTCGCCAGCAAGTCCTGGCGCTTGGCATCATCGACCGTGGCCAGGGCCGTTTCGACGATCTTGTCGACTTCCGGGTTGGAATACCGGCCCCGGTTGGACGCGCCGTAGCCCTGCGACTTGTCATGGGTGTGCAGCAAGGACTTCAAGGGCGACGAGGCTTCACCCGTACCGGCGCCCCAGCCGACCAGCACGAAGCTGAACTCAGGCGTCTTGTTGGGGCCGCCGCGCGAGGCACGCTTGAAGTAGACGGCCTTCGGCATGGTTACGACCTCGGTCTTGATGCCGACGCGGGTCAGCATCTGGGCGATCGCTTCGCAGATCTTGGCGTCGTTGATGTAGCGGTCGTTGGGGCCATGGATGGTCAACTGGAAGCCATCCGGCACGCCGGCTTCGGCCAAGAGTTTCTTGGCGCCGGCCGGATCGTAGTCGAGCGGTTTGAGGTTGGGGCTGACGCCGAAGAAGCCGTCCGGCAACAACTGGCCGGCCTTGATGGCGACACCTTCCATGACGCGCTCGACGATGGCGTCACGGTTGATGGCCATGGAGATGGCCTTGCGGACCCGAACGTCACGAAGCGGGTTTTTGAGCGCGCCGCCACCGTGCGCCTTGACGAAGGGCGAGTCGTCCCGGAAATGGTCCAGGTGCAGGTAGATCACGCGGTTCGAGATGCTCTGCATCACGTTGACGCCCGTCGTTTTCTGCAGCTTCTTGATGTCGACCGTCGGCACGTTGTCGATGAAGTCGACATCACCGGCCAGCAAAGCGGCGACGCGGGCCGGGTTCGACTTGATCGGTTTGACGATAACCTTATCCCACTCGGGCTTTTCGCCCCAGTAGTCGTCGTTGCGCTCCACGACGATGCGATCACCGGGAACCCACTCGACGAATTTGAAGGCGCCGGTACCGATGGTCGCCTTGCCCGAGTTGTAGTCTTCCGTCGATGCGCCTTCGCCGTGCTTCTTGGAGACGATGGAAACGTTCATCATGTCGTTCGGCACCAGCGGATGCGGCTTTTCCGTCTTGATATGGACCGTGTGGTCATCAACCTTGATGAATTTCTTGAGCTTGAGATAGGTGCCGAAGCTCGACGGGCTGTTGGGCACGTTCTGGGCGCGCTCGGCCGTGAAGACCACGTCGTCGGCCGTGAACGGCGAGCCGTCATGGAACTTCACACCCTTGCGCAGCTTGAATTCCCAGGTCAGGTCGTCGAGGGGCTTCCACGACACCGCGAGACCCGGTTTCAACTGCTGGGTCTCATCCGGCATGATCAAGCGGTCGAAGATGTCCCGCGCGAAGGCGCTGTTGGGCGTCAAGTTGTGGTAATGCGGATCGATCGACGACGGCTCCGCCTTGAGACCGACGGTCAAGGTCTTGCCGATGCGGCAACCGACATCGACATCGCCGCGCCGGCGGCCATGCCGATCATAATCTTCCTAAAATACATTCTTACAACCTCCCTGTTGAATTGCGATGAGACCGGCCTGTTTTGTTGAATTTCGATGGGCCGGTGGCATCCCACCGGTATCCTGCATCCGGAACATGCGCCGTTCAAGAAACAAACGCTGTAATCTTCCGATGTTCTCGATCCCCTTCCTCAAGATTCATCGGGCCAATCGACAGGCCGGCTTAATCGTTTCATAATTAAAAATTATTTTCAATTTTCATAACCATACGATATCGTTATGACATTATGCACTGCCGCCTGCGACGCCGACCGATCAGCGGAGATTGTCGTTGACCATTCCGGCCCTCAACCTCCGCGAACTTGAGGCCTTCCGCGAGACCCTTTGGGCCGGTTCGGCAACCGGTGCGGCAAGCCGTCTCGGCGTCTCACAACCAGCGATCAGCCGCGCACTGGCACAACTCGAATCGCGGCTCGATATCGTCTTGTTTCAGCGCCGTGAAGGGCGTCTGCAACCGACCGCCGACGCCCTTGCCCTGAACGAGGAACTGGCGCCGGTGTTCAAGGGCCTCGACCGGATATCGCACTTCGCCGCACGTGACCGCGAACCGGAGAGCGGACGCCTCCGGGTGGTCGCGCCGACGAGTTTTAACGTCGGTTTCGTCCACAATGAGATCGCAGAATTCGCCAAGAACCACCCGGCCGTAACAGTTCAACTGGAGACCCAGCCCTCCGACGAGGGTGCGCGGCGTATATCGTCGGGCGAAGCCGACATCGCCATCGCCGATTCCAGCGCGCGGATCAATCATGAGGGCGTTCGCCTCGACCTTCTCGCCGAAACCGATGCCGCCTGCATCATGCCGATCGGCGATCCGCTTGCCGGAAATCAGGAAATCGGACCGCGTGATCTGGAAGGTCGGCGATTCATCGCGTTGTCCCGGCGGTTTTCCAGCCGTGTCGAACTGGACCGCATCTTCGAACAGGCCGGCGTGAAACGGGAAATCGCCGTCGAGACATCAACTGCGGTCTCTGCTTGCGAACTCGTCGCCGCCGGTGTCGGCGTCGCTGTCATCAATCCGTTCCCCTCTGTCCAGATATATCGCGAACGCATCGCCTTCCGTCGGTTCTTTCCGGCGATCCCCTACCGTATATTCGCCATGCTGCCTTCGACCGCCGGGACGGCTTGGCCCGCTCGGGTTTTCGCCGGACAGCTCAAGAGAAGCGCGATATCGGGAATGAAGGTGTTGTACTGACCGTCCGCTTGATGTTTCGGCGGCTTCAAGGAGTAACCTCATCATGAACGACACAGGGCACGATGCGAAAAACGATGCTGGCGAGAACTATCCCGTCCAACTGGAACCGGTCGATATCAAACCCTACCGCGCGGGCAACACCGGCGTCGAATTCGTGACGACGTTGGACAGCGGAGAGGCCGGCCCCCATGTCCTGATAACGGCGGTCGTCCACGGCAATGAACTTTGCGGGGCCATCGCCCTCGATTACCTTTTCAAGTCCGGCGTCGAACCCATCACCGGAAAGCTCACCCTCGCATTCGCCAACCACGCCGCTTATCACCGCTTCGACGCCGGCGATCCGACGGTTTCGCGCTTCGTCGACGAGGATTTCAACCGAACCTGGGGCCTCGACGTTCTCGACGGCGAGCGCGACACGGTCGAGACCCAGCGGGCCAGGGAACTGCGGCCGGTGGTCGATCAGGCCGACTTTCTCCTCGACATTCATTCCATGCAACACAAGACGCCGCCCTTGATGATCTGCGGCCCCCTGGAAAAAGGCCGCCGGTTCGCACGCGATCTCGGGACACCGGCCCACGTGGTCAGCGACGAAGGCCACGCGGCGGGCAAACGTATGCGCGACTACGGCGGGTTCGGCGATCCGGCGAGCCCGAAGAATGCCCTTCTCATGGAATGCGGCCAGCATTGGGAAAAGGCGAGCGCCGACGTCGCCATCGACACGGCGCTCAGGTTCCTGAAAATGCTGGGAACCGTCGACGACAGCTTTGCTGCCGACCGGCACCTGCCCCTTCCAGACAGCCAGCGCCTGATCGAGGTATCGGGTCCGGTCACCATTGAGGCCGATGAATTCCGCTTCGCCCAACCCTTCACCGGATTCGAAGTCCTGGCCGACGAGGGGACGCTGATCGGCTGGGACGGCGAAAGGGAGATCCGTACACCTTATCCAGACTGTGTCCTGATCATGCCGTCGCGACGCCTGTACAAAGGCCAGACCGCCGTCCGCCTCGGGCGCATCATCAACTGACCGCTCACCTCGGTAAACGGGGCAGGCCAAATTCCCCGGTTCTTAACCAACGTCAACCATCGCATCGATCCAACGTGCTATCCCGCGGCGCCGGCTTAATCAAGCTGGCAGGGAGTTACCGATATGTCCGAAGTGCTTCTCGGAGACGGCCTCAAGATCGGCCATCCTGAAATAGATCGCCAACACCGGGAGATCGCCGATCTATTGGGCGACTGGCGTTCCGGATTGGCAACGGCCGATCGCCAGCGTGACGTTCAGAATGCGGCGGCGTTCAGACAGCGCCTTGCCGAACATTTCGATCACGAAATCGCCATCATGGCGGCGACCGGTTTTGCCGGCGTCGACGACCATCGGGATTTCCACAACAATGCTCTCGCCCGCGTCGACGCGATATTGGCGAAGGGGCTCGACGGGCGCGGGTTTTCCATCGATACCCTCGATACGCTAATCAAGCTGTTCTTGGATGACCTCGTGCCCGAGGACATGAAGTTCAAATCTCACCTGCAGGAAACCGAATGATGGCAACGGATCTCCGATAACACGGATTTCACTGGACCCGACGGCGGTATCCCTCCTTTAATTCAGCGGTCGATACCGTCCGCTGGAGCCGCCATGACCGAACACGCCGTCATTTTGCATCATTACCCGCAATCACCTGTCTCGGAGAAGGTTCGCGTCGTCCTCGGGATCAAGAACCTCGACTGGCGTTCGGTCATCATTCCGAGACTGCCGCCGAAACCCAATCTGATGCCGCTCACGGGTGGGTATCGCCTGACGCCGGTGATGCAGATCGGCGCTGACATCTATTGCGACAGCCACTGCATTATCGCCGAAATCGAACGCCGGTTTCCGGAACCGACTCTGTATCCGGGCGGCGCCCAGGGGCTAGCCTGGGGTATCGCGGAATGGACCGATGGCGCGCTTTTCAAGGACACGGTTTGTGTCGCTCTCACCGAGATGGCGGCGACGATGCCGGCGGAGTTCATGAATGATCGCGGCTCGCTTTATTTCGGTCCAGAGTTCGAGGTCGAGGGAATGAAGGCCCGCGCCCCCAAAAGCCTCGCCAACGTCCGCGCCCAGTTCGGCTGGATGAACGAGCGGCTGCGATCGCGTGACTTCATGCTCGGCGCCGAGCCCGGATTACCGGACGCCCTTTGCTACTATCTCTATTGGTTTCTCAAGGACCGCATGGCCGACGCCGGTGGTTTTTTGGGCCAGTTTCCCAACCTTCTCGAGTGGGCCGGACGGGTCGAAACCATCGGCCATGGCAACCCACAGGAACTATCGGACACGGACGCCCTCGAGATCGCCGCCCTGACCCAACCGGAGACACCGCAAACATCCGATCCGCACGACCCTCTGGGGCTCGCCCCGGGCGATTCCGTCCGCGTCATACCGGAGCCCGAGGGCGCCGCGGTTGAAGGCACCGTGCAATCGGTCGCTCCGAACGAGATCGCCATACTCCGCCAGGACGATCGCGTCGACACGGTCTGCGTCCACTTCCCGAGGATCGGCTATCGCATCGAGCGCCGGTGACAGCCATGAAAATAGCCACCGCGATCGAAATATGGGAAATCCTGGACGGGCGTATCCACTCGCAATGCTGATACCATCCGACCCCTTTCCGGATGATCCCAACCCGGCCTTGGCCCGAGTTTACGAATATTGGAAAGCGGCGTCGCCGGGAACCGAGTCCAACGCACTTCCCCGTCTCCGCCAGATCGAACTCATGGATCTCCATGACATCGCCCCTCAACTGATGATCGCCGATATCGTCCGAGAGCGACCGGGACGGTTGCGATACCGGTGGCGGTTCTGGGGAACGCATCTGGCGCAGTTCTTCGGCATCGAGTTGACCGGACGGTTCATCGACGAGGCCTACACGCCCGGCGCCGCGGTAGAAGTTTCAGCAGCCTATGATTGGGCGGTCGAAAACAAGTCACCCCATTATTGGGTGCGGCGTGCCGACAACCCTGATCACCTTGTATTCGAGCGCCTGGTCTGCCCGTTGCTGGGCCACAACACGGATACCGTCGACCATCTCTTCGGCATCATTACCGTCATCGGTATCGAAAAGACGAAACGTTTGCAGCCGGAGCGGCTGGGCGATCGCCGCTTATCTTTCTCCGAAGTCGAACTCGAATAGTCACGCCGCCCCGTCGGCGCGCGCGTTCTACTCAGTTGATAGGCTGCGTCATATCTGCAACCATCCCGTGACGATCGAAGGCGCGGCTTCGCGGAGAGCCAACGGTCCGCAACCGAGCGGAGATAGGAAATGGCAAAAGCACCGTCAACGAAAACGCGCACGTCCGCCAAGACGGCGGAAAAGCCGAAAGCGAAACCGGCCGCCAAGAAGGCCGCGGCCAAGCCGACGCAGCGGAAACCCGCGGCGAAGAAATCGACAACCAAGGCACCCGGCGCGAAACCCGCGGGCGCGGCCAAGAAGGGCGGCCGCCAAACGCCAAGCAAGGCCGCTTCCGGTGCCGCTACTGGAACCGCCGCCAAGAAAAAGGCGGCCGCAAAACCGGCGGCGAAAAAGCCAGTTAGCCGGACGCCCCCGGCCCGCAAACCAGCGGCATCCCGAAAAGCGCCCAAAATCTCGTCGACCAGTCAACCGAAAGCGCCCACCAAGGAAGGGACCGGCCGACCGCCGCCCGGCGGCAGCCCGCCGAGTCCCGCCGCGGCACAGATTCTCGGTCAGGTCTGTTGGCTGATGATGCAGTCGCCAGCCCACAAACATATGTTCATCACCGATATGGAGTGGCTCGCGGTTCCCGCCGTCATCAGCAAGCAGTTCCGGCTTTACCGGACCGAAAAATCACCCTGGGCATTCGTCTCCTGGGCTTTTCTCGACGTCGAAGCGGAAAACAGGCTGAAGCGCGGTCACAGGCGGCTTAGGCCCGGCGACTGGCAGTGCGGCGATCGGCCCTGGTTGATCGACGTGATCTGTCCTTTCGGCGGCGCCGAGCGCATTCTCAAGAATGTCCGCGAGGCCGTCTTCCCGGGAAAAACGGTGAAGGCCCTGATCTCCGGCGGCGCCGGAAAACCGCCGCGCATCATCACCCTCGGGGCCGAGGCGGCGGAGAAGTGAGATGACCCGGTATCGCGGCGCGCCGATAACGGTGCTGGCCATGCTCCTTTTCGCCATGACGCATCCCGCGCTCGCCGACGAAAACCGGATCGCCGTGAACCTGGGGCGTTTCGTCAACTTGAACTGCAACCTCCTGGCGCCGGAAGAACGCCATGAACTGGAATGGCGCGTTTCCGCATCAAACCGCAGGGAGGCCAGCTTGCCGCAAGGCGAAAGACTGGCCGCCGACGTGCAGAAGGCTCGCGCTCTGTCGACGACGCCTGAGCTCGCCGATTGCGGCACCAATGCCGCCGAAGCCGTCACGCGGGCCCAACTTATCCTGGAAAACAGGGACTCCGACGAGGCGGCAGGAACCTACCTGGGTGAGGTCAGCTACCGCCACCTGATGTCGGAGCGCCTGGCGCAAATCCTGACGGCGCTCGAAATGCAAGGAAAGTGCACCGACAACCCGGCTGGTCGCCAATCGATTACGAACGTGCGTGCCGAGGCGTTGCGGCTTTTCGATCGTGCCTACGGCCCTGGGGCCTCGAACGACGGCGCCGAAATGTCGAAATGGGACCGGATGCTGAACCCGAACCGACCCTGCGGACCAGCCTCTCAAATCGCCGTTGCCGATGCTTATCAAAGTCTGGCCGAAATGCGCATCCTGTTGCATCAGGACATGAACCTGATCGCGCGCCGCGAGATGGCTCCGGTCAACCTTTGGCGCATGACCGATTACCAGACTTATCACCCTTTCCATAAGGTCTCCGTGGCCATAGAGCCGAGCGGAAGGCTGATCGTCGGCACCTTGTCGCCCTATACGGAAGGCCGCCTGCTTTTCGACAAGATCGCGGGGCGAACCCTCGATGCCACGCGCGATAGGAAAATTTGGAACAGCGCCCCGTCGCTGACAACTTTGATACCGCGCCAGACCGTCGCGCCGCTGGGAACCGTCTATCGAAAACCGATAGACGGAAACTGGGCCGCTTTCGATGAGGGCCCGGCCCGAACCTTGAGCGGGTCGGCGGTCAAACAACCCGTCCCCGCGGCCGCTTTCTCGGCGATGATGCTCGGCCGCTCGCTGGTCGGCATGTTGGGCCGCGGCGACGATGCGAAGCGGGCGCTCAGGCAATACCTTCTGACAGAGGAATCCGCGGGATTGCCATCGCGCTCGATCGATGCCCTTGCCGAGGGAATAGAGTTCGAATTCCTGCCCACGGAACCCGCCCGACAGTTGATCCCACTCGTGCAACAGCAGTCTTTCCTGGACGACAGCGCGTTTTACATGGTCTTGGACAAGATCGTCCGGGCCCGAAAAGTCGCCTACCTTCTCTCTCCGGCGCGGCTCCATGGCGAGCTGGACATGAAACTCTTCGACATGGCCGTCGATAGGAATCCCAACGTATCGATGATCAAGGGGGCCTACGTCATCACACGTACCTGGCGGGAACCGAGGGTCATCGCGGTTGGATACTCGATCCTCGGGGTGACAAAGGCCGGTATCGAACGCATGACGCTGCCGACGGCGACGGCGGGGGCCGAAGCCTTCATCGTCCAGTCCCAGGACGCCACCGGTCAGATCGTCCCTAGATAAGGTGGCGCGAAACCGCCAACACCGCACCTACCCCTTCGAGCAGCTCAGCGAACCATTGAGGCCGTTGAAGGTCAGCGTGTCGTTCGACCGCGCATAATGGATCGCACCGATCTGGCGCGCTGATTCGCTCCGCGGCGACAACTCCAACGTCGTCCCGTTTTCCGAATAGGAGTATTCGGATTCCGGATCCGGCTCGCCGGCGACGACGACACCTTCGAAAGTTAGCGTGGCACGATCACCGGGGAATATCTTCAAGACCAAGCCGCTGCCGAGCCTCGGATCGGGCCACCGACATTCGTAGGAGGCGAGCGGTGTTTCGGCGGTGGCTTCCGACACGATATAAATGGGCAAATGAAAGACCGACAATAGGAAAAAAACCAAGTAGCCCGCCGGACCTCCGATAGCGCCTATCTCAATTCGTCTCATAGCAAATCCCCAGCCTTCCTACCGCGAATACAAATGTCCCGTTCGGTCTCGTCGCATAGTGACCGATTACCCGACAATCGCCGCGGGAATTCCAACATGACCTTCGAGCTTACACCGCCGCCAGTGACTTGGCGATGATGGCCAGCGCCGACGCCGTGCAGACGAACAACACCAAGGGCCGGAAGCGGCGGTCGACGAAATCGGTGAGGTAGCGCGACACCCAGGTGCCGGCGGCGAGCGCCGGCGCCAGTGACAGGGCGAGGATGACGTCACCGAGGTCGAGCCAGCCGTGCACGGCCAGGGCGGCCAGCGAGATTACCGTGCCGATGGCGAAAAACGCGTTGAGGGTGGCGCGGACGTGCGGACCGGGCGCGTTCTGGTAGACGATCCCCATGGGCGGCGCGCCGACCGACGTGATGGTGCCCATGAAGCCGGACACCGTACCGGCGACGAGCAGGTTGCCGGGACTGAGTCGGACCTGCCAGGTGGTCAGGCTGAGGCCGACGGCGAGCAGCAACAGGCCGGCAAAAACGAGCGAAAACGCCGCCGGATCAGCAGCGATGACCAGCACCTGCCCGGCGCCGAGGGCGCCCACGACACGGCCCGTCAGGGCGAGGCCAATTTCGCGCCCAGCGACATCGCGGCGCCCGCGCACGGCACCGGTGACGGCGACGGCGCCGCCCATGATGATGACGGCGCTCGGCACGAAGGCCGGGTCGATCAGCAGCAATACAGGAGCCGCCACCTGGCCGAACCCCATGCCGACGGTGCTCTGGACGATGGCGGCGAAGAAGACGGCTGCCATGGCGATCAACAGGGGCACGACCCCGATGTCGGTGAATGGAAGATCAGCCATCGGGCATCATGTGGCGGCGCAAAAGGTGCTCGGCCTTGGAGACACGTTGGACCGCACCGTCGTCAAGCCACCCACTCGTCGACCAGGGTCGGACCATCCGCTTCCAACGCCTGCTTCAGCACCGTCTTCAAGTCGACCGGTTCCTCGACGCGCCATCTCATTTTTCGGCTTCGTCGACCAGGAGCAAGGTCTCGACCGTTTGCCGGATTTCGTCGGGTACGGGAACAGCGGACCGGTTCTCCGGATCGAAAAACACTTCAACCGCCTCCTGTGTCGCATGAAGGACGCCGGTTTCCGCATCCGACATACGCTGGCGGTAGGTCACGCTGGTGCGCCCGATACGCGCGAAAGCGCTTTCCACGACGATCAATTCTCCGGCCGTCAGTTCCCTCACGAAGTCCGTCGCCGCGCGGGCGACGACCGTATGCACGCCCAACTCCTCCATACGTTTGAACGTGATCCCGGATGTCGCCCAGACGTGAAACGCGGCATCGTCGAAATGATGGGCGTACCAGCGTACGTTCATGTGACCGAACTGGTCGCACTGCCACGGAAAGACGACGGATCGAAACGTTTCGCGCCAGACCTGCATCGGCTCACCTCCAGGCGGACAGAGTCTATTGGAGGCTACCGCCCGTCAAGGCCCATGACCGGCTGTGTTGGGATGCAAAGGAAAGCGCTGCCAAGCGGATTCAGGGCGTGACGATCGTCTGCTTTTTCCCACCGCCGACGTTCAGATTTTCGGCCGCCTTGTCGAACACGCCGAAGACGTTTCTCAGGATTCCGGGGGCCAGGGCGGTCAATGGATTAACCGATACCTCCGGTTCGGTGACGCTGCCGGTCATCGTGTAGTTGGCGGCGAACACGCCACCGCCCTTCTCGCCGCCGGTCAGGATATCTCCGAGAACGGGGATGTTGCCGAAGACGGAATTGAGCGCGTATGCCGGAATCATCGTTCCCTCCAAGTCGAGGACGTCGGCATGGGTGTAGACGTTGCCCGAGGCGGTGAACCCGAGAGAGGTGCCCGTCGCCTTGGCGTTGTCGAGTTCCAAGGTGCCTTCGTGCAGGCTGAAGGGAACCTCGAGGGAGTTGAACGCCAGACCATCGCCCTCGAGCGCCTCCAGGATGCCCGTCAGGGACATGTAGCTGACCACGCGCGCCAACACGGGGGCGCCGACGACCCGGTAATCGGAGACGTTGAAACGGCCGGACAACGGGCGGCCGGGCGCCGCGTCATCGTATCCGCCGGCCACTTCGAGCGATCCTCCGACCATGTTCTCGTAAAGGTCGAGAAGCCTGAGCGTATCACCGGCGTTGTCCGATTTGAGGAGGAATATGCGATTGCCGTCCTGGCCCGGTTGGATGGTCAGCTTGAATGCCGATGTCTCGTTGATGGTGCTGTCGAGCAACACCGTATGCCAGTAGTCATCCCGATAGGCGAATGTTCCGGAAACGTCATTGAACGATTCCGTTTCCGTCAACCAGACACGATCCATTTCGATAACCAGGGTGAGCCGCGGCAGCATGAACTCTCCGCTGGTGTCGCGCGAATCTCCGCTGAGGATCTCATCCCACAACGGGGACAGATCAAACGATGGACCGTGGAACCCTGCCTCCCAACCTCCGTCTCGCTTAGGGATCAGGGCACCGGCCAAATCCGTCCGTCCGTAGCTGACTCGGTCGAAGTCGATACGCCGCAAGCCCTCGGCGTCGGTCGCGTATTTTGCCGATCCGGTGACGATGAGATCAGCCGCCTTGACGGAGAACCGGGGAATATCGACGACGTTGTCCCGTTCCATCAGAAGGACGACGTCGGCACGGCCGCGAACACCGGTTTTTTTCTCCCAGCCGAATGCCGGCGCCGCCAAAGACGCATCGGTGATGTCGGCCATCACTTCGAGTTTTCGGTCGACATCGTCGAACACGGTGAAACGGATACTCGCTCCGACCTTGCCGCTGACGTAGTCCTCGGAAAAAGGCTCCATGTCGAGACCCAGGTCTGCAATCCGCCGGACGTCGTCAATCACAGCCGACAGGTCGTAGCGGCTCCGATAGGGCCTTTTTTCGCCGAAGTTCTCGCGCCAAACGAGTTTGGCTGGAATGGTCGCAAACCTGACGTCACCGGTCAGGGTCATCCCGTCCTTGTCGACCTTGAGATCGGCGATCCCTTTGTGGATGCCGCGCCCGAGAAAGACGTCTTCCAGGGCGACGCCTGTAAGAGTCGATGTGGCGGTGACGTCGATCTGGTCGAGGGTCAGGGCCTTCTCCAGGATGAAACGGAGTTTCAAATCCGTTTCGGCGGTTCCCGATGCGCTTTTCGGATCGATGCCGAGCGAGGAGACATAGCCCAATGGTTCGTTGTCGATGTAATAGAGCTTCGATTTCAAATCGCCATCAATATCTAAGTCGATATCGGCATATTGGTCGACCTGATCGAGGCCGCTAATGTCGATCTGCCCGCCTTTGACAACGAGGGTTTCGGAAACCCCCTTGAGGACCTTGATGCGGAAGCTCTCACGGTCGAAGACGATATCACCGTCGACCTTGCGGACCTTCGGCATCGGCGTCAGGTACTCGACCGTCGTCCCACGAACCCGCATATCGCCGTCGACCTTGTCGATCGCCAAGGAGCCATCCTCGGTGATGCCAAGGCGCACTGTCGCCGTCGCCTTTTCCATGGTCCCGTCGGCCATGTGCGCGGCGACCCACGAATGCGCGTCGCTACCCAAAGCCGCCGGCCAGTACCGAGGGATGTCGCTGACCGGCACGTTGTGGAGTTCCCCGCGGATGTCAGCAACCGGGGCACCGCTGGCGCCACCATGCGGAAGGCCCGATATCAAACCGGTCGCCAGGACTGTCGGGCCATTGAGGTCCGCTTTGAATTCGTCCAACTCGAAGCGTCCGGCCGCCCCTTCGAAACGCCCTTTCAAGGTGAACGATCGCAACGGCATTCGGTGGTTGATCGGCGCCGGCAACGGCACGTTCCAATTGGGGCCCAAATGCACGTTCAGCTCTTCGATTTCGGTTGTGTTGGTGTCTGCCGCGTGGCGCCCGCGGAAAACGACGTGATCGACACGGACCGGCTCACCGAGAACATCCGGAAGGTACAGTTCGCCCGCATCTCCCGTCACGTCGAAGGAGACCGACTCCGGCCGGCCCTGCATATCGATTGACAGCGCGACCCGTCCATGCAGCGGCAGACGCAGGATCTTCAACGGCGCGATATCGGCGAAAGCCGGGGCGAACGGCGCCAGTTGGATCTTGTCGATATCGGCAGTGACGTCGATCCGTTTGTCGGCGGCCCGGTAACGGCCGAGGATTTCGAGCTCGGTCTGTTTGCCTTCGACATCGAGAACCAACGACAACCGCCCTTGCACGCCGATCGAGTCGCGGGTCAACCGAAGATCGGCGGTTGGTGCATTCCAGGAGGTATCAAGCATGCGGTCGTCAACGACGACATCGGCACCGAGGATATCAAGGCGTTGCAGGTAACGGAGCGGATGGTCGCCCTCCGCTTGATCGGCACTCTCCAGAACCCTGTCGAGAAGGCCGAGGATCAAAACGTCATCGCTTGCAGGCTGGTCGCCGAGCCCAACATCGAACCGGCCATCATGTTTGCGTTGGACGCGCAACCTGGGTCCGAACAGTTCGATGTTTTCGGGTGCCACCTGACCTGCGAACAGGGCCTCACCGCTCAAGGCAAAAGCGACCTCCGGCACACTACCGACCACGGCACCGTCGCGGTCCAACACTTCCATGCCGAGGACACGGATATCGAGGGTCCGTTCCCATCCAGCCCAGGTCAGAATCGTATCCCTCATGCGCAGGCGAAGATCGGTCCGCTCCGCATTGATGGCGTTTTCGATGTAGGGCGAGAGAAATCCGAGCGAAATCGGGCCCTGCGAAAGCTGCCAGGCAACGAACATGAAGATAATGGCAAGGCCCGCACCCAGACCCGCCACAACGTGGATCACTCCGCGGATGGTTCGCCTGATCAACTTGATCTCTTTCCGGTGTTGCGACGCCTTGACCGCGCCCGAGCCTTAACGCAGTCTCCAACGACAGGACGTTTATTATTATGCACGATTTTCCCTTCCTCGAAACCGTCAAGACGGCACCTTTCCCGGCCGATGCGGATGCGGCGGCGCGCATTCGGGAACGCTGGCTCGAAGCCTTGGCGGACCGGTCCGATGACAGCGAAGGCGGCGCCACCGGGCGGGCCCGCGCCATCGACGCCATGCCGCCAGGCCGTACGCTTCTCGACGCGGTCTTCGGCAACAGTCCGTTTCTCAGTCAATGCGCCGTCTCCGATCCCGGCTTCCTTTGCGACCTGTTGCAGTACGGTCCGTCGGAAACCTTTTCCACCTCGATGGCAACCCTAGCCGACAAGGGCAAACAAAGCCTTAACGAGCAAGCTCTGGCGAGCGAACTCCGCCGCGCCAAAAGACGCGTCGCGCTCAGCGTCGCTGTTGCCGACATCACTGGCGCCTGGCCGCTCTCCGAGATCACTGGCGCCCTCAGTCGGTTCGCGGAGGCCGCCCTTTCCCTGGCCTGCGGTTGGGCGCTCCGTACGGCGGCGGCGGAAGGCGCCTTCCGGCTGAAACACGACGACGACCCCGAGCGGGACTCCGGATTTGTCATCCTCGGCATGGGCAAACTGGGGGCACGCGAGCTCAACTACTCAAGCGATATTGATCTGATCGTGTTGTTCGACCCGACCGTCATCGAAACCGAGAACCCGGACCGTTTGCAGAAGAACATGATCCGGATCACCCGCACCATCGTCAAACTGATCGACGAGAGGACCGCCGACGGATACGTCTTCCGCACCGACCTGCGCCTCCGCCCCGACCCGGGCGCGACCCCGATCGCCCTGTCGACGCTGGCCGCCGAAACCTATTACGAGAGTCTCGGCCAGAACTGGGAACGGGCCGCCATGATCAAGGCGCGCCCGGTTGCCGGCGACATCGCCGCCGGCGAGCGTTTCCTCAAATGGCTGTCGCCCTTCGTCTGGCGCAAAAACCTGGATTTCGCCGCCATCCAGGACATCCACTCGATCAAGCGCCAGATCAACGCCCATCGGGCGGGGGATTCCCTCGAAGTGCCGGGCCATAACGTCAAGCTGGGCCGCGGCGGCATCCGCGAGATCGAGTTTTTCGCTCAGACCCAACAATTGATCTGGGGCGGCCGAGAACCCGACCTCCGTTCGCCCATGACCCTCGAAGCCATCCGCGCCCTCGCCGAATTCGGTCTTTGCGACAACGACACGGTGGCCGCCTTGAGCGATGCCTACGGGTTTTTGCGAACCGTCGAACACCGCTTGCAGATGACCAACGATGAACAGACGCAAACCCTGCCCGAAGACGACGCGGGTCTCGAGCACCTGGCCCTGTTTCTCGGATATGACCGGCGGCAGGACTTCGATCTGGACATGCAACGGCAGTTGGAAACGGTGCACGCGATCTACGGCCGGTTGTTCGCCGACGCCCCGTCCCTGGGCGCCGGCGGCGAAACGGCGGGAAACTTGGTCTTCACCGGCGGCGATCCCGACCCGGAAACGCTGAAGACCATCGAAACCCTCGGTTACACAAATCCGGAAACCGTGGATGCGACGATCCGCGCCTGGCACCACGGACGCTACCGCGCCATGCGCAGCACCCGGTCGCGCGAGTTATTGACCGAACTGATGCCGGAACTGCTGTCCGCCATCGCCGGCACGCCGGACCCGGACGCGACCTTCCTGGCCTTCGATTCCTTCCTCGCCGGACTGCCGGCCGGCGTCCAGTTGTTCACCATGTTCCAGGCCCACCCCCAACTGTTGGGACTCGTCGCCGAGATCATGGGCAAGGCGCCGCGACTGGCGCGCCATCTGTCCCGGCGGCCGTCGGTCCTCGACAGCGTCCTGACGCCGGATTTCTTCGCCGGGCTGCCCGATCGGGAAACGTTGCAGGCGGATCTGGCCGACCACTTGGCCCGGGCCGAGTTCATGGAAGATGTTCTCGACACCTGCCGGCGCTGGGCCAACGACAGGCGTTTTCAGGTCGGCGTCCACCGGTTGCGCGACCTGGCCGGGCCGCAAACCGCTTCGGCGGCGCTCAGTGACATCGCCGAGACGGCCCTGCAGCTGCTGCTGCCACCGGTGAGCCGGGAATTCGAGGAAGCGCATGGCAAGATCGAGGGTGCGCGCATCGCCATCCTGGCCTTCGGCAAACTGGGCAGCCGCGAGATGACGGCATCGTCCGACCTCGACCTGGTCTTCGTCTATGATACCCCCGACGAGAACCCGCAATCGGACGGGCCGAGACCGCTCTACGCGACGCAATATTTCGCCCGCCTCTGCCAACGGTTCATCAATTCGGTTACGGCCCTGACCTCGGAAGGCAGCCTCTACGAGGTCGACATGCGCCTTCGCCCGTCGGGCAACGCCGGGCCGCTGGCCACCACGCTCCCGGCCTTCGAGAAATACCAGTCCGCATCGGCCTGGACTTGGGAACACATGGCCCTGACCCGAGCCCGGGTCATTGCCGCCGATGCCGGCTTCCGGGCCGAGATCGAGAGCGTGCTTCGCGCCGTGCTGACCCGCCCGCGAGACCGCGACAAACTTCTCGCCGACGTCGCCAGCATGCGCGAACGCCTGGTCCGCGAGAAACCGGCCGAGTGCCTTTGGTCGTTGAAACGGATCCGCGGCGGCATCATCGACATCGAGTTCATCGCCCAATACCTGATGCTCAAGCATGCGGCGGAATACCCCGGCGTCCTCGACACCAACACCGCGGCCGCCCTTTCGCGTCTCGGCGAAGCCGACTGCCTGGCGCCACGCGATACCCAGGCGCTCTTGAAGGCGCTCCGTCTGTGGCAGGGCTTGCAGGGCATGTTGAGCCTGACCATCGAGGACGAGATGAACGCCGCGCGCGAGGCCGAAATGTCCGATGCCCTGAAGGCCGACCTGGCCCGCATCGCCGACGCCGCGACCTATACGGCGTTGGAGGACCAGGTCAAGTCGACCGCCGAACAGGTCTACGACATATTCGGGCGGATCATCGAGGACCCGGCGGCCGATATCGACGGAGCCGCCTAACCACCTGAATTTGGAACGGTTAAATGACAAAACCCGGCCAAGACGAAAAGACCCGCGAACTGCAAAAGGTCTATGTCTCCGACAGCCCCGAAGAGGCCGCCGCCATCTACGACGGCTGGTCCGGGGAATACGAGGAGCATATGAGAGGCGTCGGCTACACCCATCCGGCCATGGTCGCCGCGATGCTGACCCGCCACCAGCCGCCCAGTGACGACCCGGTCCTCGACGCCGGCACCGGCACCGGCATCATGGGCCAGATCCTGACGGCGCTCGGCTACCCGCGGGTCTCCGGCTTCGACGCCTCCGAAGGCATGCTCGCCGGCGCCGCCGCCAAGGGCATCTACGAGGATTTGCGCGTCGCCCGTCTCGGCGAACCGCCCGACTATGCCGACGACAGCTTTGCCGCGAGCGTCGCCTCCGGTGTCTTCACCCAGGGCCACGCGCCGCTCGACGGGCTCGACGAGCTGGTCCGCGCCACCCGGCCCGGCGGTCACATCGTCTTTTCCATTTCGCGCACCTACCTGGGCGAAACCTTCGAAACCAAAGCCCGGAGCCTCGACGAGGCCGGTATGTGGCGCCGCGTCGACGCTTCGCAACGATACGATTCGGCGCCGCTCGGCGATGACGTCCTGACGGCCCAGGTTTTCGCCTTCGCGGTCGTTTAACGATCGAGGGAAAAGGAGAGGATCATGCTCGGAGTCATCGGCGCCATGACCGAAGAGGTGCAGCTGCTGCTGGGTCAGGTTTCGGACCCCAAGGAGACCGTCCACGCCGGCATCACCGTCACCACGGGCAATTACAAGGGGACGCCGATCGCGCTGGCCCAGTCCGGCATCGGCAAGGTCAACGCCACCATCTGCACGCAGATGCTGATCGACCGCTTCCAGCCCCAAAAGCTCGTCTTCAGCGGCGTTGCCGGCGGCCTGCCGCCGAATATGATAGCCGGCGACGTCATCGTCGCCAGCCACGTCGTCCAGTACGACATGGACCTGACCGCTTTCGGGCGCCGTCACGGCGAGACGCCGGGCCGCGGCCGCCTGATCGAATGCAATCCCGACCTGGTCGGCAAGGCGACCCAGGCCTTCGACGAGGCCTTTGAGGGCGTCGACGGGGCCCCCAACCTGATGCTCGGCACCGTCGCGTCGGGCGACCGCTTCGTCCAGGACACCCAGATGCTGCGCTGGCTGCAGCGCGAGTTCGCGGCGCTGGCCACCGAGATGGAGGGTGCCGCCTTCGGCTATACCTGCCAGGTCAACGACCTGCCCTTCGTCGTCATCCGGGCGCTTTCCGATTCTTCCGGAGAATCAGCGAGCGGCGACTTCGAGGCCAATCTCAAGCAGGCCTGCCGCAACACCTTCAGCCTGCTCGACAAGATGATCCCGGAGGCGCTCGCCGAACGGGTCCGGGAGGAACGCCGCAAGGGCGGTCCGTTGGGGCCGGCACCGGTGCCCGACGACGACTAAGTTACGTTCCGCCCATCCTGTGCCGTTTTCGGCAGCACCGTCATGGCGACGTCGATGAAGCGGTCCAGGTCGCGCTGACTGGCCCCGGACCGTCCCATGACCGCCAATGCCAGGACCTGCCCCGAAAAGAACTCGGCCAGTCGCCGGGGGTCGGCAAGCGGCGGCAGTTCACCCGCCTTCTTGGCGGCTTGAAAGCGTTCGACGAAGGCATTCAGGCGTTTTGCATCCAAATCCTTGGACAAGGCCTCGAGGGCCGGAAAACCATGAGCGCATTCGACCAGCGTATTGACCAGGAAGCAGCCGCCGGGCCCGTTTTTCTCGCTCGTGCCATCGGCGAGCTGCCGGAGCGCGCGCCGGACAACGACATCGAGCGGATCGGGCGAGGTGACGAGGTCGTCGAATATCTCCAACCCACCCGTCTCGGCATAACGGCGTAGGGCTTTGGCGTAGAGCGTCTCCTTGTCACCAAAGGTGGCATAGAGGCCGGGCTTGGCCATGCCGGTGGCGGCGGCCAGGTCGTTCATGGAGGTGCCCTCGTAACCCTTCTCCCAGAACAGCTCGATGGACGTCTCGAGGACGGCATCGGGATCGGTCTTGCGCGGTCGGCCGCGGCCCATCGACGGGGTTCCCCTGGTCTGTGATCACAAAAAAATTACCGATCGGTATTTTATTCTCTTGACCGCTCGCTGCAAGTTTCTATTTTAATACCGTTCGGTATTTTATTCGACATTTTTCCAACCCAACGCTCCAAGGAGACAGAACCATGAGCAGGATTGAAGGACAGACGGCGCTGGTCACCGGCGCCAACCGCGGCATCGGCAAGGCATTCGTCGAAGAACTCTTGGCCGCCGGTGCCGCCAAGGTCTACGCGACGGCGCGCGACGTCACGACGCTCGACGGCCTGGTCGCCACGAGCGGCGGCCGCGTCGTTCCGGTGGCCCTCGACGTCACCAAGCCCGATACGGTCGAAGCCGTCGCCAAGGCCCACGTTGACGTCACTCTTCTCATCAACAACGCCGGCACCCTGGCCTACGCCGCCATCATCCACGCCGACAGCACCGAGGCGGCGCGTGCGGAAATGGAGACCAATTATTTCGGAACCTTCAACATGATCCGCGCCTTCGCGCCGGTCCTGAAATCGAACGGCGGTGGCGCCATCGTCAACCTGGCCTCGATCGCCTCGCACGTGAACTTCCCGGTGATCGGGTCGTACAGCGCCTCGAAGGCGGCGGTCCATTCCCTGACCCAGGGCGTACGCGCCGAGCTGGCGGCCCAGGGTACCTTCGTCGCCGGCGTCTATCCGGGGCCCGTCGATACCGACATGGCGGCCGAGTTCCCCATGGACAAAACGCCGCCGGGCGCCGTCGCCCGCGCCGTCCTCGACGGCCTCGAGGCCGGCGACGAGGACATCTACCCGGACCCCATGGCCGTTGAACTGCGCGGCGGTCTTATAGGCGACCCCAAGGCCGTCGAACGCCAGGCCGGGGAGATGCTGCCGGCGTAACCAAACGCCCGCTAACGATTCCCATGTCCGGCCGGGCGGGCTCAGGCCTGCCCGGCCGGTCTGGCATGGCGCTTTTTCCTTCAAGCGTCGATTGCGATGCACTACGAGCCACTAGTCGTGTGTCTGTTTCCCCCCTTAGGAGACATGGTGGTTGGTGTTGTTCACCCCACTCCGCATGGCCGTGCTTGACACGGCCATCTCCGCCGTCAAACGAGCTGTTCGTAGAGATCATCCCAATTGGGGTTCGTGTCCAGGATCAACTGCACCTTCCACGCGCGCGACCAGTGCTTCAGGTTCTTTTCGCGTTGAAACGCCGAAGTGATTTGTTCATGGGGTTCGATGTAGACGAGGCGCTTCAGGCCGTATTTCCGGGTGAGCCCGTCGACCTTTCCCTGTCGGTGTTCCCAGACCCGCCGGGCGAGGTTCTTCGTGACGCCGACGTAAAGCGTGCCGTCGGGCCTATTCGTCATCATGTAGACCCAGGCATTCGCCATCGAACGACTATAGATTGTTTTCGCTGTCGCGACGACTCAACGAGATGGCCCGCTGGTCGCTTGCGACGGTGTATAGCACGGCCATGAGGAGTTTGGTTCGGCGCTCCTTAACCGCAAAGGGCCAAACCGGCTTGTCGAATGCAGGTGGTTCGAGGTCGCCTCCTGATGCAGTGGACGGCTCCCACCCGAAGGCATCTCGGTGCCAAAATGGTGGTTTAC
>Ga0066187_1000145_pt1 | contig 30082 bp, 23 predicted proteins | sample WorMetexBAHAMAS1_FD_58706 | JGI IMG/M metagenome (GOLD analysis project Ga0066187, IMG submission 58706) | Marine gutless worms symbiont microbial communities from Max Planck institute for Marine Microbiology, Germany - Inanidrilus exumae... | ecosystem: Host-associated > Annelida > Digestive...
TGCCGGAGCCGCCCACGGGGCTGTCGCCTGCCGAAAGAGAGCGCATCGGCGACGTGCAGCAGGCGGCCGGCGAAACGGCAATGCCGCAGGAAAACCTGCCGTCCGCCGAACAAACCGCTGGGGACGCGCGCGCGGCGGTCGACGAGCCGGAAGCGGAGACGACCGGACGGGCGGAAGGCGGGCTGGTCGATGCGCTGGGCGAAAGGCCCGCGCCAAGCCCCGAGATCGAAGCGCTGTGCGAGCGCATTCGTAGGGCGATCCGTGACCGTCGGCCGCCCGACGAGCAATCCCTGGTGCAGAGTAATCCCACGGACGAGGCAAGCGCGGCTGGCGATCAGCTGCGAACCTCGGTCTCCAGCGACACCGAACGTGTCCAGGGCGAATACAACCAGATGAACGAGCCCCAGACGGGCACGCCACAGCAACAGGGCCAGGCCCTGACCTCGCCGCCGGAAGCGGCCGGCGGCCCGGACATCGCTGCGGAAGGGGCAGTCCCCGACGCGGTCCCCGACGAGGACGTCTCTCTGGATGCCGATGTGGAAGCCAACAGGGCGACGGTGCAGGAGGCGACTGACAGCCCGGGCGCACGGGCGGCGAGTGAGGATCCGAACAATCCCCTGAATGAGGCGCAGTCGGCGCAGAGCGAACTTGAAGAGCTTGCCGAGCGCTCGCCGGTCGAAGTCCTGGCCGAACAACGCGAGGCACGTGCGAACGCAGCCACCGCGATGGCGGACCTGCAGCGCCAGGCGCTCGAAGCCCTCGAGAGTTCACGCACGGACACAGTGTCGTCGATGACGGCCGGCCAGGTCGGCATGGTCGGCAGCGAGGAGCAGATGCGCGCCCAAATCGGCTCGCAGGCCCAGGCGATCTTCGACAACGCTCAGCGAAGCGTGAACGCACTTCTGACCCCGTTGCCCGACACGGCGATGCGGCGCTGGGAGACAGGCGTCGAAGTCCTCTCGACCGAGTTCGAACGGGATCTGGCGCAAGTGCAGCAATGGCTGGACGATCGGTACCGCGGTGTGGGCGGCGCCATCCTGGAGTTCGCCGAAAGTATCGTCGGCATGCCCGACTGGATCGTCGAAGCCTATGACCGCGCGGAAAGGAGATTTGGTGACGGCGTCTGCGACCTAATCCGGGAGATCTCCACCGAGGTCAACAGCGTCATCATGACCTGCGAGCAGATCATCGAGGACGCCCGGACCGAGATCGCCGCACTGTTCGAGGACCTGCCCGAAGGGCTCCAGGAATGGGCGGCCGAGCAGCAGGCCCAGTTCACCGAGCAGCTCGACGGTCTGCACCAGCAGGTGACCAGTGCGCGCGACACCTTCAACAACCGTCTCGTAGAGCAGGCATCCCAGTCTGTCCAACAGGTCCGCGAGCGGATCCACGAGCTGCGCGTGGCGGCAGGTGGCCTGGTCGGACGTATCCAGGCGGCCATAGATCGTTTCCTCGATGACCCGGCCCGTTTCATCCTGGAATCCCTGTTGGAGCTGGTCGGGATCCCGCCCGCGTCGTTCTGGGCTGTGGTCAACCGCATCCAGACCGTCATCGAGGACATCGCCAACGACCCCATGAACTTCGCCAACAACCTGATGCAGGCGTTGGCACAGGGTTTCCGGCAGTTCTTCGACAACTTCGCCCGGCACATCCTGGGTGGGTTCTTCGACTGGCTGTTCTCCGGTCTTGGCGCCGTCGGCGTGAACATCCCCACCGACTTCTCGCTGCGCAGCATCATTACCTTCTTCCTTGAGTTGATGGGCATCACCTGGGACCGCATCCGCACCATGCTGGCCCGGCATATCGGCGAACGGAACATCGAGCTGATCGAGCGCGCCTACGAGATCATCTCAAACCTGATCGAGATGGGGCCCCAGGGCGTCTTCGAGATGATCCGGGAACAGCTCGACCCGCGGAACATCCTCAACCAGGTGCTGCAGGCGGCGGTCGAATTCCTGATCGAGGCCCTGATCACCCGGGTGGCCGCGCGGATCGTGATGATGCTCAACCCGGCCGGCGCCGTCCTGCAGGCGGTCGAGGCGATCTACCGGGTGCTCAGGTGGCTCTTCGACAATGCGGCTCGGATCTTCAGCCTGATCGAAACCATCGTCAACGGCGCCGCTGCGCTGATCGCCGGCAACCTCTCCGGCATGGCCAACGCGGTGGAAGGCGCGCTCGCCCGCCTGATCGCGCCGGTGATCGATTTCCTGGCCGGTTTCCTGGGCCTCGGCGCCCTGCCGGACCGGATCGCCGACACCATCCGCGGGTTCCAGGAATGGGTGATGGGTATTATCGAGCGCGTGGTCCGCTGGATCGCGCAGCGCGCGCGGAGGCTCTTACGGTCGCTGGGTGTCGGCGGCCGCGGCGGCCGCGAGGGACGAGGGGAGGCGGGCGATGGCGAGGTCGGCAAGACCGCGCGGTTCGGTGGTCATCGGCTGTGGTACAACGTTCGCGGAAACCGTGTCTCGGTGATGGTCGCCAGTGATAACCCGGGAACGGTCGAGGACAAGCTGCGGGATTGGAATACGCGACTCAACACGCTGGGTGACCGCGAATCTGAAGGCAGGGACCTGATTCAACGCGCCCAACGTCAGCTCGAAACGACCCAGCGCGAAGGTGAAGAGGCGAACCGGGAGATGCAGGAAGCGGAAAGGCAACCCGGAGACCAGACCCAGGCGAGAGAGGCGACGCAGGCGGATGAGGAAGCCGAGCAGAGCCAGGACACGCTTGGTGGAATCCTGGTCCGGCTGTTCGACCTGTTCGGAGAAGAGCCTGACCTCAACATCCTGGTTCAGGGATTCATCGGTCGGCCGTTGCGCGACTTCCAGGCCGCGCTGCCGAACTCGGAAATCCTGAACGAGACCTACCAGGTGACAAGGAACGAGGTGATCCGGCGCCGGCCCGGAAAGTCGGACGCGCCGAAGCTGCGCGCCGCAGGCGCACCTGGGAGAAAGACGGTCACCGCCGGGTCTGACCGGACCTTCACCCACTGGTCCCCGGACCCCGGCAATCCGTCGGGGAGCGCGTGGCTGGGCGCCTATACCGGACGCGGCACCGCTCCGGCGTCGATCGCCTACGGTCTCGATGCCAACGGCCACCTCATCGGGGCGCAGTTTGGCGGATCGAATGGTGTTTCCAACATCTCGTTGATGCAGGGCAAGGTCAACGCGCCCACTTTCGCCAGCTTCGAGAACACGCTGAAGGATGAAATGGTGCGTACGAACATCCGGGTGCGCATGACTGTGCGAGGCGTCGGCAACTACGGCGGGAGGGCCGCCGAGTGGACAGGTTACACGTCGCAGTCATCGACTCAGGACAAGATCACAAGCCTACGCGGGAGCCTGTCCCGCCAGGACCCGCCCAACGTAGCGTCCTACATGCAGGCCAGACCGCGCCGCTACAGCGTCAGCATTTCCGGTTTCCAGGAGGTCTACGATAACAACGGCAGCCCCGGCTTCGACGACATCCCCGGACAGGCGGGCATCAACGGCACCATGGAAAACCCGATCCGCGAGGAGGACGTCAGCACCGGCGCCATGTCGGGCACGACCAGCCGGACTGTCAGCCGCTTGCGGCGCCTCGACCGGGAGCGCGAAGGCTGAGCGGTGGAGGCGACATGTCTGACGGCAAAACCATCTGGTCGGACCGGACGCGCACGCGCCACTTCGTCATTCCCGACGATGAGACGCTGCCCACCGGCGACTTCGTCTTACGGACGACCACCGGCCGCCAGCAGCAGGTGGATCCCGACGCCGCCGCACCCTACGAGGTTTCCCAGGACGAGGCCGTCGAATGGTTGAAGTCCCAGCTGGGACAGGCGGTCGAGGATGCCAAGGGCGCGATCATGGATTCTATCCGCGAGAAGATGGCATTCGAGCCGGACCTGGATGCTTGGATCGCCCGTGACCGGGCCAAGGACCCGCCCTACCGGCCCCGGCCGCAACCGCGCACCGCCGCCGATCCGGCCGGCAGGCTGCGCGGTGATCCGGCCGCGGTGGCCGACGGGATGGACCGGCTGGTCACGGGACTGCAGGATTTGCTCAAGGATGCCCTCGCGTCAGGCGAGGCGGGGCCGCGCGCGGCCCAGGCCAGGATCGACCAGTTCGATGCACTGTTGCGGCAGTACGGCGTTTCGACCGGCCCGTGGTCGGGTGCGTTGGTCTCCCGCATCCGCGACCTGCATCAGTCTGTGCTGGACTCGCCCGATCCGGCGCTTGCGGCCGAGAACCTCGAGACCATTGCCGACAGCATCGAAGCGGCCGCCAAGGTCGCGGCCGGAGGCCTGCGTCGTCTGGCTGAACAGGTCCGCGCAGCCGACGAGGAGAGCCCGGGGCAGCCGCGCGGTCCGGAACCGAAACGCGGACAACATTCCGCTCCACCCACTGGCGGAAAAAGCCGGTAGGCAGCCAACACCAAGGTGCATCATTCGTCTATGCACTTGAAGCAGATCGACCCGCACGGTCCCGGCAGGATCCCGCGCAGCATAGATATCTGAATCCGTTCCGTCATCACGGGTCGATCGGCGTGCTCCTTGTCATCCTCTCGAAGCAACCGGAGGTCGGCATACCAGGTGTTGGCGGAGCCGATTTCAGCTCACACCGTTCGGAGTGCACAAGAAGACGGATTATTGTGTTTTTACCAGAACGAACTGTCATACTATAGTATTTCGACAAGAAGAGACATTGATGGTGCGGAAGATAGCCAGCCGTGTGTGAAGTAAATCATAGTTCATCGCTGCGACGGCTCCATACAATTGGAAGAGGCACGTTCTGCGCCGGGGCATTCTTTTGGTCATAAGGTGAGGGGGAGAAGATGAGGTACGCGTACAAGGTCGGCGGACGACAGGTTTCCCTGCAACTCGCCGAGGACCGGCTGGCTGTCCGGTTCAAGGATTCTTTGAGCAGGGCGGACCGCTTGTCGGTTGCAGCGGCAAGGCCGGAGATCGGCGATCCGAAGCAGCGGTTCGAGGTCCCTTCGGAGAAATTCACGGTCCTGAACGTGGCGAGCGGTCGCGCGCGCACCGCAGAACGGTTTGATGCCGCCGTGGCGGCAATGGAGACCGAATCCAGTGTGGAATGCTGTTCGCCGGTATTTGTCGCCGGTGAGGCGTTTGTATTCGCGCCGAACCGGTTGATGGTCGGGTTCGTGTCGCGCAAGGGCGCGCGGAAGATGTTGAAGGCGTATGGCTGCGAAGTGATGGACCGGGTGGGGAAGGAGTATCTGGTCTCGATCGACCCGGGTGCAGATCCTTTCCAGATAGCCGCCGCCTTGGACGACCTGGTGGAGGTGGAGTATGCGGAGCCGGACTTCGTCAGTTTCGGCACCTATCTGGATCAGGCCGCGTCGGGCTTCGCGCCGTTGGACCCGACGGCGGCCGATCGGTACGCGATGCGGATCACGAAGGCGGAAGACGCCTGGGCGCTGGAACTGGCCGATCCCAACATCAAGGTCGCCGTTCTGGATGTGGGGGTCGACGCCACCCATGTGGACCTCGCCTCGGCGATCGTGGACAAATATGACGGTGTGGAAGACGACGGGTTCCAGCAGCCGAATCCCTGGGACTCCCATGGTACGGCCTGCGCCGGTCTCGCCGTGGCGGTGCACGACAACGACACCGCCATGAAAGGCGTCGCGGGGGGCTGTTCGCTGATGGCGGCGCGCATCGCCCATTCCAAGACGCCCGGAAACCGGAAGACGTCGGATTCCTGGATTGCACGCGGCATCGACTGGGCATGGAAAAACGGTGCCGACGTGCTCAGCAACAGTTGGACCACGACGGAATCGTCGGCCATTACCAATGCCATCAAACGCGCCAGAACCAAAGGACGCAACGGACGTGGCTGCGTGGTCGTCGTCGCGGCCGGCAACTCGGACGGCCCGTGCGGCTATCCCGCGTCGCTTGCGGATGTCCTGACGGTTTCCGCTTCCAACCAGTTCGATGAGCCGAAAACGCCGACCAGCCGTGATGGCGACACGGGATGGGGATCAAGCTTCGGACCCAGGGTGGATGTTGCCGCGCCGGGTATCCTGAACTTCACGACCGATATCATGGGCGAGGCGGGGTTCAACCCGGCTCCGCCGCCTGCCGGCAACTACAACCCCCGATTCAGGGGGACTTCCTCCTCGGCACCGATCGTCGCAGGTGCGGCCGCTCTGGTCCTGTCGGCCAATCCGGACCTCACCGAGGCCGAGGTGTCCGCGCTGATCCGCAACACTGCCGACAAGGTTGGCGGTATCGCCTATGACGATGGTCGAAACGACCGGATGGGGCATGGCCGTGTCAACGTTCTTCGTGCGGTCCGAGCGGCGCAGGAGGGCCGGATCGACGGAGAGCCCGTCGAGGGACCGGTCGAAGATCCGGACGAAGAGCCAGTTGTCGAGCCTGTCGATGAACCCGCAGCGGAACCGGTCGAGGGGCCGGCCGAGGGGCCGATCGAAATACCCACCGGCCGGCACGCGCCCGTGAGCAACATCGACGGGGATCGCGAGAGGGAAGCCAGGGTTCTGCTGTCCTATCCGTCACGCAGTGGCGAGGCCGGGTCCGAACTTCAGAAAACACGAAAAGGCGCGGAATGGCTGCCGTCCGTCAACCCGCCGACGGTCCCGGATACTTTTCAGGCGCCGGACACGAGCGGGTTGAGGAACATCGCCGAAGCAAGCTATGGCCCGCCGGCGCTGGCAGGCGAGTCCGTCCAGGTGCCGGACCGCCGGGTCAAGATCGACGGGCCCGAGGGTTACCCGTGGCGTGCGCACGCATCCCTGGTAATCACGGCACGGGACGGCTCGCGCTGGCTGGGGACGGGCTGGTTTGTCGGGCCGCGGACGCTGGTGACCGCCGGCCATGCGGTCTATGTCAAGAACAGCGCGGCGCCTGCCCTGGACGGCTGGGTTTCCCGCATCGATGTGATGCCCGGGCGCAACGGGTCCGAGTTGCCGTACGGCTCCGTCAGAAGCGAGGTCTTCCACACCGTGGCGGGCTGGGCCGAAGACGGCGATCACCGGTACGACTATGGCGCCATCACAATTCCGACGGAATTGGGTGAAACGGTCGGTACGCTCGGATTTGGCGTTTTCAACGGCGAGGATCTGCACCGGGTGATCGGCAACATCGCCGGCTATTCCAGCGACAAGCCGGACGGCACCCAGTGGTACGAGAACAACCGGGTAGAACACGTTTCGGCACGTAAGGTCTACTACGACATGGACCTGGTCGGTGATCACAGCGGATCTGCGGTCTACCGGATCGATGCGGACGGACATCGGCAGGCCTTCGGGATTCATGCCCATGGCGGCCGACGGAACAATGCGGCGATCCGCATCACCGTGCCGGTTTACCACAACTTCCGGCACTGGATGCAGGCCTACGGGTAGGCCACCGCGACTGCAAGGGGACGGGTTGTTTCCTCCGCCCGCTCCCTTGGCAGGTTGCATGTTCCGTTTGTCGATCGCGGAATTTCCAATCATCGCTGCGGACTTCAGGTTGCGGCGATCTATATGTGCTGGGATGAAGCCAAGCCTCTGTTCCTGCAGAACCGGCGATGCCTGAAGGTCATACGATCCACCGCGCCGCGCGCCACCACAGGCGGATGCTGCGGGGCCAAGCGCTTTCCGTATCGTCGCCGCAGGGGCGCTTCGAAGCAGGCGCCGCCCGGATCGACGGGCAGATCTGCCTGGACGTGGAAGCGTACGGCAAGCACCTGGTCTATCGTTTCGAGGAAGGCGATGCCCTGCACGTGCATTTGGGGCTGTTCGGCCGGATCCGTCCCCACAAGCTGCCGGCGCCATCACCGCGCGGCGCCGTCCGGGTCCGACTGGTCGGGGGCACCCATGTGGTCGACATCAACGGGCCGACGATCTGCGAGGTGATGGACGCGCCGGCGCTTGCCGCTTTGGTCGACCGGATCGGTCCGGACGTCCTGCGTCCGGACGCCGACCCCGACCGTGCCTTTTCGCGGATCTCGAAAAGCCGGGCCCCGATCGGACGGCTGATCATGGACCAGTCGGTGATGGCGGGGATCGGCAATATCTATCGCACGGAGATCCTTTGGCGTCAGGGCATCCATCCCGACCGCCCCGGCCGGTCGCTGGATCGGGAGGCCTTCGACGGGCTTTGGAAGGATGCCGCGGCGCTTTTGGAACTGGGCGTCAGGCGCAACGCCATCATCACCGTCGACGGCGCGGCGCGGTCGCGCAGCCGCTACGGCGAACGGGTCAACATCTTCGGCAAGGATGCCTGCCCCGCCTGCAATGGTCCGGTCAGGCGCTTTCAGATCGACAACCGGCGGGCCTTCGTCTGCGAGACCTGCCAGGCCCGCACTTAGGCCTCAGGCCGTCGGGTCGTACAGGAACCGGTCGAAATCCGCTGGGCAACCGCTGCCGGTGATGTCGAAGGCCGCGACGCCGACGAAGGCGCCGGTGAAGGAGGCATGTTGGCCGCGCCCGGCCTCATCGGAGATCATCGAGGCGTCAAGCAGCGGGCCGATCGGGCGCCAGTCGGCGTCGCCCTGGCGCCAAAAGAACCGCTGCTCCGACCGGTTGACCTCCACCCGCATGTCGACTGGGCCGTCGTCCACCCGAACCGATGCGTCCAGGTGCCGGGTCAGCGCACAGTCGGGCCAGTCGCCCAGGCAGGAGATCAGCGTCAGGCAGCGGCCAGTGGCATCGTCGTGTGTCAATGCGAGCAAATGGAACTTGTGACGGTTGTAGTAGGTGGTGAGCCCCGCGGCCTGCTGATAGGTGACCGGCGAAAAGCTGGCCCGGGTTTCCGCCGTATAGGCGTGATGCTCCTGGCGGCGGGCCACCAGGGCCTGCTCGAACCAGCTGCCGATGCTTTCCCGTCCGAATAGCCGTAGCCGGCCATCGCCCAATGAGAAGATTCGCTCCGGCGCCGGTGTTCTCAGCCACTTCAACTCGGGGGGCAGGATGCCGGTGTCGAACCGGCGCTCCAGCGCAGCCGGTGCTCGCGGCTCTACGTCGGCGCTGGCCGCCGGCACCTCCAGGCGCGGTAGGGTTCCGCCGGCTTCAAGGTAAAGCCAGTCGTCGTCGCCCCATCGGCAGCGTTCGATCCCGGTTTCCCGGCCCAGTGGGCTTCGGCGTCCGGTCAGGGGCCGGGAACAGAGAAACGTGTGATACGGCGTGCCGTCCGGCGTTTCCACATACTGGCCGTGGCCGACACGCTGCAGGGGGTGGTCGGGCGCATCCTTCGCCGTCAGGAGGTGCGCATCGGGATGCAGCTCATAGGGGCCTTGAATGGTTCGCGACCTTGCCATCGTCACGGCGTGGCTGTAGCCGGTGCCTCCCTCTGCGACGGTCAGATAGTACCAGCCGTTCCGTTTGAACAGGTGCGGCCCCTCGGTCAGGCCCAGGCCGGAACCGTGAAAGATTGTCTGCGGCGTCCCGACCAGGCGTCCGGCCGCCGGGTCGTATTCCTGCAACAGGATGCCGTCGAAAGATGCATTAGCAGGATTGCCGCCGGTGCCCGGTCCGCGATGGTTCCATTGCAGGTTGAGAAACCATTTGCGGCCGTCGTCGTCGTGAAACAGCGACGGGTCGAAGCCGGAGGAGTTCACATGGACCGGGTCCGACCAGGCGCCGTCGATTTTCTCGCCTGTCACGATGTAATTGTGCGTGTCTTTGAAGTTGCCGTCGTAGCGTTTCACGTCGGTATAGACCAGCCAGAACCGGTCGTCGGCGAAGGAAAGACAAGATGCCCAGATCCCGCAGCTGTCGGGGTTGCCGAGCATGTCCAGTTGGGCGGGGCGGTTGAGGGGCCGCGCGGCGAGCTCCCAGTTCACCAGGTCCCGGGACCGGTGAATCCGCACGCCGGGGTACCACTCGAATGTGGACGTGGCGATGAAGTATTCCGCACCGACGCGGCAAATCGACGGGTCGGGATTGAAGCCGGGAAGGACCGGGTTGCGGATCATGCCGAACCCCGTCCTCGAGAGCGCGAGGTCATGCGGCCGCCATCAACGACTGCGCCTGTTCCGGGTTGAGCGGTGCAGGGCGTTCGCAGCTGCTTGCCAGGGGCACGAAGTCGCCCGCCTCTCCCGAAGACAGGATCGCGGTCATCGCATCGACCGTGTGGATTGCCAGGTCAAGCGAGCACCGGTGTGGCCTGTCCTCGACAATGGCCTGCGCCATTTCGGCAAGCCCAACCGCCCGGTAGTTTGCCCGGCTGATTGGGCCTTTTTCCTCGTTCGGCCTGGCCAGAGGATGGTCCCAATCGTCGAGTGCCTTGATATCCGACCTGTCGCCGCCGCCGGCCATCACGTCGCCGCCGAAGAAGTTGGGGTCGGGGATGTAGAGCGACCCTTCTGTTCCATACAGTTCCAGGTTTGCATGGCGGTGTGCCCAGACGTCCCAGCTTGCAATGAACGTGGCTGTTGCACCGTTCTCGAATTCCAGCAGGGCATGAATGTTCGTCGGGGTGGTGACGGGGATCGTCTCGCCGTTTCGCGGCGCGCTCGAGATCGTTCTTGTGGCCGTGGCGGTCGATGTCAGGGCGGCGACCCGACGGACCGGCCCGATCAGGTTGACCAGGGCGGAGATGTAATAGGGGCCCATATCCAGGACCGGTCCGCCGCCGGGCTGAAAGAAAAAGTCGGGGTTCGGGTGCCAGTGTTCCATCCCGTGGTTCATGAACATGGCCGTGGCCGAGGTGATCTGGCCGACACCGCCCGCATCGATATGGGCCCGGGCGCGCTGGTTGGCGCCGCCGAGATAGGTGTCGGGGGCCGCGCCGATGCGCAGGTTCCGCGTGGCGGCCAGGTCTTTCAGCGCGGTGGCGTCCGACATCGAGAGAACGAGGGGTTTTTCGGAATAGGCGTGCTTGCCGGCCTCCAGGATTGCGCGCGAAACGGCGTAATGCGCGTCAGGGACGATCAGGTTGACGACGATGTCGATGTCGTCCGCGCCCAGCAGGTCATCCACGGCCATGGCGCGCAGGCCGAAACGTTCGGCCTGCGACCGGGCGGCATCGATGTTGAGGTCCGCGCAGGCCCGCATTTCGATGCCCGAAAACAGCGGAGCGAACGAGAAGTACGCAGTGGAGATGTTGCCACAACCGATGACGCCGATACCCAGGGTGGTCATGCGTTTTCCTTGTCAGATTGGGTGACCGAAGCGATGGATCGCTTGGCGAACCGCCGGTCGTCCGACGGATTGTCATGTTCCATGACGAACAGACGGCACGGCGTCCGACGCAGGGCGGCCATGATCGCCGGCCAGTCCATGCTGCCATGGCCCACGTCGGCCCAACCGTCCTCGTCTTCGTTGGCACCGGCCGGGGCGATGTCCTTGACGTGCGCCGCTACGATCCGATCGGCGTGGGCCGCGATCCAATCCAGCGGGTCGGCGCCGCCACGGACGACCCAGGCCACGTCGATTTCCCAATTCAGCGACGGGGCGCTGTCCAGCAGCAGTTTCATCGGGACTTCGCCGTCCGGCGTCGGTTCGAATTCGAACGCGTGATTGTGATAGCCGAAGCCAAGTCCGGCCTGGCGGACGGGGGCGCCTGCCTCTTCCAGGCGCCGTGCGAACGCCCGCCAGCCATCGCTGTCGACAGGGCGATCGGCGGGCGCAATGAACGGCACGATGACGGTGTCAATTCCCAGCGTGCGTGCGATTCCCAGCACCTCGTCCGGTGCGTTCTCGACATGGTCCAGACCGAAGTGTCCGGATGGCATTGCGAGACCGGTCTCTGACAACGCGTCTTTCAGGGCCGCGATCGCCTCCGGGTCGGCAAACAGACCGCCGAAACCCTCGACTTGCGCATAACCGGCCTCGGCCAGCATCGCCAGCGTGGCGGACAGCGGCGGGAACTTGCGGGATGAATAAAGCTGGTAGGAATAGGGGGCCATCGTAACTCCTTATGACCTGATGGTTAGGCAGGGCCGGTCGAGCCATGCGTCGCGGCGAAGAGGTCGCGGACCGAAAAGGTCGGGGCCGCGTCACGGTCGTCCGGCCGAAAAGAAATTTCAATCGGTCGGTCTGGCAGCACTGTCAGTGCGTTGTTGGAGAACAGGCCCTGGACATCCGCTTCCACGGCGACGAACAGGGCCGTTCTTTCCGCCCGCACCGACAGGATCCATTCGTCGCCCCGCGGACGGCAGTCCAGCTCGATCCCCGGGGCGGTGAGCGGAAGCGCTTTGTATGGCGCAAGCGCAAGATGCTCTTCGCCTGTGGTGCCGTCCGACGCGGTCCACTCGTAATGCAAGATTTTGTCCGCCGCGAGGGATCCGGCCGGAAGCGTGGTGAGGACCGAAGACAACGCGGGCCCGACGGAACCCTCGCAAGCGGCGATCTCACGGGTCCTTCCGTCCATGCTGGCCGCGCGGACGACCAGCGACAACTCAACCGGCATACGGGTGTCGTTGATGGCGGTGAAGGCGATCGCATCGCCTTGCTGCACGGCGGCCACATATACCGGGGCGAAGAACCGGCGCGCCATGTGGTGCAACAGCTTCCAGCCGCCGCCGTGGTCGAGGCTGGACCAGCTCGCGACCGGCCAGGTGTCGTTGAGCTGCCAGTAGAGCGCCCCCATGCAGTGGGGTTTCTGGCTGCGCCAGGAATCGACGGCCGTGCGGATTGCAAGGCCCTGTTGAACCTGGGAGAGATAGACGAAGCTCTCGAAATCCGTTGGAAACCGGAAGTAGCGGAACATGGTCTCCGCGATACGGGCGTTGCCGCCGGCATTCTTCTGGTGGCTTTCCATCACCGGCGCGGCGATGTTCCAGTCTTCCTTGTCGGCGAAGGTTCTGATGACCGGCATCGAAGGAAAGGACTGGAAGCCGAACTCCGAGCAAAAGCGCGGCCGGACGTCGCGATAGTGTTCGAAGTCCCGGCCCTCGTGCCAGATCGACCAGAAATGCATGTCGCCCGACCGGTCGTCGTGCCAGGCATCCCCAAAGTCCAGCCGGCCCGACGCCGGGCTGGAGGGCCACCAGTTGGCCTTCGGAAGCACCGCTTTCAGGCTGGCTTCGATGACGCGGTTCAGACGGTCATAGGCAACCAGGTAGCGGTCGCGGTTGGCCAGGCTCTCCTCGTACCAGGTCAAGGCGCCGACCAGTTCGTTGTCGCCGCACCACAGTGCGATGCAGGCGTGGGTATTGAGGCGCAGCACCTGGTCGCGGACCTCCGCATCCACCTCGGCCAGGAACTCGTCCGAAGCCGGGTAGAGGTTGCAGGCGAACATGAAGTCCTGCCAGACCATGAGCCCCAGCTCGTCGCACAGGTCGTAGAACCAGTCCGCCTCGTAGCGGCCGCCGCCCCAGATCCGGATCATGTTCATGTTGGCGTCGACCGCGGACTGGAGCAGCCCGCGCGTCCCGGCCTCGGTGATCCGCGACGGCAAGGCATCGGCCGGAATCCAGTTTGCACCGCGGGCGAAAGTGTCATGGCCGTTGACGCGGAACCGAAAGCCGGCGCCCGCCTCGTCCGGTTCCACGATGTGCTCAAGCGCCCGAAGGCCGATCCGCCGCGTTTCGGTCTGGTCGTCCAGCGTGACCGTCAGCGTATGCAGGGTCTGCGGGCCCAGTCCCGCGGGCCACCACAGGGCCGGGTCGGTGATCGGGACGACGGCGCTGGCGCGGCCGGCCGACACAGTTGTCGTGACGGTTTGCCCGCACAAGGAAACCGAGACGTCGCGACCTTCGGCCGCTCCCTCCACATGGACCGAAACCTCGACGTCCACCCGGTCGCGGCCATGGCCCTGGGTAACGACGATGCCGGCGATCCTGGCGTCGCGCCGCGGCTCCAGGCGGATCTCTCCGTAAAGCCCGAACGGCGCCAGCGCGATGTTCCAGTCCCAGCCGAAGTCGCAGGCGGGCTTGCGCAACAGATTGCCGTTCGCTATCGGGCAGTTCTTGCTGTTGGGAACCGGGTAGGGCAGGGCTGCGGCACGGGCGTCGGCGGCCTGGGTGCTGGACCTGAACAGGATCTCGATCCGGTTCTCGCCGATCTTGACCGCATCGGACACATCCACCCGATAGCTGCGGAAGCTGTTCGCGGAGGCAAGGACCGGCTGTCCGTTGATCCTGATCTCCGCAACGGTATCGAGTCCGGAAACGACCAGCTCCAGCGCGTCTGTCTCCGTCGTGAAATCCCGGCGCGCGATCCAATCCTGGTCGGCGGGCCAGCGGCAACCGTATTCGTTTCGCCCGACATAGGGATCCGGCAGGTGGCCGGCCGCAATCAGCGCGGACAGCCCGTCGCCGGGCACCGCCATTGTGCAGGCGTGTCCGCCTTCGGCATCGCAAAGCGACCATGAACCCGAAAGATCGATCATCCCGGAGACTGGGCTAGAGGCGTTGTTCGGAGCCCGCGTCGAAGACCGACGCCTTGGCCATCTCGAAGGAGACATGCACGGTTGAGCCGGGCGCCGCCGTCATTTCCGGTGCCACGCGCGCCGACAGTTGCTGTCCGTCCACCGACAGCCACAACAGGCTGTCCGAGCCCATCGGCTCGTCGATGTCCACCGTTGCGGGAATGCTGCCTTCCGACGGGCTGGAGGAAAGCAAGACGTGCTCCGGCCGCACGCCGAGGATGGCGTTCTGTTGTGCGGTCAGGTTGCCGCCGTCATAGCCGGCAAGCGGGACCGGGTGCTGGCCCAGCCTGAACGCCGCGGAGCCGTCCGCCCCTTCCACCGCACCGTTGAGGAAGCTCATGGAGGGCGAGCCGATGAAACCGGCGACAAACAAGTTTGCGGGCTTGTTGTAGATCGTGCGCGGGTCGCCAAGCTGTTGGATCACGCCGCCCTTCATCACGGCGATCCGGTCGGCCAGGGTCAAGGCCTCGATCTGGTCGTGGGTCACGTAGACCATGGTGTTGCCCAGCCGCTGGTGCAGGCGTTTGATCTCTACCCTGAGTTCCGAGCGGAGCTTGGCATCCAGGTTCGAGAGCGGTTCGTCGAACAGGAAGACGTCCACGTCCCGCACCAGGGCACGGCCGATCGCGACCCGCTGGCGCTGGCCGCCGGACAGGGCGCCCGGTTTGCGGTCCAGGAGGTTTTCGATCTGCAGGATGCCGGCGGCACGGTCGACGCGCTGGCCAATCTCCGACTTGCTCATGCGCTGGTTCTTCAGCCCGAAGGAAAGGTTGCCGCGCACGGTCATCTGCGGATAGAGCGCATAGGACTGGAATACCATGCCGATACCCCGGTCCTTGGGTTCTTCCCACGTGACGTTTCGACCGCTGATGAAGATCTGCCCGTCGGTCACATCCAGCAGCCCCGCGATACAGTTCAAGAGGGTGGACTTGCCGCAGCCGGACGGACCCAACAGCACCAGGAACTCGCCTTCGGTCACGTCCAGGTTGAGGTCGCGCAGCACCTCAATGTGATCGAAGTTCAGTTTCAGGTCGTTCACGGTGATCGAAGCCATGCCTCACCCTTTCACGGCGCCGGCGGCGATGCCGCGCACGAACAGCTTTCCGGAGACGAAATAGACGATCAGCGGCACCAGGCCGGTCAGGATCGTCGCCGCCATGTTGACGTTGTATTCCTTGATGCCCTGGACCGAGTTGACGATGTTGTTGAGCTGCACGGTCATGGGATAATTGTCGGGCTTGGTGTAGATCACGCCGAACAGGAAGTCGTTCCAGATGCCGGTGACCTGCAGGATGATCGCCACCACGAAGATCGGCAGCGACATCGGCAGCATGATCTTGAAATAGATCCCCCAGAAACCCGCCCCGTCCACGCGGGCTGCCTTAAACAGTTCCTCGGGAACCGAGGTGAAATAGTTCCGGAACAGCAAGGTCAGGATCGGCATGCCAAAGATGGTGTGGACCAGGATCAGCCCTTCCAGCTTGGTATAGAGGCCCATTTCGCGCAGGATGATCACGATCGGGTAGATCATCACCTGATAAGGGATGAAGGCCCCGAAGATCAGGATCGTGAAGAAGACATTGGCGCCCTTGAAGCGCCAGTTGGCCAGCGCATAGCCGTTGACCGAGGCGACTGCGATCGACAACAGGACCGACGGCACCAGGATCTTGACCGAATTGCCGAACCCGCGCGAAAGGCCGTCGCAGTTGAGGCCCGTGCAGGCTTCGGCCCAGGCTTTGACCCAGGGCTCGAAGGTGATTTCCAGGGGTGGCGCGAAGACGTTGCCCAGCCGGATTTCCGGCATCCCCTTCAGCGATGTCACGATCATCACGTAGAGCGGCAACAGGTAGTAGAGGGCCACCACGGTCAGCGTGCCGTAGATGATGATGTTCCGGCGCGAGATGGTGCGCCTGGGCTTCGGGCCCCGCGGGCCGGAGACGTCGAGAACTTCAGCCACGTTTCTTCTTGCCTCCGAATTCCAGGTACGCCCACGGGATCAGCACGATCAGCACCGACAGCAGCATCATGGTCGATGCGGCGAAGCCCTGGCCCAGGTTCTGGTTCTTGAACATTGCGTCGTAGACGTATTTCGCGGGGACCTCCGACGCGATGCCCGGCCCGCCGTTGGTCTGGGCGACCACAAGGTCGTACACCTTGACGATGCCCGATGCGATCAGCACCAGGGTGGTGATGAACACGGGCCGCATCATCGGAATGATGATGAACAGATAGGTCTTCCAGGCCGGGATGCCGTCGACCCGGGATGCCTTCCAGATGTCCTCGTCGATGCCGCGCAGCCCGGCCAGCATCAACACCATGATCAGCCCCGTGCCCTGCCACAGTCCGGCAATCAGGACGCCGTAGATCACGATGTCGGCAGTGTAGAGCGGATCGAATACGAAATTCTCGAAACCCAGGTCGCGCACGATCTCCTGGATTCCGAATTCGGGGTTCAGCACCCACTGCCAGACCAGGCCGGTGACGATGAAGGAAAGCGCGAAGGGATAGAGCAGGACCGTGCGGAAGGTGTTCTCGAAGCGAATCTTCTGATCCAGCAGGGCGGCCAGGCAGAAGCCGATGACGATCGAAAAGACCATCGAGCAGATGCCGTAGATGAACAGGTTCTCGATGGAAACCAGCCAGCGGTTCGTGCTCCACAGCCGGTCGTACTGGTCCATACCCACGAAATTGAGCTTGGGCAGCAATTTGGACTTGGTGAACGAATGAACGATGGTCCACACGGTGCAGCCGACGAAGATAACCAGTGCTGTTGCCATCATGGGGATGGCCGCAGTCTTCGCGCTCATATTGCGGAACAGACCGACCGGACGCTTGATTTGCGCCATGTCACACCTCTATCCGAAGAACGGAGGAGGGGCCGGCCCGCGATTCGGTGCGGGCCGGCCTTGATGCGGAATGCGGCTCAGTCGGCTTCCGCGATGATCGCCGCGTAGCGCGCCTGTGCGTCCGCCGGTGTGATGCTCTGATCGTTCCAGAACTCGACCATCAGGTCGTCGATCTGGCCCAGGGTGTCCGGCGTCAACAGCTGATTGGCATCGGGCAGAATGTGCCCTTCGGCCAGGATCTTCAGCCCCTTCTTCATGCAGTCGTTTGCCGCGGCAAGGTCGACGTCGCTGCGGATCGGCAGCGAGCCCTTTTTCGGGTTGAAGGCGACCTGCACTTTCTTGGAGATCATCATGGAGGCCATCGCCTTCTGTGCCCGCTGGATGTCGGGGTCGTCGATGACCGGGAAGTAGAAGGCGTCGCCGCCGGTAGAGATCACCTCGTTCACGCCGAGACCCGGCAGGCAGCTATAGTCCACGCCCGCCTTCTGGCCGGCCACCTGGAACTCGCCCTGGGCCCAGTCGCCCATGATCTGGCCCCCGGCCTGGCCGGTGATCACCAGGTTCGTCGCCTGGTTCCAGTCCTGAACGTTGGAGCCTTCCGACAGCTTGCGCGCCGCGCCGAAGGCCTCGAACACCTTGGCCATCTCGGCCCCGGCAGCCGCGTCGGCGTCCTTTTCGATGTTGACCTTGCCCCAGAGCTCCATGCCGCCAAGGGCAACCGACATGACGCCGAAGGCGCCGTTCGACTGCCAGGACTGCTGGCCCATGGCCAGCGGGATCTTGCCGGCCGCCTGCAGTTTCGGCGCGCTGGCAACGAATTCGTTCCAGTTCTGCGGAACCGGCAGGCCGGCGTCGGCGTATGCCTTGTGGCTCAGCCAGATCCACTGCCAGGAATGGATGTTGACCGGCACGCAGTAGATCCGGCCCTCATAGGTGCAGGAGTCCAGCAACGAGCTGGGGTTGACGATATCCTTCCAGCCTTCCGCTTCGGCCACGTCGGTCAGGTCCAGCATCAGGCCCGCCTCGACCAGTTCTTCGGCCTGCCGGCCGTGGTTCAGCTGGGTCGCCGCCATCGGGTCCCCGCCGATGATCCGGCTGATGATGATCGGCCGGGCGACGCCGCCCGAACCCGCGATTGCGCCGTCGACCCACTTGTCGTCGCCCATGGCGTTGAACGCGTTGGCAAACTCGGCCACGGCTGCGGCCTCGCCGCCAGAGGTCCACCAATGGGTGACCTCCAGTTCGGCGGCGGTTGCGGAAAACGGAATGGCGGACGCCAGCGTCAGCGTCGCGGCCAGCGATCGTAGTTTCATTGAGGCCTCCCTTGAGCACTATAACGTTATAGATTGAAGCCTATAACGTTATAGATTATGAAATCAATATGGAATCAAACGATCCGACTTATCAGGCGCCGGAAAGGGGCGGTCGACGGTGAGCGAACCGCACACCGGTGTGGGCGGCGCACATCCCGGCGATGAGCGGCCGACCCTGAAGACCATCGCCCAGGCAACGGGCCTGGCGGTGGCGACGGTTTCGCGCGCGCTGAACGATGCGCCGGACATCGGCGAACGGACGAAACAGCGGGTGCGCGAAGTGGCGCAGGAGCTGGGCTACCGGCCGAACCGGGCGGGGGTTCGGCTCAGGACCGGCAAGACGAACGTCATCTCGCTGGTGCTGTCGACCGAAGAGCATGTGATGAACCACACGGCGCGGCTGATCTACTCGATCGCCGATGCGCTGCGCGGTACGCCCTATCACATGATCGTCACGCCCTATACATCGGCGGACGACCCCATGGACCCGATCCGCTACATCGTCGAAACCAAGTCGGCGGATGGGGTGATCATCAACCAGGTCCAGCCCGACGACCCCAGGGTGCGGTACATGGCCGAACGGGGGTTTCCGTTCGCCACGCACGGCCGTACCGAAGCGGGGCTGAGCCACCCCTATTTCGATTTTGATAATCGCCGCTTTGCCGAACTGGCGGTTGAGGAACTTTGCAGGCGCGGACGACGGCGGCTGGCGCTTTTGGCGCCACCGCAGGATCAGACGTACAGCCGGCACATGATCGACGGTTTTCAAGCTGCGGGCCACCGCCTGGGTTGTCGCTACCGGGTCCTGGAAGGCATGACCAGCGACAGTTCGATCAGGACAATCGAAACGCACGTGGCCGCGCTGATGGCCGGCGATCAGTATCCCGACGGCATCGTCATTGGCGCGGCGAGCGCCACCATGGCGGTGGTCGCCTCGGCTGAAGGAGCCGGCAGACGCCTTGGCCACGAACTGGACATCGTTTCGAAGGAGGCCGTGCCCTTCCTGCGCTTCTTCCGCAACGAGATCATCGTCGTCCACGAGAATGTCAGGAAGGCGGGCGAAAGCCTTGCGCACGCGCTGATCGAGGCCATCGAAAACAAAGACCGGCCTGCGTTTCAAGCCCTCGATATCCCCACTTTCGATGGCTAGGGCCTGTCCTCATCTAAAAGGAAACCGAGTGCGACGACCTTAAGACTGCGCTTGGAGTGACAACCGACACAAGCCCACCACCCGCGCTCGTCGCAGTTTAGCCAGAAGCGGACCTTCCAATCGTGGTCACGTAGTCCAGCCACTAGATCGACGTGAATCAGAGCGCTAATGTCATCGGGCTGGAGAATCGTCACTGTCAATTGCTTGGGACCGCCACGCCGTGACTAGGTCGGCCATTAAGTGGGGCGCGTTAGCGATCGTCGTTGTCGTCGCCGCGGCTGTCCTGTTCTCAAAGAAGACCTTCCTGGCGGAAATGACGATACCGGCGCCACCGGACACGGTCTGGTCGGTTTTGATGGATACAGCGGAATATGCGAGTTGGAATCCGGTATTCGTCGCCGTCGAAGGTGCCTACGCTCCTGGAGCGGAAGTGACCAACCACGTGCGGTTCCCCGACGGCTCTATCGTTGCGATGGACACGAAGGTCGAGACCATGGTCCCGTCCCGGGAGCTGCGCCAGAAAGGGGGGGGGTCGCCGGTTTCCTTACCTTCGACCATAGGTGGCTTTTGGAGCCCGTCCCCGCTGGCACAAAAGTAACACAGTTGGAAGTGGATCGCGGTCTATGGCTCTGGTTTTGGGATTCCGATTGGGTTGAGCCGGCCTACAGGCGCACCAACGAAGCGCTTGGCGCGCGCGTTCTCGGAATTGACAGATAGCCGACACCTGCTTTCGGTGAGGTCCGGGTTGGCAGGCCGTCCGCTCTCGAATGATCGCGGTCGGCGTATCGCGGTCAGCCTCACTCATTGCGCAGAGCAGGCGTCGTTTCACGATGGCAGCTCGGCCTCAGCGTGCCACAAGCAGACACTATGGCTGGTTCTCCAAACAGAGCAGGCCTGCGCCCGTGTTGGATATTGGGATGTGGTAGTTGCGGTGCAGTTCCCTGACGTTACCCGTCAACGCGCCGCGCATGCACAGCCAAAGGATGAACTCCGCGCCCTGAGCCCCCGCATTCCGGACCAGGTCGACGATCGACATGTCCAGGAAGTGTTCGGGATCGTCGACGATCGTGTCCATGCATGCCCGATCGAATTCCTTGTTGATGAACCCGGCCCGCTCGCCGTCGAGCTGGTGCGACAGGCCGCCGGTGCCAAGGATCACAACCTTGAGGTCTTCGGGGTAGGACTCGACCGCCCTGCCAATGGATCTTCCCAGTTCATAGCAGCGCTTAGGCGTCGGCAGCGGGTGCTGCACCGTGTTGATGGCCACCGGGACGGTGCGAATGTCGAGTTCTGCGTAGTTTGGCCAGAGCACCTGCATGGGCACGCAGAAACCGTGATCGACGGCCATCTCCTGACACGTCGTCAGGTCGAACGCATCGGCCATCACCTGTTCGATGATGTGCCACGACAGTGCCGGGTCGCCCTTGAAGGGCGCAATCGTCGGGATACCCCAACCTTCGTCCTCGTTCCGGTATTCGGGAGCCGCGCCAATGGCGAAGGTCGGCATCTTGTCCAGGAAGAAGTTGAGGCCGTGGTCGTTGTAGATCACGACCGCCACATCCGGCTGCACCTCTGCCAGCCATTTATGCACCGGCGGATAGCCGTTGAAGAACGGTTTCCAATAGGGATCGTCGAAGAGTTTCCGGGCAACCGCATTGCCGACCGCCGGAATATGCGAAGACGTGACGCCACCTACGATCCGGGCCATGACTATTCTCCTTGCCTCAGCAACATGTCCTTGAATTCGTCGACCGTCATGCCGGTCTGCTGGGCGCCCACGTCCTGAACGCCCAGTTTGTAAACGCCGGCCAACTTGGCGAGGTAGTAGATGTTGCCGCCAACGGCGATCATATCGAGGACATTCTTGTCGCGAACCGCCTGTTTCTGCTGTTCGTTGAGACCGTACTTCTCCATGTAGGCCTCTTCGTTGGCGAGATAGGCATCGCGGTTTTTCTGGCTGTTGAACGAAAAGCACATCTTGTTCAGCGCATAGCCTTTCATCGCCTCCACACCATCGAACATGACGGTGCCAGGGATCGGTTGTCTGTCCTTCATGGCAGGGGTTCCCTATCGGAAGGACCGTTCGATTCGGTCCAGGGTTTTCATTGCAGAAAGGCACTGACCAACACTTCCGTTGGGCTCCCGGCCTTCCTTGATGGCGCTCAGGAATTCCCGGTCGATGAGTTCTATGCCGTTGTCGGAAACGGCGACGTCGCTCAAGTCGATCGGGGATTCGTGGCCGTCGACCAGATCGTCGTAGCGCGCAATGAAGGTGCCATTGTCGCAGATGTAGCGGAAGAACGACCCCAAGGGCCCATCGTTGTTGAACGACAACGAGAGCGTGCAGATAGCACCGTTCTGAGCCTTCAAGCCGACGCTCATGTCCATGGCGATGCCGAGTTCGGGGTGCTCTGGACCTTGCAGGCCAAAGGCCTTGACCGCCTGGCCACCGGTCTGGTACTGGAACAGATCCACCGTGTGACAGGCGTGGTGCCATAAGAGATGGTCGGTCCAGGTGCGCTGCTCGCCCTTGGCGTTGATGTTCTTGCGGCGGAAAAAGTAGGTCTGCACGTCCATCTGTTGGACGGTCAACGCGCCGGCCTTGATCTTGTTGTGGATCCACTGATGTGACGGATTGAAGCGGCGAACGTGGCCGGCCATTGCGACGACACCCGTTTCTCGTTGCACGCGCACGATTTCTTTCGAATCGGCCAGGTTGTCGGCCATGGGGATCTCGACGAGCACATGCTTGCCAGCCGTCATACAGGCAATCGTCTGGGCCGCGTGAACCTGCGTCGGCGTCGCCAGGATCACCGCGTCGACGTCATCGCGCGCCAGGCTCTCATCCAAATCCTTGGTCCAGTGGCCGATACCGCGCTCCTTGGCAAAACTCTCGATGTCATCCGGCTGGCCGCCGACGACGGACGTCACGGTTACGCCCTCGATGGCCGCAAGCGCGTCAAGATGCTTCATGCCAAAGGCACCCGGGGCGCCCGCTACACAGACTTTCATTTCCCTTCCTCCGATGCTGTCGGTTCGGCAAGCAGCGGTTCATAATCCATGTCGACGACGCACCCCGCTGCGATGCGGACTATGGCGGTGGCCGGCGATGAAGGAGTCGATCACCTCATCTGGTTGGGCAGCAAAAGTGCGATCTGCGGGAAAATGATCAGAAGCAACAGACAGGCGGCCATAGCGAACCAGAATGGCAGCACGCCCCGGAAGATCGTGCTCATGGGGACACTGGTTGCGACGGCCTTCACCACGAATACGTTGATCCCCACTGGCGGGGTAACCAGGCCCATCTCAATGACGATCACGGCGACCACGCCGAACCAGATCGGGTCGAACCCCAGGCCGATGATGATCGGAAACACGACAGGCAGTGTCACGACCAGCATCGCCAAGCCATCGAAGAACATGCCGAGGATGACGTACCCAACGAGCACCAAAGCCAGGGTCGCATAGGGCCCCAGCCCGAGGTCCTTCAATGCCAATGCAAGAGACTCGGGGATATGCGTCAACGCCAAGAAGGGGCCGAACACATGCGCGCCGATGATGATGAGATATAGCATCGCGGTCATCGTAACGGTCTCGACCAGGATCGATGGGATCCTACCGACGCGGAGCGCGCCAGTGCCGACCGCCAGGACGGTAACCAGCGTTGCTCCGACCCCGGCCGCTTCCACCGGCGTGAAGACACCCAGATAGATCCCGCCGATCGACACCAGGATCACGCCTAACAGCGGCAGTGCACGAAGCGTGGACAGAAGCTTCTCCGACATGGTCGTGCTTGGGCCGGCGGGTCCCTCTTCGGGCTTGAAAGCGGTGACAATCAAGATCACAACGATGAACAAAAGCGCGAGCAAAAGACCGGGGAGGATTCCGGCGATGAACAACTTGCCGATGCTCTCCTCGGTCAGGATCGCGTAGAGGACGAAACCCGTCGACGGCGGAATCAGGATTCCCAGCGTACCGCCCGCAGCAACCGAGCCTGTGGCCAGCCCGTCGGAATAGTTGAAACGTTTCATCTCGGGCAAGGCGACCTTGCCGATCGTGACCGCAGTGGCGACCGAGGAACCGCTGACTGCCGAGAAGGCGGCACAGCCGACGACGGTCGAGGCGGCAAGCCCACCGCGCAGTCGTCCGATCCAAGCATGGGCTGCGTCGTAGAGCCGCTGCGAATAGCCCGCGGCGCCGGCGATATTGCCCATGAGAACAAAGAGCGGGATCACCGACAGCCCGTAGGCGGTGACAGAGGAATAGGTTTCGGACGACATCGTGGCGATCGCTGCGCGCCGGCTGTCGATCGCCCAGATGCCGCCAAAGCCGACCACCAGCAGGGCCATGCCGACGGGAAGTCGGATGATCAAGGCGACGAAAAGTGCGGCGATGCCAAGAACGCCGATCATCGTCTCACTCATAGCCCGTCACTCCATGGCGAATCTGCCCGACGATCTGCCCGGCCAGGACAAGGATGAAGAGCCCCATGCCGAAGGTGATCGCGCCGTAGGCAATCCAAAAGGGGATCTCGATCATGTTCGTCACATCCCCGTATTCATGAGCGTCGAGGGCCTTGGCCCAGGTCTTCCGCACCAGAAGTCCGAGCACGTATATCCCGACCGTCCGGGAAATGAGGTCTCCAAAGAACCGGCCCGCAGCGCCGAGCCGCCTGTCGAAGATATCGACACGGATATGGCTGCCAGAAGATGAGGTGAACGGCATGGCCAGCATCACCACGACTGACATGCCGATTTCGACGATCTCCTGACTGCCGGAAATCGGCATGCCGAGGACGTAGCGGAAGATCACCGAAACGGCCACCAGTCCCATGATCAGAAACAGGGCAATGCCGCCAATCAGCGCAGCAAGGCGGAATGCGCGCTCGGGGAAGGATCCCCGAGCGCCACTGTCCTCGGAGACAGACATCGGTCCCTACTTCCGCAAGGCCGCCGCCCAGGCTTCTGCATTCACGCCATCAGCCTGGAGTTCCAGAATAACCTGTTCGGCCAGCGCGTCGGTTCGGGCGTTGAACTCTGCCGCCGCTTCCGGCGTGAGGTCGATGACTTCTCCGCCGGATTTGACAAAGGCCGCCAGCGCCCTGTCGGAGGCGTTGGCCATGGTTACACGGCCGCCTTCGGACATCCCGGCACCGGTAAGCTCGGTCAGTTTTGCCTGGGTTTCGTCATCGAGCGATTCCCAGCTGTCGCGGTTCATGACCAGCATGAACATCGAATGGGTCGCATTCATCCCCCGCGTGACGTACTTCGTCACCTCACCGAGTTTGAAACTCGACATCTCCGAGCTGTCGACCAGAACACCGTCTATCACGCCGGTCTCCATCGAGGTGTAGACCTGGCTGATCGGCTGCGACACCGGTGTTGCGCCCCAAGCCTCGACCACCCGGCCGGTGTTCTTGGAGGGCACGCGGATCTTGAGACCTTTGAGATCGGCAATACTGCGGATCGGTTTCTCCCGGCTCAGAAGCACCGCTTCCTGCGCCGTCCAGAGACCCAAGAGCTTGGTGCGGCGAAATTCTTTGTCGAGCATGTCGATGTTCTGCCAGACAACTTCGGTTCGATTGACGCCCGCCGGCACCATACCGGGCAGCTCGACCATCAGCGTCTGCTTGAACTGCGCGGCCGTGTAACCCGGCAGGGCGTAAACGATGTCCGCCACCCCGTCGATGGCGCGGTCGTACTGCTTGACCGGACCCGCACCCAGCTCGCCACCGGGATAGACGCGGATAGTGGTCTCGCCGCCGGTCGCTTCGGCCATTCTCTCTGCCAATGGCAGGAACATCTCGTTGTGGAGATGGTACTTGGTCGAGGCGAAATGGGCGAGCTTCAGCTCGTCGGCTTGCGCCGCGGTAGCCAGCGTGACAACCGCGGCACCTGTCAGAATGGACTTTAGGATTCTCATGATTTCCTCCCTCATGTTTGAGTTTCTTGATGGATGGCCCCTCAGTGGGGACGAGTCCGCTCAATGGCGATGTTCAGCAGAACCTGTCGCCTCTCTTCCGTTGCGACCCGGATGGCTCGATCCAGGGCGCCGGGAAGGTCTTTGCCGTCGGTCACCGTTTCGGTATAGGCGCGGCTTGCTTCGGCGGTCAGGGTGAAGTCCGGGCTTGGCCTCAGCGATGTGAGTGGCACATCGTTGGACTTGGACGCACGACCGCCCTTGTAGAGCCCTTCCACGGAATGCCGCACCGCGCCCCATTCCCCGTTGTTGAGCACCAGCGTGATCACCGGCAAATCCATGGCCTCGGCGACCTGGTGGCAGGCGGTTGGGTTGGCGAACATGTAGCTGCCGTCGCCCATCGTGGCGAATACCAGCCGGTCGCGATCCGCAAGCTGTGCGCCTAGCGCGGCGGGCAGCCCCCAGCCGAGGCCGCCGGCGTGGGGTTCCTGGAAGTAGCTCAGGTGATCATCAAGATCGAGCGGCAGAAGCGGACAGCCGAGTTCGTGGAATACGCTCGCACGCCGCCCCTTGATCGCGCGGCCGAGGCACAGGCTCACCCATTCCTTGCTTATGGGGCTGCGGCAGCCGCTTTCGGCCTGGGCCATCACGGCCGCGCGGTTCGTCTCGGCCAGACCAGCAATCCTGATGCGCCGTGCGTCGATCATTTGCTCGTCGCGGGTGCGGGCGGACATGGCCTTGATCAGAGCCAGGATGGTCGGCGCTGTCTCCCCGGCAAGCGTCACATCGGCCGGGAAGTTGCGCACCGGCGTTCGCGAGAAAAGCGGGTCGGGTCCCATCTGGATCACGGTGACATCGTCCCTGAGCTTGACCTTGTCGGGCCACCAGGGCGCGAGGGAGTTGATCACGAGGACGACATCGGCTTCGGCCAACATGGCCTCGGGGCTTGCGCCGACCTGCATTGGATGGGAGAGCGGGATCGAGATCTGGTTTGCCCAGTAGTGACTGACTGGGATCGCCCAGTCGTCGACAAACTTGGAGAGCGCGGCAAAGGCCTCTGCCGAGCCGGCTCCCCGCTGAGCGATGATCAACGGCGCCTCCGCTTGTGCCAGCAGCGTGGCGGCGCGCGTCAGCGCATCGGGATCGGGTGCTGTGATCACCGGCGCCATGGACGAGGGTCTGTCGAGCCCGTCGGGGGACGTGTGCTCACACAGGACCTCGCGCGGAAGGCTCAGATAGACCGGTCCCTTCGGCGTGGAGTTGGGAATTGCCCAGGCCCGGTCGAAAAGCTCGGCCACCTGCTCTGGGAAACGAAGCTCGTAGTCCCATTTGGTCGTTTCACGGACCAGTGCGGTCTGGTCGAACATCTCCTGGCCCCAGCCGATGGGAACAGTTCGGGCGCCGAATCGGGCCTTTTCGGTCACGGGCGTCCGTCCGGACATCAGGATCATGGGGATCTGGTCGCACCAGGCGTTGATTGCTCCCGTCGTCCCGTTGGAGAGCCCGACATTAGTGTGCAGCATTACCGTCTGGGCACGAGACATGGTAGAACCCGTGCGCCATGCTGAGCGCGGCGTGTTCGTGGGGCACGGTCACCGGCTGGGGCAGATCGATGTTTCTGTGTCGCGCCTCGATCAATCCTTCGATGATCGGGGGGAAGTCGGTACCAGAGTTGGCAAAAACATAATCCACACCCAAAGCCTTGAGCTTGCCAAACATTGCGCCTCCGGCGGTCAGCTTTTCCGTTGAACGGTGGTCGTCGGGCATCGGGTGATTCTCTCTTCCGTTTGCGGGGGCGTTGCGTAGCGACCAATTCAGATCGGGTAGTGCTGATCCGGGTCTTCAACGGTAATCCAGCGAAGCTCGGTAAACTCGTTGATTGCCGCAGAGCCGCCGAAGCGGCCGTATCCCGAGGCCTTGATCCCGCCGAAAGGCATCTGCGCCTCATCGCCCACAGTCGGGCCGTTGACATGGCAGATGCCCGACTCGATGCGTTTGGCCACTTCCAGGGCCCGCCGCGTGTCACGGCTGAAGACCGCCGCGCTGAGCCCGTACTCGGTATCGTTGGCCACCGTGATGGCCTCCTCCTCGTCTTTGACGCGAACCAACGTGGTCACCGGGCCGAAGCTCTCGGCGCTGTAGATCTTCATCTCCGGGGTGACGTGGTCGACCACCGTCGCAGGCATGATGGTACCGACCTCCGGCGCGCCGCCGGCGATGACCCTGGCGCCTTTCGCGACTGCATCTTCGATCAGGACCTTCACGTGGTCGATGGTTTCGCGATCGACGACCGAGCCCAGCGGCACCTGTTCGGAGGGCTGCCCTGCAACCAGGCTCTTTGCCTTTTCCGCAAAGCCTTCCGCGAATGCGTCGGCGATTGCCTCCACCAGCACGATCTTCTCGGTCGACATGCAGATCTGGCCCTGGTTCATGAACGCGCCGAAACCGGCCGCATTCACTGCCGCCTGGATGTCGCCATCCTCCAAGACCACCAGCGGCGCCTTCCCGCCGAGCTCCAATAGGCAGGGCTTGAGGTGTTTGGCGGCCCGTTCGGCGATGATCTGTCCCACGCGGGTCGAACCGGTGAAATTGATGCGCTTGGTCAAGGGGTGATCGATCAGCGCGTTGACGACTTCCGCTGCGTCCTCGGCAGAATGGGTGACGATGTTGAGCACCCCGGCGGGAAGTCCGCCCTCGACCATGCAGTCCCCGATCAGGCGGTGCAGGGCCGGGCACTTCTCGGAGGCTTTCATGACGACCGTGTTTCCGCAGGCGACCGCCATGGCAAATGAGCGCACACCGAGAATGATCGGTGCGTTCCAAGGCGCCATGCCGACCAACACGCCGATCGGCTGGCGGATTCCCATTGCAAACGTGCCTGGCTTGTCGGAAGGGATGATCTCGCCCTTGATCTGGGTGGTCATCGAGGCGGCCTCGCGCAGCATCCTGGACGCGAGCATCGCGTTGAAACCGTACCATGGCGCAGTACCGCCGGTTTCCTGCTGACCGATCTCGATGAACTTGGGCGTATTGGCTTCCAGCACATCTGCGCATTTGTTCAGGATCGCGCGGCGTTCAGTCGGCCCAGTCTCTGACCAGGACTTGAACGCTTCGGCGCAGGACCGTACAGCGCGGTCCACATCCGAAGCGACACTTGCAGCTGCGCGCGTCGCGACATCACCGGTCACGGGATTAAGCCGTTCGAATGTCCTTCCACCCGAGGCGGGCGCGCTTTCATTCGAGATCAGTAACCCGAGGTCCATTTCCATCCCCCGATATCTCAATTTCTAAGATTAATAACTTAAATAATGACATTTACGATATGGACTTGTCAAGCTCCGACGAATCCATATGAACGGGCATCGGGTGCAACGGTTTTGAAGTCCGAGGAGACGCGATGGCGACCCCGCTGAACTCATCTGTGCTCAAGGCGTTCGAGATCCTTGGTCTGATCACGGCCGACCGCAGCGAAATCTCGGCAGCGACGGTGGCGTCCGAACTTGGGATGAATCCCGGTACCGCCCACCGGTTCTTGCTGTCCTTGGAAGAGGCTGGCGCGCTCACCAGTGTCCGCAGGGGAGCGTTCAGTATTGGGCCGCGGATCGAAACGCTCGGCCGCGTGGCGGAAACGGTCAATCCGATGTGGACGCGCGTTCAGCGTGTCATCGACGACATCAGCAGCGAACTGAACGAATCGGTCATGGCGTGCCGGTTGGGTCGGAACGGTCCCACATGCATGGCAGTCTCCACCGCGGACCGCCCTATCTCCGTGAACATCAGGGTCGGAACCGAGCTGCCCATGACCATCACTGCCCAAGGCAAACTGTGGCTGGCGATGATGAGTGAGGCCGACCGTAAGTCCTGGTTCAAAAAACACCCGGGCGAAACCGTCGCGCTGGGAGACCCGCAGGTGCTCGAAAGGGAACTCGCAAGCATCAGAGCTGCGGGCATTTCACTGAACAGAGGCGATAACGAACCCGACATCGGTGCCGTTGCGGTTCCCATCTTTCTGGGGGATGGGCAAATGTACCTGTCGATCTCCGTCTTCGGAATGCTCAGCCGATTTGATGACGACCTGGTGCACAAGGCAATTGAGCTGCTGAAGGCATCCGCAGATCAACTCCGCTCAAACTGACCCTGCAACGGCAATGCTGCATGCCGGGTTGAGCCTGCCTGCCGAAAACGCCGGCTAAGGGGCAGATCGCGACGGATGCCTGCTTGAACCGAGTGCCCGCGTTTTCCGGCCTACCGGTCATGGCTTGGCATTTGCCGGTCTTCGGCCTGGGCGTATCGCATGCCGCGCCCGGCGCTTCCGGGCGCGGCTGGGAGATGCACCTAGTAGGCGAACAGCCCGATCGAATTGCCGTCCGGGTCCAGGCAATAGGCGAACCGTCCGACCGGAATGGAGATGATGTCGGAGACCACCTTTCCGCCGGCCTGCTTCACCCGCTCCAGGCTGTCTTCAAGGTTGTCGGGGACAAGCATGTGGATGGTCGGACCGGTCCCTTCCGGTGCCGGCTTGCCCGGA
>Ga0066187_1000146_pt1 | contig 30004 bp, 33 predicted proteins | sample WorMetexBAHAMAS1_FD_58706 | JGI IMG/M metagenome (GOLD analysis project Ga0066187, IMG submission 58706) | Marine gutless worms symbiont microbial communities from Max Planck institute for Marine Microbiology, Germany - Inanidrilus exumae... | ecosystem: Host-associated > Annelida > Digestive...
ACTCGTAAGCTTAATTTTCAACCGAGGGCTTTCTAAAAGTACGCTTTATTTTGATGAACCATTTTTTTTTCACACTTTCTGTGTAACGCATTTCATATCTACATCGCCCCATAACGTTGTCTAATTGTCCAGCATTTCTGAACGTTCAATAAATTATTGAATTATTATCTATTTGGGAATTCTGTGGAAGTTAGCACGATTCTTGCTTTCATCGAATTCTAAAATTGTTATTCCGTTTTCGTGATTTAACTTGTTTAACTCTGCTCCTCGCTTGCTACTCGATACAATCTGTCCTGTCCAGTTTTCCGAATATCCGTGTCATCTGACAAACAAATGTTCATATAGTACAACTGAAAGGCTAATTTTTCTCAGTAAGGGAGGTGCATACGATGAGGAAATTATTTTTATACACCAGTTTGCTTACATTGGTATTCGGCCCATGGGCTCTGCCTGCAGCGGCGGACACCATCAATCTATTTGATGGTACATTCGATAACGGGGATTGGACTACCGGTAAAATTTACGACAATACCTATAAGGGTGATGCGACAAGTTCAAACTACCAGGTGACGAGCGGTGGAAATCCGGGCGCGTACCGCCATACTTCGCAGACATGGCAAATCCGGCGATATCAGGATCCCCATACACTGGTGATCTGGAGTCACATTTTTGATTCGTTCACTTACAATCCAGCTGCAGATGGAGAGTTAAACACGATCTCCTATTCCTTCGATATAGACCTGTTTAACTCCCCCATTTGGCAGCAGGGTGCACCCTATGGCTTTATGATTGAGCAGGATGGACAATATTTCTGGTCTGGTACGACCTCTGCTTTATCATCCGATCCGGGTTGGAGGAATGTGAACGCTCAATCGCTAACGGCAGCAAATTTCTATGACCCCACATTATGGTATGGTCAGGGGATTGTCGAGCGTCCCGATTTTAGTGAGAACGGCGGACTGATCCACTTTGGTTACGCGACTGCGCAGTCGGGGGACAATACAACGGCATATTCAACCACTATAAGCGGAATCGACAACTGGAGTGTCGATATTGATCATACGCCCATACCCGAACCCACCACCATGCTCCTGCTTGGAACTGGCTTGATGGTACTGGCCGGTATAAGGAGAAAAGTGGCAAGATAGGAAGTGAAACTTCATTGTAATATGTATCGCAGATAAAGCCGGTACATGTTTAAATTTGCGACGGGTTCGGGCGACTCCATGGAAATGGCTCAACCGGACCATACCAACCTTGAGACGTAATTACCATGTAAAGCGGGGAAAGCGGAATCCTATAGTGATTCTGCTTTTTCTTTTCACCGAAGCAAATTTCCTGGCTTCTGACACTATCCAGTATCGAGTATCCAGCATCCAGTCCCGATTGTTTCATTATCAAAAAATCTCCTCCTTACACACCAGCGGAAGTGGCATCTGCGTCAACCTGCCACTGGACGTGAGATCCTCAAAATTAGAGATGGAAACGCCGAGCAGCCGGATCTTCTTTTTTCCCGCTTCTGTATTGTCCAGCAGCTTTCTGACATGCTGCATGATATGACCGGCATCTGTCACCGGATCCGTCAGGGTGGTGCTTCTCGTGATGGACTGAAAATCAAAGTATTTGATTTTCAGGGTGACCGTGTGGCCCATGCGTCCATTTTTTTTCGCCAGATCTGCAACTTTTTCCGCCAGTTCGAAGAGTATTTGGAGAATCAGCTGGATATCGTCAACGTCCTCTTTTAGCGTGGTTTCCTTGCCGATGGACTTACGGATTCGATCCGGCTCCACCGGCCGGTCGTCGAGTCCGTGTGCGATGTCATGATAATAGGTTCCGGCTTTTCCGAAGAGCCGTATCAGCTCATTTTTTGAATAGTTTTTCAGATCGCCGCCGGTCTTGATGCCAAGGGCGATCATCTTTTCTTCGGTGACCTTTCCGACCCCGAAGAATTTCCGGACGGGGAGTTGTTCGATAAAAGCATCCGCCTGGCAGGGGGGAATCACCGTGATTCCGTCGGGTTTGTTGACGTCCGATGCCACCTTGGCCAGGAACTTGTTGAATGATACGCCGGCCGATGCCGTGAGGCCGCCGGTTTCCCGGCGGATCTTTTTTCTGATCTCCTGGGCGATAGGGGTGGCGTAAGGGACCTTTTTTTTGTTTTCGGTGACATCGAGGAATGCTTCGTCCAGGGACAAGGGTTCCAGGATGTCGGTGTATTCCTGGAAAATTTTCCGGATTTGAAGGGAAACCGATTGATAGGCGTCGAATCGGGGTTTGATGAACAACGCATCGGGGCAGAGCCGGTAAGCCGTGGCACAGGCCATGGCGGAATGGATACCGAACCGTCGCGCTTCGTAAGAGCAGGCCGCCACCACCCCCCGGCTGCGGGGATCCCCGCCGACAATCACCGGCTTTCCCCTTAATTCGGGGCGGTCCCGTTGCTCCACAGATGCATAGAAGGCATCCATGTCCACGTGGATTATTTTTCGGCCGTGATTCATGGATGGGTTTTAAAAAACAGTATCAGACTTTCCACCAGCTCCGCCATGAACCGATAATCCAGTTTTTCCATTGAATCGGACAGCAGGTGGTAGTGGGGATTTCTGAAAAACGCGGTATCCGTGATCATCACTGCCTTAAAGCCCTTGTCCCAGAAGGAGGCGTGGTCGCTGAGCCTCACAGCGGGCAGGATCCACCCGTTGAAGGGGATGTTCAGCTTGACCACGGGAAGGTCTTTGTTTTTTTCAAAGGCGCTGACCAGCGCCCTGGTAAATCCCAGGGACCGGGTGTTTCCGACGATGCCGATGAAATTTCCCGCTTTGGGGTAGCCCATAAACTGCAAGGGGAAGGGATATTGCTGGCAGCCCGGATCATGGCAGGCATATCCCACCATTTCGAGGCAGATCATGCCGTCGATCCTTTCGTGAGTGTCGCGTGCCTTTTTGGCGTACACCCGGCTGCCCATTTTAGCGGTACCGTACACCGGCGGCTCCTCCAGGGCAAAAGAGACGAACTTTACCGCCAGATCGAGATCCTTTTCATGATCCAGCAGTGCCTTAAGCAGCCTGGCCGTCTCCAGCTGGACGGCAACGGCGCTGGCATTGTCATCCGCCCCCACCGTACCGGAAACCGAATCATAGTGAGCCCCCACGATATATCGACGGGAAGGGGAGGGGTCCGTCTGGATTTCTGCCACCACGTTGGCCACCGTGATGTTTTGGTATGTATAGGGCTCGGTTCTGACCTTCACGCCAATATCACCATAATAATCGGCAATGTAGGAGACGGTGCGATCCAGATTTTTCGGGCGCCGCACGCTTCTTTCGCCGATGGTGACGGTGAGGGACTCGAGGTGTTTTATGAGTCTTTCTTGCGTCTGCTGTATATTCATCGCGAAAGATCCCGTGTGATTTTTTTTGATTCCAGCGTGTCCATTTTTTAGGGGCAGGACAAGAAAAACCATCACAAGATATAGAATCGGAGGATACCGCATCGTTCATGCGTAATCGATGTAGAGCACACCGTTGAGGTGGTCGATCTCGTGTTCCAGTAGGGCGGCCGGGCCTTTTTTTGCATCCAGTCGATGTTGATTGCCATCCAACCCCATGTACTCGACTATGACGGAATGAGAGCGTTTGATTTTTATGTTCCCGTGATCGGGAAGGGACATGCAATACTCCTCGCTGCTGTAGGATCCCTTTCTTTCCAGAATCACCGGATTCACCATCACTCGGGCTTCTCCGTAAATGCCGCAGACGATGAGCCGTTTTTGAACGCCGATTTGCGGGGCAGACAACCCCTTGTAAAGGGCGGCATTGAGAAAGAAGTCAAAAGGCGCCCTGAACTGTAGCGTTTTTAACATCGCATTGCCAATCGAGATGACCGCGTCATCAATCTTCTCGACGGGGTTCGATACCTGCCGTAGGACCGGATCCGGATACTCTATGATATCCAAAATGTTGCTTTTCCGATATCGATCCAAAGTCGCATATATCCCTGAACCGCAGATAAGCCCGGCAAATGCCAGTTTTACGAAAGTTCGTCTATCCCACAAGGTCCTTTCCCCCGTCACCACTTTTGATGGTACATCTTCTCTGACCATATGCGGGATTTTTCACCGTGTCAATCGGATCGGATTGAAATTTTACAATCCCACCGCAAGGACACCCAACACCGAGATCATCAGGATCATCACCATACAGAGACATTCAACGGCCAGGTCTATAAAAAATTTGCTAAACATGGTGGGTCGTCTCCTCGAAGGCGGTATCATTGAAAAATGTTTGAGCCTCATCGATAGAATCGAACAGAAGCCAGTCATGGTGGATAATCCGTCCGAATGATTTCCTGGTAAATTCGATGGTCGTATTCCCGTGGTATTCATAATGATCCTGATAGTCGGTGTTATGGGCAATTCCGTTCATGACAGCCTCCCTTGATCAATGCAGATGATCGATGTCCAACCTTTTCCCGCAGCAGGGGCACCTGGTGAGGACGTCCTCCGTGCGCTCCGTAGACCGAAAAACGATCCTATTGAAGCCCGACCGAAGAAATTGATAGTGGACCCATACCCCATATCCGCAATCGCAAAACCGTTGTTGCATTCCGGCCTCCTAAAATGTTAATAAATATATAATTAAGTATATATAATTTAACAGTGTGCGAAAAAAAATTTACCGGAATTCCCGGCAGACCCAGACCACCTTCCCGATAATGCGGGTACTGTCCGTCTCACCGCTTTCAAGGTAGATCGGCGCGTAATCCTTGTTGTCGCTTAAAAGTACCAGTCTACTGGGGTGTTTTTCCACACGTTTGACCATGATGGTATCATCGACACCCACTGCGAAAATGGCACCGGCCAGGATATCCTTCTGGGATTCATCGATGAGGACGGTATCCCCGTCTCGCATCTCAGGCGCCATGCTGTTGCCGAAAATGTCCATCAGTACCATATGGTTGATATGACCCTTTCGACGCAACCAATCCCTTTGAAACGCAAAGTATCCTTCGATTTCGGAACCGGTTTCGAAGGACCCCCCCCCTGCGCAGAGTCGGGCCCGGACCTTGGGGATCCGTTTAAAGGGTGATGTCTGGGTATCGTTTCTGCCGATATAGGTCGGCCCGTTGCCGGTTTCGACCCATTCCGGATTCAAGCCGAAGCGTTTGTACAATGCCAGAATCCACTTGTCCGGTATCGCGTTTTTTCTACGCGCCTGGGTAATGGCGGACCGCGTGATTTTCAGTGCGGCGGCGAGATCCGCCTGGGATGAGATTCCCGTTGCCTGCTGGATTCGCTCCAGAAAAGAATCAAATCCGGATCGATTCATGGTCATTACCTCATAAATATTCGTATGCATATATTTGAAAGTTAATTAAACTTAACATATCGGTATATGGAATGCAACCTTTTTTTAAACATCACCACCAGCCCCGGGAATCAGGGATCCGAGTCCAACAGGAAACGGTCCTCCAACTGCCACCAGGAGATAATCGCCCCGTTTCTTTCGAATCTGACCTTTTCCCTTTCCTCTATGGTACGAATCCAATCCGCCAGGGCGGATGCATGGTGGATGATCAACGGGGTGCTGTGGGGCGGCAGGATGTCCAGCGGAAGGCGATGCCGTACCATGAGTTGCTGCATGGCAGCATCCCTTTCCGGCGTATCCCAGGGCGTGGGATGGATAAAGCCGTGATGGCCTCCTTCGCCGGGCAGATACCCCCAGTTATGTGGATGGGTTCTTTTCAGACTGCGGATCAGTTTGACTGCCGCCAGGTTTGTTTCCACAGTGATGCCCTTGTTGAGGTGATGTAAAATGCCATCATCGAAAGATTCGAAGCCCATGGATGTCAATACGATCCCCACGCCCATTGAAGCCGCCCGATCCAGCGCCGCATTCAGGTGACGTTCTCCCCTGATGAACCAGTCCGCACGCATGGTGAGATGAACCTGGGAAAGGCAAAGCTCGTTATGGTCCGCTTGATGCAGCAGATTTTCCAGGCCGGGAAGCGGGTTTTCGTTGACCAGCTCAAAGGGGATCTTCCGACCGTCATCCCGATCCGGCAGGCAGGCGATCTGTTTCAAAACCGTTTCCTGGCGAAGATGGCCGCAGATTGATTTGTCGACGGCGACATCGCAGAAGGCACACCCCTTTACCTTCAATTTCACCGTTTTTTCCCCTGTTTTGTCCAGAGTTAAAGGGTAGGGGATTTCCAGTTCACGCATGTTCGCCGCATGGGGACATCCGATCTGCTGTACCACCTGGCCGGTCGAAATGGCCAGCGGTACAAAAGAGTCCTTGTAGAGTCGGTGAAGATTTGCCCAGTTCACTCGATTTAGAAAGGCTTCATCCCAGGCAGCCGCGCGGTTTTCGATCCATCTTCCCGTTGCGTCTTGCATGATTAAGCCGGGGGTTTTTCTCCAGACCGCTTCATGCGGATCATGGAGATAGGGCAAAATCTGCTGTGCCGGTCCGTGCAGGGCGAATGTGAAAAAGTCGGAATAACCCCTGAATCGATGAGGGTATCGGTCATTTTCGACTTCTCCCTTATAATCCACATCACTTTGGGGGCCGGCCAGGATGGTGGTAGCGCCTTTTTCCTTCAGGGTACCGGCCAGAGTGACTAGGTCATTACGACCCCCCAGCATTGAAAAACCGATAAGGGGGGGCTGGCTTCCGAAATATTTGAAAATCGCTTTTTCGAGAAGTAACCGGTCGTCGCTTCTCCTGACGGCCAGCACGATACAGGTAAAAGAAGAGAATGCCTCAATAATGGTGGCGGCCATTTGAGGGCCCAAAAGACCGTAGGATTCGCCCTCCACATATCCTGTGATGATCATGGCTTTTTGTTTCATAGCAACCGCAAATCATTGTGGCCTTCTTTTCGAAAGGCAGGTGTAACGTGCAACATACAATATCAACGATCCCATCTGCAACAGGCATTTGCGAAATAAGTGGTTTATTAATATGTGTATTTTCTTCTGTCGGCTTGTGGTTTTGACTTGCGTTTTTTTCTATAGAAAGCTACATTTTGAAATGTTATTGTTGAAGTAAAAAAGTTTTACAAGAACAGAAGAAAAGTAAAAACCGAAAGCATCCTGTTTCGGTATGAAATGTAGAGGAGCAGCTAGTGAGTATCAAGATCCACATCCACAAAACCCACCGCGACACCACCGGCGGACTGGATATTGTAGAAGTTAAGGGAAGTACCATCGGAGATTGCCTGAGTCATCTCACCTCAAAGCATCCGGGAATAGAAGAGAAGATCTTCGATAAGACGGGCAAACTTAAAAACATCATCGAGATCTACCTGAATATGGAAAGCGCCTATCCCAATGAACTGGAAAAACCGGTTAAATCGGGAGATGAGATACACTTGACGATCTTGCTGGCAGGTGGTTAGAACGTTTTGTTTGACGGAAGAAGGCCTTGTTCATCGCTGCTGGGATTGGCTAATGCCGGGTTCATAAAAACAACAGCCCCGCCCGCTGCAGGGATTTTCCAGCAGCGGGCGGGGCGTTTTTTTATATCGTTGAATGACGGCTATGTTTCCGACTGCAGGGCTTTGGCCTGCCGGCTGGCTGCGGACAGCCGCATGGCGGCTTCCCTTTTCTTTGAAATGCTGACATCTCCGCCATCCACATACTCCACCGCTTTGACCTCGCAGAACCGTGCGCATTGGGGATCGCCGTCGCAAAGGTCGCATTTGGCGACATTTTTATCGATGACGTTGTAGTTCATGGCGCCGAACGGACATACCGAAACGCAGGTGCGACAGCCGATGCAGATATCGTAATCCACCTCGACGCGATTTGCAGCATCATTCCGGGAGATGGCACCCACCGGACACCCGTTCATGCAGGGTGCATCCTGGCACTGCTGGCAGGAAATGGGTACATATAGTCCTTCCATCTCCCATTTCATAACACGGATCCGGCTTCTTATCGGGTTGGAAACACCGTCGTGCTTGACGGCACAGACCAGTTCGCACAGCCGGCAACCGGTGCATTTTTCGTGATTGATCTGCAGTAGTTTACCATTGGCATGCATATTTATCTCCTTTCACGCGCATCACAACAGATGGGTGGGTTCATTCTCGAGGCCGAGCTCCTTGAGGGTTTTCTTTTTGGGGATGCCGTTTTTATCCAGTCCTTTGTACTCGTAAAACTGGTCGAGCATCACATTGAATTTTTCCCTGTCGATGCACCTTCCGATCACATCGATGGCACCTCGTTTACAAGGTTCGTCGAAGTATCGATGGTTCAGGGTGTCTCCTTTTTTGGGATCATTTCGGGTCAGGCCTTCGCGCAGGTTGAAGAGACGTTCGATCATATTGTTCCGCCTGGCGATCTCCCAGATCTCTTCAGGGGTGAACTCAAGCCCCGTATTGTAGTAGAGTACCTTTGGCCAGTCTTCGAAATTGGGAAGCGTGGCGCCGAGAAAGGTGGTGTGATACTTGCAGATACCAAGGCAATCTACCGCCATGTAGCAGTTTTCCTGCCAGAATACCTGCCAGGGTTTACCTTCGTAGGATGTGTGCTCCGAACTGAGCGGTCCATCGTAGGGAATGGGATTGCTGTAGATTTTGCGCAGCACCTTTTCCGGGAGATGATAGAGATCAATGGCCGGCCGGCTTCGTAGATGGTCGGACCCCCTCGATGCCGTGGCGATGTTCAAGGCCAATGCCGGTGTACCCCGTTCATCCGAGTGCAGGTTGTTCATCCCCTTGACCTGGATCAAATAGTCGAATGATTTTTTCCCGATCTTTTCGGAAGCCGGTATCCCACCGTTGGCCAGGGTGTCGCCCAACCAGCCGTCCCGGTAACAGATGCGTTTGATCATTTCGATCACCGCTTCATCATTGCCGAAGTGCAAGTCTACGTCACCCACCTGTTTCTTTGAAAGGATGCCCTCCTCATGAAGTTCCATGGCCCAGGCGATCATACTGCCGGTTTCCAGGTTGTCCATACCGAACACGTCCACCAAATGGTTTCCGGTGAGGACCGTTTCGGCACTGGTGCAGCCCACTTCACCGCCGAAGGCCCCCTGTGAAGTGTATTCTGGTCCTTCATCATAGTTGCCCTTGTAAGGACCTGAGGGGATTTTGTATTGGGCACGGCAGTGAACCTGGCATCCGAAGCATCCGGCCATATGGTGCGGCCCCATGGTTTCGGTGGCGATCTCATCGATTCTTTCCGGTTCGATATCATCGGCGTACAGCAACTGGTTGTATCGGAAGTTTTCGGTTCGGACGCCCCCCCACGAATTGGTGGCCCCCCAGATAAACGGTGTGCCGAGGGTGCCCTGGGTCTGGTTGACTTTGGCGCTGACAATTTGGTCAATAAACCGCTTGTTATATTCCATCGCTTTGACCGGGTGGGCAATGTTGATGTCCATGGTGCCCCGGCATGCCACGGCTTTCAGGTTTTTTGAGCCCATGACACAACCCATTCCGGTACGGCCCCCGGCATTTTTGATGCCGGTCATTACATTGGCCCAAGCCACAAGATTCTCGCCCGCAGGTCCGATAACGAGACTTTTCACCTCTTCGTCATCCAACTCTTCTCGGATGGCCCATTGCGTGTCGGTTGTGAATTTGCCCCAAAGGTTTGCAGCGTCTCGGATCTCGATTTCACCATTGTGAAGGTACAGGTATACCGGCTTATCGGCTTTTCCCGTGATGACCAGGTGGTGAAAACCCGCCCACGCCATTTCTGGTGCAAAAAAGCCGCCCATGTTACAACTCCCCAACAATCCCGTCAGGGGCGATTTGGCCATGACATGGGTTCTGGCCGTTGCCGACGCGCAGGTCGCTGTGAGAATTCCTCCACTGATGATCAAAGGATTCTTGGGTCCCCGTGGATCGCAACCTTTGGGGGCGTGATTGTATAGGAGATAGGCATCAAGGCCCCGGCCGCCGAGAAATTTTCTGCGAATTTCCAGCGGTATCGGTTTGACGCTGACGTCACCTGTGGTTAAATCGATATAGGCTATTTTTCTGTCCAATGCCATTTTATTGCTCCCCCTTTTGCTTGGTTATCTGCTCGAACCTTTCCTGTGCGAGTTTCTGGTTGACATCCCAGACCGGCCCCCGGATTCTAGGCAGCTTCGGATTGACCCAGAATATACGAAACTCCATCCCGCAGGTGGCACACTTGGCGTGATCCGCCCCCGGTTCGGGTACAATACGTTCCATACAACTCGGGTTATGGCACCTGACTTTACCGAAAGTCCTTGTCTTACGAAGGCTTTCGGCCCCTGATATTTTTTTTTCATCGATTGCCATGGCGTGGTCCTTTCCCATTAACAGGAGTGTTTGTTCATTATTGTGAACCAATTCGATTTCGCGATCATATCAAAAGATTTATTATTGTCAAGGCCCAAACTTATATACAAGCCTGTTCTCATAGCTTTTAAGGAAAATTGATATTGACAGGATCTTGATCTGAAGCTAAAGTGTTTTTATGAGAAACGTTCAATATAGTGAACTGGTGAAATCAATCTACCTTTGCGATATCACCCTTTCAGGAGGGGAAAAAATAGGACCACAAGATTGCCTGCAACTTTCCGGTGATGGATAAATGGTCCCTGTAATTTGGCACTTTGAGGAGCGGCCGTGGCGTTAAATCGCAGTATCGCCTATATCGATCTGGACACGGATCGCATCGATCACTTTCCCATTCCGGCAGAGTGGCATCGGCGATTTATCGGCGGATGGGGAATCTCTGTCTACCTGCTTTGCCGTGACCAACCGGGGAGATGTGACGCCGGACACGGAAAAAACCGTGTTGTGATCAGCGCGGGCCTGCTCGGGGGTACGCTGTCGAACCCGAAAGGACCCTTGCTCTTGACCGCCAAATCACCGGTAACGGGTTTGATGGGATCCATTGCCGTTGACGGGGCGTTTGCCGCACAGATGCGCCTGGCGGGCTGGGACCATTTGGTGATCAGCGGAACTTCCGGGTGTCCCGCTACGCTGCATATCAGCACCGGACAGATCCGTATCCTGCCCGGTCTGAATCAAGACGGTGATGGGTCAGCCCGCATCCTCCAATTCGTGAAAACAAAGGCTCAGGGAATCAAGATCATGGATCCAGCCTTTCGTGAGGCCGCCTCTACAGACCCCGCGGGGATTGGTTCGGTGCTGGCTGGAAAAAATATTGATGCCGTCTCCTGCCGGGGAAACGCCGATATCCAAATAAAGGATCCCAAGGGGGTCATTGAATTCGAAAAGCAATATTTAAGGCGTAATAAAATTCCGAAGCCCTCCAGGCAAAACGGCGACGATACCTTATACAAAGGGATGGTGGGTACCGTCAGCCGTCTTCACCTCGAAAGGGTCGTCGCACGATGTTTGGGGTACGCGATAGAGGACGCCACCCAAATCAATGGGCCCTTCATTGAAGATGCCTGCCAGCGGCTTGCTCTCAACACAGGACTGGTATGGGACCGGCAAACGCTTCTTTCCGCTGCTTTTCGCTGCATCACTTTAGAACGGCTCTTCAATATCCGTGAGGGGATCCTCCTTGAGAAAAAAGTGCAGATAGAATCGTCGGCCGATGAGGGTGGATTCGACGACCCGATTCCGGATACGGAATCTTACCGGCGATCCATTGCCGCCTTGTACCGTAAGCAGGGCTGGACCCGTGCCGCCGTGATGAAAAAAGCCGCAGTGTTCGATGCGATGGAGATCGGGGAACTCTGGCCGATGTTTCGAAACACTTAAATCAATTGAGCCGGTTTCAAAACGTTTCAGTTCGGGTAATGTCAAGTTGGGTGAAAATCTTAACCGCTAGAATACATTGAGTATTTTGAGAAGGCAATGAGTGCTTTGAGGATTCAATTTGAGCCCAGCACAATGAGGCGCCAAACCGGGGCATATCGTAACGGGTTCAAAGGCTTATGCAGCATACAACAACCGGAATAAAGGAGCGACTACCGGAGAAACGTTCATGACCCCCCATGTGTTGTTATCCGATCCCCAAAAATGCAATGGCTGCCGGATGTGTCTGACCATCTGCCCCCTTTCCCACGAAGGCGTCTGCAATCCGGAACGATCCCGAATTCGCGTGATTGAGATGGATTGGAACGGATATTATCTTCCTTTTGCCTGCCAACATTGCGAAGATGCGCCCTGCGCCCGGGCATGCCCCAAGGAAGCGATCTACCGCGATAGTGAACTGGTGCGGACAGTGATCGACTATAACCGTTGTGTCGGCTGCCGTATGTGCGTGCACGCCTGTCCCTTTGGAGCCGTGAGTTTCGACGAGGAGCGCGGCAGGCCGTTTAAATGCGACCTGTGTAATGGCGATCCGCAGTGTGTTCAATTCTGTGAACCCGGTGCCCTGGTCTACACCGCAGCGATAAAAATCAATTATCCAAAGATTCGAGAATCGGCTCTCAGAACCATTGGCGCAAGGAGATAATGCCATGACCCTTTCACAGGAAAAAGCCGCAGCCTATTTTCAGGTGAATGATCAGTGCAACGGCTGCCTCGCCTGTGTGCAGAATTGTCCTGCCAATGCCCTGAAGGCTTCGGATCATGATGGTCTCCGGACCCTGCATCACAGCATGACCCGTTGCGCAAGGTGCGGTAACTGCTGGCGGATCTGCCCCCAGGAGGCCATCGCTTTCGAGTTTATCCTGGAAAATGTATGGGATGAGGTCAAATGTCTGGAACTGGTCCAATGCCGGGTATGCGGGGAAGCAATTTACACAGTTGAGTATGGAAAGACCCTGTCCCGTCATCTCGATGGGCCTGGGGAGCCGGTATGCCCCAAGCACAAGGAGGCTGTGAATCAGGTGGCCACTGTCCATTTTCCGAAACGGCGGAAGAGTCCCAAGGAGGTGCATCAGGAATGATTGTCGGTGAGCTAAAACCAGTCGATGAGATCGTATCCACCATCTCCGGTTTTCGGAACATTTTGTTGCTTGGTTGTGGCGGGTGCGTTTCCGTCTGCCTTACCGGCGGGGACCGTGAAGCCCATTCGCTTTCCCGGGATTTGGATCATCCCCGCCATTATCCCAACGATCCGCCCCGGTTTAATGTGGATACCATCGAGCGCCAGTGTGAACCTGACTTCCTTGATTCGTTCCTTACGATACCCGAGGGGACCGATGCGGTTTTGACCCTTGCATGCGGTGCCGGAGTCCAGACCATGGCTGCTGTTTTCGATCCGCTTCCCATTATTCCGGCGTTAAACACCACCTTCATGGGAGCCACCCGGGAACCGGGCGTGTGGCAGGAGATGTGCCGCGGTTGCGGGGACTGCATGCTGGCTTATACCGGTGGCATCTGTCCCATCGCGCGGTGTGCCAAAACCCTTTTCAACGGCCCCTGCGGAGGCACCAAAAACGGCAGCTGTGAGGTCCGTAAAAACACACCTTGTGCCTGGGCGATGATTTTTTATAAACTCAAAAAAACCGGCCAGCTGGATGTGTTGATGAAGGTCCGCACACCGAGGGACTGGCGTCCTGCCGGGGGAAACGGTCCCAGGGAATTGGTCCGGCCATTTAACGAACCCTTTGGATAGATCCTCTGGGTGCAGCCAATCGAACAAAAGATTGAATCATGGACCTGAAAGAGATAAAGCTTTTAAGTGTAGGGGTGGATGTCGGTAGTTCCACCAGCCATCTGGTGTTTTCGAACCTGCTGCTCAAACGGGACGAGGGATCGGCCACCAAGCGCTTTTTCATCCATGATCGGCAAGTGATGTACGAGGGGAAGATTATCAATACTCCCCTGCTGGATGACGATACCATCGATATCGAAACGCTGACCGGTTTTCTAAAAGAGGAATACCGGCGTGCCGGGATTACACCCAAAGCGGTCCAGACCGGAGCCGTCATCATCACCGGTGAGACAGCTAAAAAAACAAACGCAGAGCAGATCGTGGCCGCCCTGTCCAATGATGCGGGGAAGTTTGTGGCCGCTTCAGCTGGCCCTAATTTTGAAAGCGTTATCGCTGCCATGGGATCCGGCGCCAGGGACCGGTCGAGGGCGCATAAAAAAACGGTGCTTTCATGCGACATCGGCGGTGGGACCTCCAATATCGCCCTTTCGGTGGACGGGAAGGTGGTATCTGCCAGTTGTGTATCCATCGGCGGACGGCTCATCGCCGCGGATACGAAGGGGAAGATCTGGCGATTGGGGGATCCGGCAAAAAGGGTGATGGATCACCTCGACATGAACTTTGGCATCGGAGACAGGATTTCCAAGCGCAACCTGGATCGCATCGCAAAAAAATTTGCGGAGGTGTTGTTCGAGGTGCTGAAGGGACCCGCCGAGACCGACCTCGCCAAAGAACTCATGGTGACCGACGACCTGGATTTCAGCCGAAACATTGATGAATACATGTTTTCCGGGGGCGTGGCAGAGCTGATTTACGGCGACAACAGCGATCACAACGACATCGGGCCTATCCTGGCTAAAAAGATCAATCAACGGGTCCCCCAGCTGGGGGCCCCGGTAGTGGAGCCGCTCAATAAAATAAGGGCGACCGTGATCGGCGCCGGTGCCCATTCCCTTGCGATTTCCGGCTCTTCAGGATTTATGGACGACCAACTGACCTTTCCCATGAAGAATATACCGGTGATCCGGGTGGACGTGGATAGTGACAAATTGGGAATCCGCCATGTGGTATCCCAAATCCATACATCGTTTAAACGATTCGATCTTACGGAAGGGGATGCAGTGGCGGCACTATACTTCAGGGATCCCATGCAGAACTCCTACCCAAAGGTGGAACTGTTCGCCAAATCGGTGGAAGCGGCCCTTCCCAACGCCATTGAAAAAAAGATGCCGATCATTCTGATCTTCAAAGGAGACATCGCCTGCAGTGTCGGAAACGTCATGCGGCGGGAAACCGGTCTGAAAACCAATCTGTTGACTCTGGATGAACTGGATCTTAAAGAGGGAGACTGGATCGATATCGGCGAACCGTTATTGAATAAACAGGTGTTTCCGGTAACGGTTAAGTCTCTAGTGTTCCAGAAAAATTAGTTTTCCAACGGAGCCGAATAGGTATGAAGATCTACACCGGTAGCGGAGACAAGGGCAAAACCAGCCTATTCAGCGGCGAGCGCGTATCCAAAAACGATCGCCGGATCGAAGCCATTGGTGATCTGGATGAGCTGAACTCCGTTATCGGTTTTCTCTCCGGCTCGCTTGATCCCACGGAGATAGACCGGATCAGTGAACTGGATCAGATCCAGGACGTCCTCTTCCGGATTGGCGCCTGGCTGGCGGTGACCCGGGAATCGCCGGAATCCCAGCAGATCGAGGCCTTGACTGAAGAACGGAGTCGTTTTCTGGAGGATGCCATCGACGGGATGACAGAGAATTTGCCCAGGCTCACCGCCTTTATCCTGCCGGGGGGGCATCCCACCGCGGGCATCGCCCATATGGCCCGAACCATCTCCAGGCGAACCGAACGCCGCGTTGTCGGTCTATCCGAGGCGATCCGATCAGGCAAACCTCCGAAGATTCTGGGGGGGACGTTGATTTTTCTAAACCGGCTTTCCGATTATTTTTTCACCCTGGCACGCTGGTGCAATGTGATCCATGGCAGGCCGGACAAGGAGTGGAAAAAATGACGATATCCAATCCCACAACCGGACCGGAGAAAATGATGAAGACCGAACTGCTGGCCCGGCGACAACTATCGGAAAATACGTTTGAACTGACCCTCAGCAGGCCGGACGCCTTTCACTTCGAATCCGGCCAGCGGATCTGTTTTCACCATGAGACCATTGAGCGGGAGTATTCACTGACCTCGACCACAGAAGACGCCAGGCTGCAATTATGCGTTCGCCAGGTGACATCGGGCCGCTTCTCTTCATTTCTCTCGTCCGTCGAGATGGGGAAACATCTATATTTTACAGGTCCTCATGGGTATTTTACTTTTCATCCCTCCCAGCGTCCGCCTGTTTTTGTTGCCACCGGCACCGGGCTTGCGCCGTTTTTATCCATGACACGATCCGGCGTAAGGGGATATTCAATCCTTCACGGTGTATCCAGCATCGAAGATCTTTACTACCGGGAAGTATGGGAAAGCGATGCAGCTCAATATGTTCCCTGCCTGTCCGGAGGTGTGGAGGGAATAGGGGCGGTCGACAATGCTTTTCCGGGCAGGGTCACCGATTATGTCAAATCAACCTTAAAGCGTCGTCCCTATGACTTTTACCTTTGTGGACGCGGAGAGATGATACGGGATTTGATCCACCTCGTGGATGAATTCTTCCCGGGGTCGATGGTGCGTACCGAAATATACTATTAATTTTGTTTAACGGAGTTTTGAAAGTGTCCGACACCAGACAACACCAGAGAAAAAGCGCCGCCATCACGGCCGATTTTACGGTAGATGGGATTTCCTATGTGGGAGAGGCCTTGGATTTGAGCATGGGAGGCGTGTATATTCGGGTTAATCAGTCCATCGAAGTGGGGGAGAAAATCGAGCTTGCCCTGAAACTACCGGGTAAAGAAGATCCCATCCTAGTGGATAGCATTGTGGCAAGCCGCCGTGAGGATGGTATTGGTGTGAAGTTTGGAGAGTTGACTCAGGAGCAAAAAAACCTAATCACTTTCTTATTCTGGTAATTCTTCCGATAACCGACTGAACAGCATGCCGGAAAGCGTTTCCAGCAAACGATTGTAAACCGCAAAATTGTAGTCGAATGTGCCGGCATTGGTAATGAGCACGACATCCAGTCCGCAGGATCGGTCCTCCCCGCACAGATACAGGTAACTGCTGCCGTGAATCACCATTTTGAATAGTTCGCTCCGTGAGAGAATGATTTCGTTGAGGACCTTTTGCGGTTCCACACCGGACCGGATTTCATGCATCTGATAGTGATAGCTGTGATCCAGTTTGCGGTCGAATGCACGCCTTTGGCGCTCACTATTCTCCTGAATCGCCTTCTGAATCTCTTCCCGTTCCTCCGCCGTATCGATGCCGTATTGGAATTTGGACCCCGAAATCAGGATGAAACCGGCAGTTTCTGAATTGGACAGGGAAACGATCACGCCCCTGCTCTGCTGCAAGGGTAGTTTGCGGATCAGCCAGTCAGGCGCTTTGTCATCGTAGGTCCACCCTTCGGGTAAATCCACCGAGAATGCATACTCTGAATTCGTATAGGTCCCGTCCTGTATCAGGGGCAGCGGGTAGGTGGCGCACCCTGCAATCCAGCAGCAAAGGATACCGATGGCGATCAGTTTGCTCATGGTCTTTTCAATTTCGCTTTCTCAATGATTTTATGGACATATTGAACAGGAATCGCGTAGGTGATGCCGCTTGGATTGGTGATGGCATGCTCTTTGGTTCCCTTGACGAAGACCATGTTGATGACCCCGATCACCTCACCGTTGGAGACATCATATACTGGGCTGCCACTGTTGCCGGGGTATGCCACGGCATCCAACTGAAAAACAAGATAGGGGTTTTTCAACCGCCGATAGAGCCCGGTTTTAATTCGGCGGCTGTGATGCCCCGGTATGGCTACCGGTGTAATAGCCGAGATGATTCCCCGGCTGGTGGCGGGATACAAACCCAGTACGGCCCCTAAAGGAAAGCCGGTGAAGGCAAAAAGCTCTCCCTCCCGAACCGATTTGTCGTCTCCCAGGGTCATGGCAGGTAAGGGAGGGCCGTCGATTTCAAGGAGGGCCAGGTCGTGTTCCTCATCAACCTCCAAGATTCGCGCCGGGTGGGTACGGCTATTGCGGCCGTGGCCGGAAAAAACCACGAGCATCTCGTTTTTCTTCCGGTCCATCTTTTCTGGGATGGCATGCGCATTGGTGATAACATGTCGGCCTTCCAGTATGATAAAACCGGTCGCCATGAGTACGTTGGGGGGCCTTCGGGTTTTCAGAACCGTTCCGACGCCCACGATGCTAGGCTTGATGCGGGCAACCGTGTCCGCCAGATTTTCGGTGCCGCTATCCCCTGCGGCCGTTTTCGGTATTAGTCCCCATAGCAGCAACGCAGACAGTCCAAGCAGGAACCGGAATGTCCGAACGGTCCATCTGATTTCACCGTGTATCACCATCGTCCCTCGTTTTCACTGCAAACTCTTCTGTTCACTATAATCCGTATATTTGAAAATCTGTCCCATATTCAGTTTTAAATCTAATCATGACCCCTGAAATTTCTGATAATTCCCTGAATTGTCTACCTTTAGCGTCTCCTCCCGGACAGCGGGAGAGTTTACCGATGATTACTAACTATAGGGGTATGGTTATCCCGTGTCAAACTGTCTGGATGATCATCGGTCGGCGTTCAACATTGCCGGGAAGTCCCCCCGAGTTGGAGACATCCAGTCGGAAAAGGGTTGACAACCGGAACCCATCAGACTTAATTTCGTTAACAATCAATCAGTATAGGCCAGTCGGGAGCTCGGACCAACCGAGCTGAGAGGGGCTCTTAAAAGATGTGAGCCCGACCGTTGAACCTGATCCGGATAATGCCGGTGGAGGAAAGGATGCCATCCTAAAAACCGCCCTCCACGGGGCGGTTTTTCTATTCCGCCTTGATTTTCCGCGGCAATACCCATTTCAGGCTGAACCATCAAAAAGCGAGGAATCGATCATGAAGAAAACTTTTTTCGCCTTCGTACTGTTTTTTGTCCTATATGGCCTGGTGTCGGTGCCTTGTGCAGCAGACCGGAAGGTTGTGAGGTTGATGACCCATGACAGTTTTGCCATTGGAGAACATATCCTAAAACAGTTCGAGGCGCAGCACGGCGTTTCCATTGAGATCCTTAAAAGCGGGGATGCCGGTGCCGCCCTGACCCAGGCCATTCTTTCCAAAAACAATCCGCTTGCCGATGTCTTTTACGGAGTGGACAACACCTTTATGAGCCGGGCGCTCAATGCCGGCATATTCCTATCGTATGATTCACCAATGCTGGACCGGATACCGGCGGCCCTCAAACTGGATCCGGAGAATCGGCTGCTGCCGGTAGATTTCGGCGATGTCTGCCTCAATTACGACAAGAGCTGGTTTTCGGCAAGAAAACTGTCACCCCCAACCGACCTGACAGACCTTACCAAACCGCAGTACAAGGGTCTTGTTGTGGTTCAAAATCCGGCCACCTCTTCACCGGGACTGGCCTTTTTATTGACCACGGTGGGAAGATTCGGAGAGGATGGATACCTGGATTTCTGGAAGAAAATGCGGGAAAATGATGTTTACGTGTCCAACGGGTGGTCGGATGCCTATTACGGACAGTTCACCCGTGCCAAGGGGGGGACGCGGCCCATCGTGGTGAGCTACGCCAGCAGTCCCGCTGCTGAAGTTCACTACGGTGAGAAAAAGGGTGCTGATGCGCCCACGGCGGCGGTGCTGGGCCGTAAAGCCGCGTTTCGGCAAGTGGAATTCGTCGGTGTGTTGAAGGGGACCCGCCAGCCGGATCTTGCCCGTCTTTTGGTTGATTTTATATTGGGAGAAGCCTTCCAAAGCGATATTCCACTAAATATGTGGGTGTTTCCGGCCAACTCCAGGGTACCGCTGCCGGAGGTGTTCAGGCAACATACCCAAAAGGCGGATCAACCCGTACTGATCTTGCCGGATGTCATCGAAAAAAACCGCGAACGCTGGATCGATCGCTGGACGGCGACGGTTCTTAGGTGAGATTCCAGATGCGTTATCTGCTGATCCTCCCGCCCCTTTTGTTTCTGGGTGTGTTTTATTTTTATCCGCTCGCCAGCATCTTATCGTTGGGTTTTTTTCCGGACGGAGGCTGGGAGATCGGGAGACTTCGCCAGCTAATCAGCTCAAAATATTATTTGGAGGTCCTATGGTTCACCACCTGGCAGGCAGGCCTGTCCACCCTGTCCACCCTGGTTCTTGCCCTCCCTGGCGCCTATCTGTTTTCCCACTTTGAATTCAGGGGAAAACAAATACTGCAAACGCTCACTACCGTGCCGTTTGTCCTGCCAACGGTGGTGACGGCCGCCGCTTTTAAAGCCCTTTTAGGAAACGGTGGCCTGATCAACCGGACGCTGATGCATCTTTTCGAGTGGTCGGCGCCGCCGATTCGGATCGATCATACCGTCTGGTTTTTCATCATGGCCCATGTCTTTTACAACTATACCGTGGTGCTGCGAATCCTCGGTGGATTTTGGAGCCGGTTGCCCTTGGATCTGACAGAGTCCGCGAACGTATTGGGAGCCTCTCCCGTTAAAACGTTTTTCCGGATTACCCTTCCATTGCTCCTGCCGGCGATCTGGGCTTCGACCCTGCTGGTATTTATCTTCTGTTTCACCAGTTTTGGCGTGGTGCTGATTCTTGGGGGGCCGCGCCTGTCGACGGTGGAGGTCGAGATCTATCGGCAGGCAGTCCATCTTTTCAACCTGCCGATGGCCGCCGGACTCTCCCTGGTGCAGATTCTCTTTACCTTCTGCCTCATGGCCCTTTACACGCGATTAGAGAAATCGACAGCGGTTTCATTCATGCCGGAGATGTCGGGCCGGTCAGTCAGGCGGCCGCAAACAAGGGGTCAGGGGTTTTGGGTGGGGTTGGGGAATACCTCTATCCTCATTCTTTTAGGAGGACCTGTGCTGGCCCTGTTGATAGGGTCGGTGATGACGGAAAACGGTTTATCCCTGGCCTACTACCGGAGTCTTTTCCACCACGAAACCCGGTCGATCCTCTACATTGCACCCTTCGAAGCCATACTCAATTCGGTGGGATTTGCCGTTCTGGCGACCGTAACGGCCCTGATTCTGGGATGGTTTTCGGCGGCGTATCTCGTGAGATCCAAGGGGCGGGGCAATGGGTGGTGGGATCCCATATTCATGTTGCCCCTTTCCACATCTGCAGTTACCCTGGGGTTCGGGTTTATCATCGCCCTGGACGAACCCCCATTAAATCTGCGTACCTCCATGTGGCTGCCGGTGGCGGCACACGCCATGGTGGCGTTTCCATTTGTGGTGCGCAGCCTGCTCCCTGCGTGGCGCAGTATCCCCCGGTGCCTGCGGGAGGCCGCGACCATGCTGGGCGGTTCGCCTCTGCGGGTGTGGCTCGCAGTAGACTGGCCGATCCTCGCGCGCGCCCTTGCAGTCGGTGCCGTGTTTGCATTTGCCGTGAGTATGGGGGAGTTCGGCGCCACCTCTTTTGTGGCCAGGCCCCGGACGGCCACCATGCCGCTGGCGATCTACCGGTTTCTCAGCCATCCGGGGACTCTCAATTATGGAAAAGCGATGGCCATGAGCTGCCTGCTGATGTTGACCACCGCCGCGGGATTCATCATTCTGGAACGGATTCGGTCCGCTTCGAGGGAGCAATAAAATGGCGCTGCTGGAATTGATCAATCTCAGCAAAGATTACCGTCATCCTGCTGTGGACGGGATTCACCTCACCGTTGAACCCGGTGAGGTGCTTTGTCTCCTCGGTCCTTCGGGATGCGGAAAAACCACTTTGCTACGCCTGGTTGCCGGATTAGAAAAACCGGATGCCGGGGAAGTGGTTTTTGACGGCAAGACCATCACACGACTCCCTTCCCATCGCCGAAATTTCGGGCTGATGTTTCAGGATTTTGCCCTGTTTCCTCATAAGAGTGTATCTGAAAACGTGGCGTTCGGCCTGCAGATGAAAAACCTGCCTCCACAACAAATTAAAGACAGGACGGCCCGAATGCTGTCCCTGGTGGGATTGACCGGCTTGGCCCACCGGAACGTAAGAGATCTGTCCGGCGGCGAGAAGCAGCGGGTGGCTCTGGCCCGAAGCCTGGCGCCCCGACCGCGGCTTTTGATGCTTGACGAACCCCTCGGTGCACTGGACCGGGCCCTCCGGGAAAGGCTGCTTTTTGATATCCGTTCCATATTGCAGAAATTGGGCATGACCGCCATATTCGTCACCCATGATCAGTCGGAGGCACTCGCAGTGTCCGATCGCGTGGTGGTCATGCGGAATGGAGGCATTGTGCAGGTGGACTCGCCGGAGGATCTTTACAGAAGACCCAGGTGCGAGTGGACCGCCCGGTTTTTGGGATTCAGGAACCTGATCCATGGAAGGCGGGATGCCGATGGAAGTATCGACACTCAGTTGGGGCGTTTTTATCCTTCTGATTCAATAAATAAAAATGCCTCCCGGGTGAGCCTGATACTACGTCCGGAGGGGGCTCGCCTGGCCGATTTGCAAAATATTCCCCGTATTACCGGAACGGTATCCACCCGTGTGTTCAATGGACAGCACTATCGGGTGGGTGTCACCTCAAAAGAGGGCGTGGATCTGATGTTCGATCTGCCCAACGAGCCTTCGCCCCCACCAGTGGGTGGAGATATCCAATTGACGGTGACCCCATCCTCCATGGTGGTGATAGAAAGGAAGGCAGATGACCCATAAAGAAATCTACCGGCGTGGTGTTGTTTTTGCCAACGGTGATTTAGGAAAATGGCCCGACGGGTTTGAAATCAAGCCCGACCAGGATCTGATCGTTGCATCCGATGGCGGGTATCGTCACTGCAGAACATGGCAGGTCGTACCGCAATTGGTGGTGGGGGATCTCGACTCCATCGATCCCCTCGACCTTGAGGAGATCGAATCAAACAATGTCGAGATTCTTCGTTATTCCCCGGAAAAGGATGAAACCGATTTACAGCTCGCGCTCCAGGTTGTTATGAAAAGAGGTGTGTCGGAAATTATTGTACTGGGGATGCTGGGTGCCAGGTGGGACATGACGATTGCCAATGTATGGTTGTTGGGGGCCTCCTTTCTAGATCGTATGAAGATCACCTACCTGCATGGGCGGGAGGAGATCCATCGGCTCCATAGTGGAAAAGCCGTCTCTCTTTTTGGCCGGAAAGGGGATATATTGACCTTGATACCCGTGACGGAGAAGGTTGAGGGAATCTGTCTTACCGGGCTTGCATATCCCCTTGAAAACGATACCCTCTACTTGGGCTCCACGCGAGGCGTGAGCAACCAGTTCGAAAAGGACAGGGCCACCATCCGGTTTACAAAAGGCCGGATGTTAGCCATGGTGACACGAAGGCCAACCGTTATTCATCCGCGTTGACGAAATATTCATTCCCTGCGTTGACACGGAGTCGATCGCAAGAACAAAGAGGAAACAATTAATTTGGTTAGATAAATCGGAGCCTACAATTATTGTAGGTACTCCAACATTTCTTGCACCCCCGCCTGTGATCGCTCACTCCTGTTCGAGACACTAACTTGCAATTTTTACCTACCGGTAATATATTACCAAATATTATCATTCATTACAGATAAATAGGGAACCTTCCCCCGATACGGGACAATCGAACCAAACATGAATCGTTCTAAAAACCGAGATGTGGTACGAATTTTGCTTATTCTAGAATTTGATCCAACGATATTTCGGTTATTGAATCAAAAAACGTTTCTTGAACAGATTTTGTTTAGATTTTCCCTGGAGATGCTGTAAAAATACGAACCTGTTTCGCCAAATGGAAGGAAGCCCCATCATGAATCAGAAACGTTCACCTGCAAAAAAGCGATTGTGGAAGAGGCACAAAGTCAAAGGCCAGGCCATTGTCCTTTTGCGGAAACTTCGGCTGATTGAATTCGGGAAGCCGCTCATGATTGAACTGGGACCGCTGGTCGATATCAGCATGGGAGGGTTGGCGGTTCAATATATCGACAACAAGGAACGCAGTTTTGACAGCGATGAACTGGTGATTTCGGTAGTGGATCAGGATTTCAAAATTGGTCCCATTCCATTTGAAACCAAACTGGAACTCGACCTTGCCACCCTGCCGGACGGGAAAGTCATCAAAAAGCGCTGTATCGAGTTTGGAAAACGAACGACGCTCCAAAACCATCAGATTGAATCCTTTATTCGGGATTTTACCATGGATGGCGGTTCAGAGCGAAGATCCGGTTCGGAACGACGCCAATTTGAAGACATCCGATTCGAGGATGAGGAATACAGTAATATTTACGAACGCCGCAATGGAGAGGATAGACGTTCCTGATGCGCAAAGTAGATCATCTTTTCACGAATTGTTTTTCATTTGTATTTTCGATGACACTCTTTTTTTTGCTGGTTCAAAGATGACAAAGCGGTTTTCATAGCCGGGCTGTCGGAACGCTGATATGCCAGGATCATTTCATCGAGCTGGTCCAGAAAAAAAGTGAAATCCATTCCCTCGGCTTCCGGATATTCAGCCATCGCCTTTGCATCCGAATAGAAGGACTGAACCGTTTCTGGGTCCGGAAGGGCTTCCGATCGGGACACTGTTTTTGTAATGGATCCCAAGTCCTTGGACAATCGTTTTTTAAGCTTCTTGAAAGTGAGGGGAACAGATGGGGGAGACGTTTTTTTTTCTTTACCGATTCCCGTCTGTTTCTTCTTTTCGATGTGCTTATGAATCCCGTCTCCTGTAGCCCTTTCGGGTTTGATCTTCACCTTCAGATCCAACCGTTCACCCTTTGATCTTAGGCCGACCTTTACACTGGAGGTTCGGGGGATTTCATAACCGTTGCCCTCAATAGAAATCTGCCCGTTTTCCAGCCCATGGGCAATTTGCCTGAGTCTTTCGGCCGCTTCCTTGATGGAACAGCTCATCTTCACACTTTTTTTCCGACTGGATTCGCTCATCTTTTCACCTCACACCGCATTGAGATACCGCTATATCTTCTTTTCGATGGATGCTTAAATAGTGCTCCATCCAAGAAACATTATGGGCACAGTAAGTGTTCGAATCAGAAATGAAGATATTTTTCGTTGAGCAAGGATTGACGAGGGTTTGCGGTGAGGCGTACTATCGTACGCCGCAGCCGGAAACACGAGGAAGACGCCGCTCAGCGAAAAATAGACCATTTCTGGACGGACACTAAATAGCAACCGTAACAGTCAAGAAAGAAGCTGAATCGCAGACTGTATCCTAATTACAATTAGCCAGATCGATCCCGGCGTCAAGATTCGGGCCGAGGAAAAGCTGATTATCCCATTGTGCATTTCCGCTTTACACCTTCAGTCAACCATTGCCTTTTCGGCATGGGGTTTGCCTGTTGACGGACAGAAAGCAGCGATTTATCTTGTAAACGGACATATAGGAGTTGTCATGCGTCGCAAAGTTACAAAAACAATAGCAGTATGCCTGATCGGCTTGTCCTTGATCCTGCAAATGCAGGGAAAGGTGCATGCGCAAAGCCTGCCCCGGCTCGTTAAAAGAGTTCAGATGGCGGTGGTCACCATTGCCACCTATGACCTCAAAGGTGATACGGCAGGCATCGGCACCGGGTTTTTTGTGGATGAAAAGGGCCATTTGATTACGAATTATCATGTCCTCAAAAACGCCTACCGAGCTGAGGTTAGGACGCGCGCCGGGGAAATATTTCCCATTCGGACCATCGTGGCGGAAAACGAGATGATGGATCTGCTAAAGGTGAGGGTGGAGATCCCCACTGAAAAATACTCATGGGTCAATGTGGAATCGGACTTTCCTGAAATCGCCGAGCAGGTGTTGGTGGTCGGCAGCCCGTTCGGCCTGGAGCAGACAGCCAGCGACGGAATCGTCTCCGCCATCCGCGACATGCCGGGCATCGGTACTTTCTTTCAGATGTCCGCACCCATATCCAAAGGCTCCAGTGGAAGTCCTGTGGTCAACATGCAAGGGCGGGTGGTAGGCGTCGTTACCTTCATGCTGGTGAGGGGGCAAAATCTTAACTTTGCGGTTTCCGGTAAGAGCATACTTGATTTGGACAACCAGGACCTGAATCGATCCGTATCGGACTGGACCTACCGCTCGAGTCTGAAAGCCCCCCAGATCGCAGAGACCCTATGCCGGGATGGTCTAAAACTCTCTCTGGACGGGCAATACAACCGTGCGCTTGATTTTTACAAATCCGCCACCGACGAAAATCCTCAAAACCCCATGGCGTGGTACGGCCTGAGCAATTGCTATCTGGGTATGGGGAACCCGGAGCAGGTGGCATCGACACTTAAAAAGGCCATCGAAGCCAATCCCGACAACGCATTGCTCTATTATAACCTCGGGAACCACTACGCAAAAATGGGCCACTATCGGGAGGCGGTGGATGCCTACCGGCATTCCATCAGGATCAATCCCGACGATCATGACGCACACGAAAATATGGGTCTTTCACTCTCTGGTTTGGGGCGATATGAAGATGCCCTGAAGGCTCTGGTACGGGTCACCGATATCAAACCGGAATATGCACCGGGCTATTATCATATGGGACTGACCCTAGCCGAACTGGGGCGCACCGAAGAAGCCCTGGCCGCCTACAAAAAAGCGGTGCGCTATAAGCCCGATTTTTTGGCCGCGCACAACAACATGGGGATATTATACATGTCTCTGGAAAAGGGAAAGGAAGCCATCGAAGCCCATAAGCAAGCGATCCGGATCCGACCGGACCACCCGCTGGGTCATTACAATTTAGGCGCCGCATACCTGATCGACGGTGACCGGGGTGCCGCCCTTGAAGAGTATAAGATCTTAAAGGGCCTGGATCCTAGGATGGCGGAGCATCTGTTCAAACGAATATACAAGTGAGTGTCAACTTATTGTAACGGAGGCGAAATATGAAGTGGGTCGGGGCGCACGTCAGTGCGTCGGGCGGGGTTGAGAACGCACCCCTAAATGCCAAGAAAATCGGGGCCGAATCGTTTGCCCTGTTTGTCAAGAATCAGCGAAGATGGAACGCAAAGCCCCTTACGGATCGAAATATCGAACGCTTCCGGGCCAATTGCGCCCAAGCCGGTTATACACCGGACCGAATCCTTCCCCATGACGGGTATCTAATCAATCTCGGCCACCCTGAAACGGCGGGTTTGGAAAAATCAAGGGCGGCCTTTCTGGACGAGATGACGCGATGCCAGCAACTGGGCCTGTCATTCCTAAACTTTCACCCTGGGAGCCATCTGAAAAAAATCAGTCCCGAACGGTGCCTCGACAGAATCGCCGAATCGATCAACTTGGCACTCGACCGGACCCGCGGGGTTTGCGCTGTGATTGAAAATACGGCCGGGCAGGGGACCAATATGGGGTATCGCTTCGAGCACCTGGCACACATGATTCAGAAGGTGGAGGACAAAACGCGTGTGGGGGTCTGCCTGGATACCTGCCATTCCTATTCCGCCGGATATGACTTAAAAAATGCCGAAGGTTTTGACAAGGTCTTGCGGGAATTCGATGAGATCGTCGGATTGTCTTATTTGAAGGCGATCCATTTGAACGACTCCAAAAAGATCCATGGCTCACGGGTGGACCGGCATGAGCGCATCGGAAAAGGCACCCTTGGGATCGAACCCTTCCGGTTCATCATGAACGACCCTCGATTTGAAAAGATTCCCATGGTGCTCGAGACCCCGGACGATTCGATCTGGGCCGAGGAGATTCGCCGGCTCTACGATCTGGTTGTGTCTTAGCCCGCGGCCGATAGCCGATAGACGGTTTCGAATACATGCTGACCAGAGGCACATCGCTTCGTAAAAATCGTTCAGATCTGGTACAATGATATTTCTCTCCGTCTCATGACCCTTGATCTCCCATTTCCCAATTGACGCCCAACGGTCCTGCAAACAGAGGCCCATACTACATGGAATATCAGGGTGTTACGCTCTAGTATAAGATGTATTTTATCGTTTTTGGCTCGAACTTTGGGTCCAATACCTATAAATCCAATTTTTTTACGGATATAAAATAGGTATTTCATTATTTTTCCAAAAGAAATCAAATTTTTAAAGAAACAGTGAGTCTACGTACTTCCGTGACGGAAGTGGAGACTATCTATCTGAATATACAGTCAACCCGGAAAAGGCACTACCGTAAAAGTGCTGTTTCCTGCTACGGATGCACCGATAGCAGTTGATAGAAGCATTTCGCAAGATTTTTCAACCGGGAACGAACGCATTCTATTTGTAGATGACGAGAAGTCATTGATCACGACGGGAAGCGCGATTCTAAAAAGGCTGGGCTATCGGGTAGAAACCAGAACCGATTCCAAGGAAGCACTGGACCTATTTCGTTTAAACCCAAGCCGGTTTGATCTGATCATCACAGACATGACCATGCCCCGAATGATGGGGACACAAATGGCAAAAGAGATGCTGAAGATTGAACCTGACATCCCGATTATTCTGTGCACTGGGTTTAGTGAAAAGATCAACAGCCAGGGGGCCACGGAGATCGGCATTAAGAAATATATTGAAAAGCCCTTAAATACACAGGAGCTTGGCAAAGCAATTCGTGAAGTGTTAGACGAAAAAGCGGCGAATTGACAGGCCTTTCAAGTTCTGGATCACATCTTTCCCAGGATCTCCCTGCCGATGATGATTTTTTCGACTTCTTTTGTCCCCTCGTAGATTTCAAGCACCTTGGCGGCACGATAAAACCGTTCGATGTCATAGTCATCGAAATAGCCGTAACCACCGTGGAGTTGGAGCGCTTCGTCCACAACCTCCACAGCGACGTGACATGCATATAGCTTGGCCATTGCCGTGAGTTTGGTATCCGCCATTCCGTTGTCCAGCAGCCACGCCGATTTGTATACCATATTCCGGGCCGTTTCCACCTTGGTGGCCATCTCAGCGATTTTGAACTGGGTGGCCTGGAATGATCCGATGGGGCGGCCGAACTGTTTTCTGCCTTTGACGTGTTTGATGGCCTGATCGAGGGCACCCTGGGCCAGGCCCAAGCCATGGGCGGACACGTAGGCGCGGGAACGGTCGAAGAAATTCATGAGCTGGATAAACCCGTTTCCTTCGGTCCCCACGAGGTTGGATTGCGGAACGCGTACATTGTTCAGGTAGATGGCAGCCGTATCGGAACAGCGAAGTCCCATCTTGCCCGTCATCTTGTCGGCTTTATATCCTTCCCGGTCCGTTTCCACGATGATGATGCTGTGGCGGGCCGTCTTATTTTTTTCCTCAGGATTGGTCAGGCAGAAGATCAACTGGAAGGTTCCAACGGTACCGTTCCCGATCATTACCTTGCTGCCGTTGATGACATAGTCGTCTCCATCCTTGACAGCGGTGGTGGCAACCGATGCGGTATCACTTCCGGCGTCCGGTTCGGTGATGGCAAATCCCATGATGCCGTTGCCGTCAAATAGCGGTGGCAGCCACTTTTTCTTCTGCTCCTCTGTCCCATAAAGAAGAAATTCCTCGGCACCGAAAGATACGGAACAGAGTTGCTGCCCAATACCGGGATCGATTCGCCAGAACTCCTCCAACACTAAAGCCTGTTCGAAGAACCCCAGGCCGGGTCCCCCATATTCTTCCGGTATGAAGAGCCCCACCAGATCCAGTTTCCGGGCCTTTTCCAATATCTTTTCCGGAAATATTTCATTCAGGTCGTATTCCCGGGCCACATCCTTGAATTCACCCACTGCAAATTCCCTTGCGGCCTTTTTGATATACTGCTGTTCTTTGGTAAGCGTGAAGTCCATTTTTTACTTCCTTTTGACGTGAAGGTTGAAAAGTCTATTGTCTTTAAACTTAAGCTATCGACAATGCCAGCGGATCCTGGATGCTGGCATCTCGATGCTGGGTACTTTGAGAATGCACATCAGGGTCTATTTTGACTTTCCAGTTTCCAGTAACCGGTAACCAGTATCATGTATCCAGTTACAAAGGGATATTTCCATGCCGCCTGAACGGTCGGGGTCGCTGCTTGTCTCCCAACATCCTCAGCGCTTTGATCAGCTCCGGACGGGTCTGCCGCGGTTCGATCACGCTGTCCACCAGCATATTGGAGGCAGCATGAAACGGATTGGAATACTTGTGATCGTATTCTTCGATCATCTTACGGCGGAACGCGTCGGGGTCCGCTGCGGCCTTGATCTCCTTTCTAAAAATGAGATTGACTGCCGTTGCCGTATCCAGCACCACCAGTTTGGCAACCGGCCAGGCGAGCATCTGATCCACCTCCATGCCCACGCAGCACATGGCCATCACCGCTCCACCGTACTCCTTTCTCAGAGCCAAGGTGATTTTCGGTACGGTGGCTTCCGAAAAGGCATAAAGCATTTTTGCGCCATGACGTATAATACCCGCAT
>Ga0066187_1000147_pt1 | contig 29817 bp, 23 predicted proteins | sample WorMetexBAHAMAS1_FD_58706 | JGI IMG/M metagenome (GOLD analysis project Ga0066187, IMG submission 58706) | Marine gutless worms symbiont microbial communities from Max Planck institute for Marine Microbiology, Germany - Inanidrilus exumae... | ecosystem: Host-associated > Annelida > Digestive...
CAGCGCCTCGAAGGTCGCCAAGCCTACGAATTTATCCAGCAAGAGTCGGACTTGACCAAATCGCTTCTCCTCAAGACGAAGATTTTCGCCATGTTGGCCGTTATCGGCGTCGTCTGCTTAGCGGCCGGTTCGACCGTTTTGTTCCTAATGGAAGGCGCCAAGAACGACGCCGATATCGTCAATGCCCTGGGGCGACAGCGCATGCTGTCCCAGGCCATGGGCAAATCGGTCCTCGGCTATGCCATGAAAAAGAACCTGGTCGACGACATTCGGGAAAACGTCGTCGAGATGGACAGCTACATCACCAATATGCGCAAATCCTACACGCAGTTGGTGATCGGGCCGGCCAAGGTCGCCGGTATGGCGGTGTCCATGGACCCCGCGAACGAACCTCACCCGGCGGTCCCCTTTCCTGCGACCCTGACCCGCCAAGTCAATACCAACCATTCCAAGGGCGCCGAACTGACCGTCGATATCATCGCCGACTCGCCGGTCAACCCGAAACAGGGATTGAGAACCGAGATGGACGCGAAGGCCAACGCCTTTCTCACGGCCAACCCCGACAAAGTCTACATGGAACCGCAGGAAGCGGGTGGTGCCTTGCGTTTGGTCTTCTACACGGCTGACCGGGCGACCGTCGATGCCTGCGTGTCATGTCACATCAAACTTGAGGAGAAACCTTACAAGATCGGCGACCTGCTCGGCATTCGGCGCTACGAACTGCCGTTTTCCGCCGACATCGCAGCCGGTAACGACGCTTTGAACCCGACCTTGAACGAATACCGGACGGCGGAGGCTATTTTTACCGAAACCCTTCAAGCGATGCGTTCGGGCGGCGCCTATCCGGTCGACCTCGCCATGAAAAAGTCCAAGGCGGTGGACGCCATCGATGATCCGGAAATCCAACGGACGATTGGCGCCGTCGATGAAGGCCTTGCCGCGTTCCGAAAAACGGCCGAAGCCATCGCATCGGGCAGCGTATCCAAGACAGAACGTCATACGGCCGTCGGCAACATTCTGAAGCAATCCAACGGCCTTCGCAAAGTCAGCAACGATCTTGTCGTTCAATACGCAGCGATCGCCAACCAGAAACAGACGATGATCCGCATTGCCGTGTGGGTGGCCATGATCTCCACCCTCGCCATCGTCGTCGGCATCGCTGCCTATTTCTCGCGCGGCATCATCTCGCCGCTGCGCCGCATCGGCGATGTCATGACCATCATGGCGGAGGGCGACACCGAGACCGACGTTCCCGACCGCGACCGCCAGGACGAGATCGGGGCCATGGCCGGATCGGTCCAGGTGTTCAAGGACAACATGATCCGCAACCGCAAACTGGAGGCCGATCAGGCGAAAGCCCGCGAGGCGCAGGCGAAACGGGCGGAGACCATCGAGGCCCGGACCGGACAGTTCGACGAAGTCGTATCAACTGCCCTCGAGACCGTCACCACGTCGTCGACGCAGATGCAGGCATCTTCGGAAACCCTGTCGGCGACCGCCGAGACGACGAATGCCCAATCGGTGGCCGTTGCCGCCGCCGCCGAGCAGGCATCCGCCAACGTTCAGACGGTGGCATCGGCGGCCGAGGAACTGAGCTCGTCCATATCGGAGATCAGCCGCCAAGTCGGGCAGTCGACGACGATCGCGGCCGACGCCGTCAGTCAGGTAGAGGGCGCCAACGACCAGGTCCAGGGCTTGGCGGATGCCGCCCAGAAGATCGGAGAAGTGGTCAGTTTGATCACGGATATCGCCGAGCAAACGAACCTGCTGGCGCTCAACGCCACCATCGAGGCAGCGAGGGCCGGCGACGCCGGCAAAGGATTCGCTGTCGTCGCTTCCGAGGTCAAGAACCTGGCCAATCAGACGGCTAAGGCCACCGATGAGATCGGGGCCCAGATCAACGGCATCCAGACGGCGACCCACGGTGCGGTTGCTGCTATCGAGGGCATCGGTGCGATCATCAAGGAGATCAGTGAGATCTCGACGGCGATCGCGGCGGCTGTCGAAGAGCAGGGGGCGGCGACCCAAGAAATCGCCCGAAATGTTGAACAGGCGGCGACCGGCACCAAGCAGGTGACGACCAATATCGGCGATGTCACAAAAGCGGCCGGCGAAACCGGCGAGTCGTCGAGCCAGGTTTTGGAAGCTGCCAAGGACTTGGCTCAGCAAGCTGATTCGTTGCGTGGCGAGGTGGATTCCTTCCTGCGTGACATCAAGGCCGCATAACCGCGTCAGGCAACCGAACACCGCCCCGGCGGGTCGGGGCCGGGACGGTAGGCCTGATGGCGCCGCGCCAGGGTACTACCGTCACGGTCGCCTCAAGGCATCGTGACAGGTACAGAAAACCGCCGGGTTCCGTTCCATTTGCCACGTCGTATCGCGTCGCTGTCGATATCACGGGCGCTACGGCCCTTGCGGAACCGGTCCGGTGTTCTACCTTCAGAAGGGAACACGAAGACGGAGGAGAGGCACATGGCCATGGCAGAACGCGTCGTCCGCTTGGCGGAATCGTTTGCGCCCGATCCCGATTACCGGATATCGGTCGATGCCGTCGTCGAACACCATCGGATCGTTTTCAACGGGGTCGCCATCGCCGATAGCGACGAGGTTCTGGTGCTGCACGAAACGCGGCTCGAACCGACCTTTTATTTCCCGAAGGCCCACGTCCGCATGGACCTGATGGAAACGACCGATCACGGAACCTTCTGCCCGTTCAAGGGAAACGCCCGCTATTGGACGGTGCGGGTTGGCGAGCGGAGCGCCGAGAACGCACTCTGGGGTTACGAAGAACCCTATCCGGAAGTCCACGAGATCGGCGGCTATGTCTCCTTCTACCGGGATCGAGTCGACGCCTGGTTCGTCGACGGCGAGCCCCTCGGTGGATACGACCGGCCGGTTCCGCAAACGGCGCCATCGGGGATCAAGGAGAATCCGCTCGTCGATTGGCTGTTGCGCGAGGCCTGGGACGCGACGACGACCCGCGAACTGGTAAGGCGGTTCGCCGATGCGCTGAACGAGGCGGGGTTGTCGGTGCTGCGCATGAACGTCGTCATTCCGACCCTGCATCCGCTGCTGGTCGCCCATTCCTACCGGTGGTCCCGTGACACTGGTGAGGTGGTGCGCAACGCGGCCTCAAACGAGACTTTCGAGAGCCGGCAATACCGGGCCAGCCCGCTTCCGGTGATCTTCGAGGGGGAGGGCGGCATTCGGCGCTGGGTCGACGCCAAGAGCGCCAATGATTTCCCCGTCTTCAAGGACCTCTACGAGGCGGGCGCGACCGAGTATGTGGCCATGCCCGTGCGATTCTCGGACGGGCAGATCAATGCCCTGACCATGGCCACCGACCGCCCGGACGGTTTCACCACCGAGGCCCTTGGCCACGTCCACGAGGTCGTCCCCCTGCTGAGCCGGCTGTTCGAGGTTCAGGCCAAGGCCCGTACCGCGGCGACGCTGCTTGAGACCTTCGTCGGCAAACATACCGGTCAGCGGGTCCTCAACGGGTCGATTAAACGCGGCGATGGCGAGGACATCCACGCTGTGATCTGGTTCTGTGACATGCGCCAATCGACACCGCTGGCGGAGACCCTGTCCAGACGCGAATTCCTCGATCACCTGAACCGCTTTTTCGACTGCATGGCGGGCGCCGTCATCGACAACGGCGGCGAGGTACTGCGCTTCATCGGCGACGCGGTGCTCGCTATTTTCCCAATCGGAACCGAGGATACCGGTGTCCGCGACAACTGCTGCGTTGTCGGCGACGCCTGCAAACGCTCCATTTCCGCCGCCCTCGACGCCCAGGCGCGGATTGCCGACCTCAACGGGGCGCTCGAGGAGGAAGGCAAGCCGCCGATCGATTTCGGCATCGGGCTGCACATCGGGGAGGTCACCTACGGCAATATCGGGATTCCGGAGCGCCTCGAATTCACCGTGGTCGGCGCGGCCGCCAACGAAGCGGCGCGTCTCGAAGCCCTGAGCAAAGAGACGGAGGCCTCGATCCTCATCTCTCATGCTTTCGCCGAAACCTATAAGGGTGATCTGACGCCTTTGGGCCGTTTCTCGCTCCGCGGCGTCAACGGTGAGCGGCAGGTCTTCACCGTGCCGGATACCGTTTGAGACAGCAGGACGACCCGTGGCTCCCCAGCCCGGCGAGTGAGCACCGTCCAATTTCGATCCCGATCGTCCAACAGTGTCGGGTAACCTGTGTTGTCCCCAGGAATCCGTTACGTTGAGGGATTGCCAGACGGCCTTGATCTTGTTAATCGATGGGTCAGAGTGAACCATCGACCTGCAAGAGGAAATCATGGCGAAAAAAGCCACCGGAGCCACTGGGAAGACGACCACGCGGAAACCCGCCGCCAAGGCCGCCGCGACGAAGAAGCCGGCGGCGAAGACCGCTGCTAAATCGGCATCGAAAAAGCCGGCAGCCAAACCGAGGAAAAAAGCCGCCGCCGTCAAGTCCGGCGCGGCTCAGTCCATGGGCGTGCTCGACGGCACCATGAAGAACGTCTTCCGGAGCGCCTTTCTCAACCGGCCCTAACGCCTAGCCGCTTTCCGGCACCAGCAACTCGAAGATCTCGGTCTCTTCGGCGACGCCGCGAAGAGCTTGTCTGCCGCGCGCCACAAGGTTGTTTGAACGGGCCAGGGCGGCGGTCGAGCCGGACACCAGAACCCGGGTGCCGAGCTCCTTGTTGAGACTTTCCAGCCTGGCCGCGAGATTGACCGCGTCGCCGTGGACCGTGTAGGTGAGCCGGTCGTTGGCGCCGACGGCGCCGGCGATGACCGAGCCGGTGTTGATGCCGATCCGGCTTGCGAGGCGCCGCCCGGCGAAGGTTTGAGTGCGGCAGGCCTCGATCATCCTGCGGGCGGCGCCGAGCGCCTTTTCGGCGTGGTCTTCGGCGACGATGGGTACGTTGAAAATGGCCAGGATGCCGTCGCCCTGGAACTGGGTGACAACACCGCCGTGGTCTTCCAGGATTTCCACCATCGCCGAGAAATAGGCGTTCAAGACCTCGACCGTGCCTTGCGGCCCCAAGTCCTGGGTCATCGCCGTGAAGCCCTCGATATCGGAAAAGAGCACCGTCGCTATCGTTTCCTCCGGCGCCAGTTCGCCGCCGCCCCTGAGTAGGGTCTCGGCGACCCGTTCCGGCACGTAGCGGCCGAGCGTCTCGCGGATCATGTCGCGGTCGCGGAGCCCCTGGACCATGGCGTTGAACGACCGCGTCGCATCGTCCAACTCGCCGATGCGGCTGGCCGGCAGCTCCTCGACATCACTCAGGTTCCCCGATTGGACCGTGACGGCCGCTTCCGATATGCGCCGGATCGGCCGCGCGAACAGTTTTCCGGCCTTGATGGCGATGAAGACGGCGACCAACAGGATGACGGCCCCGGCGATGAAGCTCGCCCGCATGCGGCGGATCTCGGTGTCGGAGTGTGACGCGTTGAAATAGAGGCCAACGGTCCAAGGTTTCTGACCGTAGGTTTCCATCTCCCGATAGAGAACGACGAAATACTCGTGCTTGAAGCGGACAACACGGGCTTTTGCCGTTTCCAGCTTGAGGAAACTCTCCTGCGACACATCGTCGTTCCACAGCTCCTCGAGAACGATGTCGCCCAGTTCGGCGACCGTCGGCAGATCCTGGCTAGGGCGCGATCGCGGCATCAGGCTGGCCAGGATCGGATGGACGAGGACCCGCGATTTGTCGAAGAGGACGAAGGGCGTGTCGTAGCCCGTGGCCTCCACGCGGGTGACCAGATGGCGGGAAAACACCGATACCGGAATGGCTTGAACGAGAACGCCGACGAGGTTTCCACCGGCCCGCAACGGGGTTTCATGGACGATGATCGGTTCGTGAAGCGGCGTGTCCCAGTTCGGTTGGCGCCAGGCCGGCGCCGTGTACCGTTGGATTTCCCCGATCCATGTCCGGAAATCATCATCGTCGGGCAACGCCGACTCGACGACGGCCTGGTCCTGACGCATGTAGCGGCGCATCCGCCTGTCGGGCCAGACGATGGCGATCCCGGCCGTTTGCGGCGTGGCGGCAAGCGCGCCGAGCATGAACGCGTCCAGTCGTGTGTATTCGTCGACATCGATCTTGCCGGTTGAGATCTCCCTGGCAATCCATCGGGCCTGATCCGAGATCGGGCGAAGCTGCCGGTCGATATGCGACACCATGAACTCGATTGCCGCCTCGGCTTTGTCCGATAGCAGGTCGACGGTGTTTTCCCGCGCCGTCTTGAAGCCGAGCAGCAGGACGATGGCGACGGCGACGGCGATCAAGCCGCCGAACCCGCCGAGGAGCACGGCATTGATGGGCAGGCGAAACGCCGGGTGTTTCTTGCTCGACATTCAACGGGCCAACGGCTGGGAACCGGTGCGGTTCGAGAAGCGCAGGCGCCTCAGGACCGGGCCACCTGTTCACTGGCGGCGATGATCTTTTCGCTCAAGGCCTTCATGATGCCGAGCGCCGCGTCCGGGTTCTGGGTGACCATTTTCAGGAACATCTCGCCGTCGATCTTGAGGGCCTTCAGCTTGCCCTTGGCGGTAACCGTCGCCGAACGGCCGCTGCTCAGGAAAAGCGCCATCTCGCCGAACACGTCATTGTGGCTGAGATGGTTGACCTTGACGCGGTTGCCGTCCTCCTCGAGAAAGACCTCGGCCTCGCCGTCCTCGATCAGATAGGCGCAGTCGGCCGATTCGCCCATGCTGAACACATCCTCGCCGTCCTCGTAAACCATGGGCGTGCTGACGAAAGCCAGCAGCTTCAGTTTCGATGCATCGAGGTTGCAGAAAAGCGGGATGCCTTTGAGCATTCTTGCTGTTTCTTCGACGTCCATTCGGTTTCCTCCCAGGGGTAAGCCCCATTAACCATGAGGGGCTCGGCCCCACTTCGATCTTATCCCGTCAAACGTTTGTGGAATTCCGACCCTTCGTTGTCGAGTTCGCTGGTCGCTCCTTGTTCGATAACCTTGCCGCTGTCCATGACGATGACGGTGTCGAACCTTTTCGCCAGTTCGGCCCGGTTGACCACCCAGATCAGCGCCTTTTCCCGATAGGCATCGAGAACGCCGTCGGTGATCTGGTCCTGTGAGGCCGGATCGAGGGCGCTCAGCGGATCGTTGAGGATCAGCAGTTGCGGCTTCTTGATCAGGGCCCGGGCCAGGGACAGTTTCTGCCGCTGTACGGCCGACAGCCGTCCGCCACCGACACCGACCTGGGAATCGAGCCCGAGCTCGATGAGGGTCGGCCACAGTTCCAGTTTTTCGATCACGTCGCTGATGATCTGGTTGACCTCCTGATGGGCCTGGGCGCGGCCGTGCATGATCTTGCCGAAAAGGATGTTGTCGATGACGGAGGCGGCGTCGTTGTACTCCTCGACGTCGTAGAACTTGACCGCGCCTGTGAGATCGTCGGGCAGGTCGTCGGAGAACAGGCGCCGGGCCTCTAGGATCTGCCCCTTGTTTTCCTCGGTGGCCAGACCCAGACGATGGCGGTCCGGAACCAGGACGAAGGTCAGCTCCATGAGTTGCGCCTTTTCGGCCTCTTCCAGTTTGTCGATGCCGCCGCTCTCGGCGCGCCGGAGAATGCCCTGGAATTCGGGCAGCTCGTCGGCCTGAATGAAACTGTAGCGTTCGAAGAATTCGTGCCCCGGCGGCAGGTCCTGGAACAGCTCGATCATCGTCTCGGCGACCTTGGCGCCGGTTTCCAGGAACAGGCCTCGGATTCCCGCCTTGTCGAGCACCGAGAGCATATAGGGGTGGGTCCCCAGGTTGGCCGGATTGAAGTCATCGCCGACCGGCGTGCCCATCAGGATGTTCTCGGCCACCGTCATGTTGTTGTTGTATTTCTCCTTGTCGAAGGGCTCGACCAGGCTGGCCAGCTTGGGTTCCCGCAACCGCATGACAAGTTCGCGCCGGGCCTCGAGGATGCGCCCGGTGAGCTCGGGATGGGCCCCGGGATCGACGCTGGTCTGCAGGGCGATCTCGCGCATGTCGCGCTCGAGGCCGCAAACCTTGAGCACGCCGAACGCGTGATCGGCGATCGCGTTGTCGCTTTCCAGGTCCAGGGCCTTGAAATCCATCCAGGCGGCATCCACGTCGTCTTTCGTATTGCCGGACAACGCCGCTTCGCTGTCCAATTCGCCGCGCGATCGGCCGTCGACGCCTTCGGGCGTCGATTCCCCGACCTGGCGATGCTTGAGGCCGTAGAACAGGTTGTCGCGGATGGTGCCGTTGAACATGTGGGCGCTCTGATCGACATAGGCGGTCTGAATGCCGAGCACGCCTTCGTGGATATCCTTTATCTCGCGGCCGTTGATGTTGGCCCGTCCGCTGTCCGGCGAGACCAGCCGGGCCATGAGCCGGACCAGATCGTCGCGGCCGGATTCGCTGGTGCCGACGATGGCCGTCGTTCCCTTGAGCGGGATTTGGGCGTTGGCGCCGTCAAGCGTCTTGATGCCGCTGTCGTCCTCGACGACGACATTGGAAACGCCGATATCGCCTTCGAGCGCCAGTTCCTCGCCGACGGGATCGCGTTGCAGGTCCTCCGCCAGCATGCCGGCCGGCTGGAACTGTTCGATCAACTGCTCGTATTTGATGCGCGCGTCCATGGCTACCTGATAATGGGTGAGCAGTTCCTTCCAGGGCGGCGACAGGTCCTTGTAGGCGGCGAGCACGGCGACCAGGGCGCCGAAGCTGAGGTCGCCTTCGATGACCAGGTATCCGCCGATCGAATAGAACAGGAACGGCGTCACCTGGGCGATGAAGTTGTTGAGGAACTTGATGAAGAACTTGCGCTTGAAGATGTCCAGGCGGATGAAGAAGATCTTGCCGAGCCAGTTGGAGATGTCCGCCAGTTCGTAGGCCGATGTGTCGTGGACGTGGATTTCCTGGATGCCGGTCACCGTCTCTCCGAGCCGCTCCGAAAGGCGCCTGACCGTTCGCACGCGCTGTTTGCCGAGCTCGTTGACCCGTTTCTGCAGTTTCGGGATCAGGTACATCTGAATCGGATAGAGCGCGATCGCCGCGACGCCAAGGAACGGGTCCTGGATCATGATGAAGACCAGGATGGTCAGCAGCGTTCCGCCCTGAAACGCCGGCAGCGAAATGGCCTCGCCGATGTAACCGCCCAAGGGTTCCACCTCGGCCGTGACCATCGAGATGATCTCGCCCTGTGAGGTCTTGCGGAACTGCGGCATGGGAAACCGGAGGACCCGGGCGAACAGCATGAAGCGCAGGCGGCGCAGCATGCGCTCGCCCATGCCGCCGCGGTAGATGTTGATCCAAAGCTTGAAGCCGCCGTTGATCAGGACGAGCGACAGGAATATGAAACAAAGGGTCAGCAGGTACTGGGTCTGGCCCATCTCGAAGCCGAGGAACTGCTGCGGAAACTCATCGCCGCCGATGGCTTCGTTGATGATCGTCTTGGGCAGGTCGAGCGAATAGTAGAGGAACGGAAACGACGCCAGCGTGACCGTCAGCAGGATCAATTGCTGACGACGGGAATAGCGCCAGATATAACCGAAGATTGTCGGTTCCATAGGCGTTCGACGAGACCCCGTGTTTGGATGCGCCCGGTTTTTCCGGGATTTGTTCGAGCCATACTAAAGGTTGAACGGCAAACCTTGCGCAAGGAGTTTTGTGATGCCCGGGCCCTCACGTCCCCGTGTTTAGGATTGATGACCCGCGTCCGAATTGTTTCTTGTAAAAGGTCCGCCGACACCACAAATTTGGCGAAACGCCGCCTTTTCAGCAAAGTGATGCAGATCGGTAAGTCATGACGGAGAGCGAAATTCCCCTCGGGTCCAGGATCGCCCATGCGTTCGCGCGTTTCCTGCCTCTGTCCTACTTCAAGAAACCGCCCAGCATTATCATCATCGACGTCACCAACTCGTGCAATCTGCGCTGTCCGGTATGCCCGGTGACCTTCGCCATGACCCGTAAACGCGGTTTGATGAAGCTCGACGTCTTTCAACGGATCATCGACGATTTCCAAGGGGCATCGGAAAAGCCCGCGATCTACTTCAACTTTTCCGGCGAACCGACCCTCAATCCGGACCTGCCGGACCTGGTCGCCTATGCCTGCGAACATGGCCACGACACCTTTCTCAGCACCAATGCCACCAAGCTCGATGCCGAAATGGCCAGGCGCCTTATCGAGGCGGGGTTGGGTCGGGTCAACCTCTGTATGGACGGGTTTTCCAAGGAGGCCCAGGAAAGCTACCGCATCAATTCCGATTTCGACGAGGTCAAGACCAACATCGAGACTTTTCTCTCGGTGCGCCGCGAGTTGGGCGCGGAAAACCCGTTCACGGTCCTGCAAACCTTGTTGACGGCCTATTCGGAAGGTCAGGTCGACGAGATCACCCAGTGTGCCGAAGACGTCGGTTTCGACCGGGTCCGCTTCAAGACCTTCAGCGTTGGTTCCTACACCTCCGAAGAAGAAAAGCGGGAAAACTCGAAGTTCCTCCCACAGAAGGAAGAGTTCAAACGCCACCCGACCGGGGTCGAGCGTGCGCTCTGCCGGACGCCGCTTTTCCAGACGGTGGTCTTTTGGAACGGTGACCTCGGTCTTTGTTGCATTGACTACGATCAGATGATCCAGTTGCCGAACATCGCCGAGCAGGGTTTCATGAAGGCCTACTTGTCGAAAGAAGCGCTGCGAGCGCGCAAAAACGGTTTTCTGAAGAGTTTTGAAGTCTGCCAGGGGTGTTCCTACGGCAATGCGGAAAGCCTCGGGTTCAAGGTCAACCTCAAGAAACGGCGCAAAGCGGCGTTGAGCCGCGCGGCGTAGTGATTTCCCGTTGTCCAGGGTCGATCGGCAATAGAGGGCCCTGAAATGAATGAGGACAAACCCATGCCGGCCCTTCGGTTTCTGTTCATATTGATCATTTTTTCGGTTTCCACATCGTCCGTGCCGGCGCATGCCGGCGGCCCGGTCGAGGCGTTTTATGGCCACTTCGTCGGCACCACCATTGACGAGGGTGTCGGCGAGATTGAGAAGCGCGACCTCGACGTCTACATCCGTCCTTACCGGAAGGGGTTCAACATCGAGTGGACCACGACCATCCATCGCGCCACCGGTAAAACCAAACGGGCGAAGTTTTCGATCAATTTCCGCCCGACCGAACGCATCGGCGTGTTCTCGTCGGCCATGCGCAAGGATAAATTCGGTAACGCCCGCCCGCTCGATCCGCTACGCGGCGACCCATACGTCTGGGCCGTCGTCGAGGGGGGCGTCTTGACCGTCAACACGCTGATCATTCTCGAGGGCACGGGCTACGAGATTCAGACCTACGAGCGGCGCTTAACGGCGAACGGGATGAATCTGGTTTTTTCGCGGATCAGGAACGGCGAAAAACTGAAACGTATCAAGGCGAAACTGGAGCGCGTCGAATAACAGGCGTTGGGACACGGCCGAAACCGGAACGCGGTTTAATATGGCCATTCCCGCCGCTAAGCCATAGTCTTATTGCCTGGGCAGGACGGAATGCACGACGATGCTTGCGGATTCAAGCCATACTCGGCTCCTAATCTACAGCCATGATTCATTCGGTCTCGGCCATCTGCGCCGATGCCGCGCGATCGCCCATTCCCTGGTCGACCACCGCCAGGACCTCTCGGTCCTGATCCTGTCCGGCTCGCCGATCATCGGCAGTTTCGATTTCCGCTCGCGGGTCGATTTCGTGCGCATCCCCGGCGTCGTCAAATTGCGCAACGGCGGATACACGTCGCTTGGGCTCGATATCGGCATCGAGGAGGCGATGGCGATCCGCGAGTCCATCGTCAGAACCACGGCCGAGGTCTTCAAGCCGAACGTCTTTCTGACCGACAAGGAACCGACGGGCCTTCGCGGCGAGGTCGAATCGACCTTACGCCTGTTGAAGAACAACGGGACTCGCCTGGTGCTGGGCCTAAGGGACGTCATGGACGACCCCGGCAAGCTGACCGACGAATGGGAGCGCAAGATGGCGGTGCCGGCCATGCGCGACTTCTATGATGATATCTGGGTTTACGGCCTTCCGGAAATTTGCAACCCCCTCGAAGGGGTATCGCTTCCGAGCGGCATTCTCGACAAGATCGCCTACACCGGTTACCTGCGCCGCAGTTCCGCAACGGCGATCAATCCGTCGATCATCGAACAGGTCGACATGCAGGACCCCTTCATCATCGTCACGCCCGGTGGCGGAGGCGACGGTGCCGGTCTCGTCGATTGGGTGCTCAGGGCCTATGAACACGATCCCGACATTCCGCATCCAGCATTGATCGTCTTCGGGCCGTTCATGCACCTCGATCTGCAGAGCGAGTTCAAGCAACGCGTCGAGATGCTGTCGAACGTCCACGCGACGACCTTTGAATCGAACCTGGAGAACCTGATTTCGAAAGCCTCCGGCGTCGTCGCCATGGGTGGCTACAACACCTTCTGCGAGATCCTGTCCTTCGACAAGCCGAGCCTCGTCGTACCGCGGACGGTGCCCAGGCTCGAGCAGTACATCCGGGCGTCACGGGCGCAGGACCTGGGCCTGGTCAGCATGGTCGTCGACGACGGTGAACGCGACCCGCGCAAGATGGCCGACGCCATCCGCACCCTGCCGTCGCGGCCGAAACCCTCGGAGGTGCATCTGCCGGGCCTGCTCGACGGTTTCTCGCATATCAATGCCACCGTCGACCAGTGGCTGAGCGCGGTGCAATCGGGCGAACCGTCTTTGCGCCTGGTGACCAAAGATGCGTGAGCCGCCGTGCAACACGTCGTCGCCATCGTTGTAAAGGGATATCCCCGGCTTTCCGAGACCTTCATCGCTCAGGAGATTCTCAGTCTACAGAGGTCTGGGTTGCGTTACCGGATCGTGTCCCTGCGCCGCCCCACCGATAACAAGACCCATCCCATCCATGGGCAAATCACCGCCGCCGTCGACTATCTGCCGGAATACCTTTACGAGGCGCCGGTCCGGGTGATGCGCGCGTGGCTGCGCGTGCGCAAACGGCCTGGATACAGGGCCGCCCGTGGAGCATTTCTCCGCGATCTGTTTCGTGACCTGACGCCGAACCGGGTTCGGCGGTTCGGCCAGGCCCTGGTCATGGCCGCCGAGCTGCCGGACGAGGTGACCTGGATCTACGCCCATTTCCTGCATACGCCGGCGTCCGTGGCCCGTTACTGCGCCGAGATGCGGGGATTGCCGTGGGGTTGTTCGGCCCACGCCAAGGATATCTGGACCTCGCCCGATTGGGAGAAAGCCGAGAAGTTGGCGCATATGCAATGGATGGTGACCTGCACCCGCACGAATATGGAACACCTGCGCGGCCTCAACACGGAGACGGAAGACAAGGTCCACCTGCTCTATCACGGTATCGATTTGGCGCGGTTTCCGCCGAGAATCAGGCCGCAGTCACCGGAGGGTTCGTCGCCACAAGGCTCGCCCGTCACCATCCTGTCGGTCGGGCGCGCCGTCGAGAAGAAGGGTTACGACAACTTGCTGCGGGCCTTGGCCGAACTGCCGGATGACCCGCCGTGGCGGTTCGTGCATGTGGGCGGCGGCGTCCTTCTGCCGGCCCTGAAGGCGGCGGCCCGGAATCTCGGGATCGAGGACCGCGTCACCTGGATGGGGCCGCAATCCCAGGAGGAACTGCTGGTGCATTACGGCGAGGCCGACCTGTTCGTTCTGGCCAGCCGAGTCGCTGGCGACGGCGATCGCGACGGCTTGCCCAACGTGCTGATGGAGGCACAGAGCCAATCGCTGGCCTGTGTCGCGACCCGGGTCTCGGCCATTCCCGAGCTGATCGTCGATGGCGAAACCGGGATGCTGGTGGAGCCGGACGACGCCGATGCCCTGGCCGACGCGATGTCGCGCCTGATCCTCGATTCCGGCCTGCGCCACCGTCTCGGAGAGGCCGGTGCCGATCGGGTCCGCCACGCGTTCTCCCATGACGCCACGATCGGCCTTCTGGCCGAGAAGTTCGGTCTCGCGCCGGCCCGGGATGTGGCGTGAGGATCGCCTTCTACGCGCCGCTCAAAGCCCCGACGTCGCCGGTCCCGTCAGGCGATCGCCTCATCGGTCGTTTGTTGATGGCGGCGTTGCGGGAAGGCGGCAACACCGTTGATCTGGCCAGTCGTTTCCGCAGCTATGACGGCGGCGGCGACGAGAACCGTCAAGCCGGCCTTCGCCGGGTTGGAGAGAAACTCGCCCGGCGCGTTGTGCGCCGGTATCAACTCGGCCGGTCCACGGAGCGTCCCGACCTCTGGTTCACCTACCACCTCTACCACAAGGCGCCCGACTGGATCGGTCCGGCCGCCGCCCGGGCCCTCGGCATTCCCTACGTCGTCGCCGAAGCCTCCCTGGCGCCGAAACAGAAGGACGGTCGGTGGCGGGTTGGCCACGACAGCGTCGAACGGACCCTCGCCGATACCGCCCTGGCAATCGGACTCAACCGGGACGACGAGCCTTGCCTGCGCCCGGCTCTCGCTTCGAGCGACAGATATGTCCGGCTCGATCCCTTTCTCGATCGCCGGCCCTACGTCGAAGCGGCCGAAGATCGAACGGCGATCCGCGCCACCGTCGCCGGACGTTTCGGCCTCGATACCGGCGAGCCGTGGCTTCTGGCCGTCGCCATGATGCGCCCGGGCGACAAGGTCGAGTCTTATCAGATCCTCGCCCGCTCCCTGACGCAGCTAACCGACCGGCCGTGGCGCCTGCTCGTCGCCGGGCATGGCGAGGCGGCGGCTGAGGTCCGCGCGGCCTTTGCCGACATGGAGAAGCGGATCGTCTGGCTAGGGCAGCAGGAGGCCTCGGAGCTGGCCGTGATCTACGCGGCGAGCGACGTGTTCGTGTGGCCGGCGGTCAAGGAATCACCGGGCATGTGTTTCCTCGAGGCCCAGGCCGCCGGGGTGCCCGTGGTCGGTTGCGACGCCGGCGGCGTGCCCGATGTCGTCGGCGACGGGGAAACGGGTTTCCTGCCGGCGCATCGAGACTCACAAGCCTTCGCCGCCGCCGTCGGGCGCCTGCTCGACGATGGAGATTTGCGCCGGCGCATGGGGCAGGCGGCGTATAACAGGGTCGCCGAAAGGCATGACGTCGCCTCCGCGGCACAGCGGCTGAACCGTTTGTTGAGCGGGTTGCGGAGATGATCCCATTATTCGTCATCCGCCATGGACCGACAGCCTGGAACGCGGACAGGCGCCTGCAGGGGAGAAACGACCTGCCGCTGAGCCCGGCTGGCCGCGAGGCCGTGGCGGCGTGGCGGGTTCCAACCGAGTATTCCGGGTACCGTTGGGTTTCCAGTCCTCTCGGCCGGGCCATCGAGACGGCTCGAATCCTCGGTTTCGACTGCACCCCGGAACCCGCTCTCGAGGAGATGTCGTGGGGACGATGGGAAGGCTCGCGGTTCGCCGACCTGCAACGCGATCTGGGCGAAACCATGAAGCGCAACCAGGCTCGCGGGCTGGATTTCCGGCCCGACGGCGGGGAAAGCCCACGCGAAGTCCAGGAACGCCTCAGCCCCTGGCTGGCAACGCTCGACGGCCCGACCGCAGCCGTCTGCCACAAGGGCATCATCCAGGCGATCTACGCGAAAGCCGTGGACTGGGACATGATCGGCAAGCCGCCGACCAAACTCCGTGACGCCACCGGGCATCTCTTTCACGTGACCGACGGTGCCCCGACCGTCGCCCGGCTGAACATCCCACTGGAGCCGGCATGACGAGCGACGTCCTCTTTTATGTCCAGCACCTGCTCGGCGTCGGCCACGTCAAACGCGCGGCGGCCTTGTGCCGGGGGTTCGAGCGGGCCGGGCTCCGGGTCACCGTGGTCCTCGGGGGGCCGCCGGTCGACCTAGCCGACTTCGGAGGGGCCACGATCGTACAACTGCCGACGGCGCGGACCGCGGACACGGGTTTTTCGGCGATCCTCGACGAAGATGGCCGGCCGATCGACGATGCCTGGCGGGACGGCCGCCGCGCCCGGTTGCTCGCGATCTACGAACGAACACGGCCCGCCGTGCTGCTGGTCGAGTTGTTCCCCTTCGGGCGTCGCCAGTTCCGTTTCGAACTGCTGCCGCTTCTGGAGGCGGCCCGCCGAGACGCGCGGATCGCCTGCTCCGTGCGAGACATTCTGGTCGTGAAGAACAAGCCCGAGCGAAATCGGGAAGTCGCGGACACGGTCAACCGCTACTTCGACCGGGTTTTCGTCCATGGCGATCCGGCGGTGGTGCCGCTTGATGCGACGTTCCCGGAAACCGATCGCATCCGCGATCGCGTCGCCTATACCGGCTACGTGGCCGAACAGGCGGGCGGCGGTAGCCAAGGGTCGGTAGGCGCGGGTGAGATCATCGTGTCGACGGGCGGTGGCGCGGTCGGCGAGAATTTGATGCGCACGGCCCTGGCGGCCCGGCAGGCGGACCATCTTGCCGAGTATCCCTGGCGGATGCTGGCCGGCGGTAATCTGGATCCAGCTGTTTTCGACGATCTACGGGTCAAGGCACCGGAAGGGGTCACCGTGGAACAGGCGCGGCCCGACTTCCGGGACCTTCTTGCCGGCGCCGCTCTGTCCATTTCTCAAGGCGGCTACAACACGGTCATGGATATCCTCGCCGCCGGCTGTCCCGCCCTGGTCGTTCCTTTTGCCGACGGCAGCGAAAGCGAACAGACCTACCGAGCCAGGAAATTCGAACAACGCGGGCTCCTGCATGTTCTCGACGAGGCGGGGATGACGCCGGAGCGACTGGGACGGGCCGCCGAGGCGGCGATCGCTGCACCGCCCGCCACCCAGGACTTCGATATGAGCGGCGTCGAAACAACGGCTAGAATGGTCGCCGAGATGGTTCACGGAGGGGGTGGATGAGCGAGCCGTGGGCGACTCTGGTTGACGAAGTGAGGGCCTGGCCGGATGACGGCCTGACGCCTGAGTTTTGGTGGCGCGACGACGATGCCACTCGGCCGACCGGGCACCTGGAACGTCTTGTGCGGCTTTCGGAGACCTATGCCGTCCCCCTCGTCATCGCCGTCGTTCCCGAACCGGCCGAGCCGGAGTTGGCATCGTGGCTCGCAAACTGCCCGTTGGTCCGGACGGCGCAGCATGGGTTTCGCCACCACAACCACGAACCCGAGGGCGCCAAGAAATCCGAATACGGGGAAAGCCGGTCTGAGGCCGACATGGCCGATGAGATCCGTGCCGGTTGGTCGCGGCTGGGCGCTTTCGAAAACCGGGTCCCGGTCTTCGTGCCGCCCTGGAACCGGCTGTCGGCCACCGGCCTGGAAGCCGCTCGAAAGGCCGGTCACGTCGGTGTTTCGGGATTCCAGGCGCGTCCACAGTTGGAACCCGTCGCCGGTCTCAGGCAGGTCAACACCCACGTCGACGTCATCGATTGGCGAGGGCATCGGGGCTTCGTCGGCGAGGCAAAGGCCTTGGCGGATATGGTCGGGCATCTTGCCGCAAAACGGCGGGGAAGCGCAGATCGAAGCGAACCGACCGGCCTACTCACCCATCATCTCGACCACGACGAGGCGACCTGGGCCTTCGTTGAAAAATTCCTTCACTGGACGCGCCAGCGAGACACCGTAAAATGGCCCTCGGTGGCCGACGTGTTCGGTCTCGGACGATAATAAAACCAACAATCAGGGCGGATGCGTGGGTGATCTCCTGACAGTCAACGACCTCAGGGTCGGGTTCAACACCCGTGCCGGTCGGGTCGAAGCCGTGCGCGGCGTGTCGTTCCGCATCCGGCCGGGGTCCTGTGTCGCCATCGTCGGCGAGAGCGGTTCCGGCAAGAGCGTCTGCGCCCAGGCGATCATGGGAATCCTACCCAAGGGCGCTTCGGTCGAGTCGGGTGAAACCCTGTTCGCCGACCCCAAGAAGAACGGCGCCGTCTGCGACTTGGCCCAACTCAATCCGGCGGGGCCGGACTACCGCAATATCCGCGGCGGGCGCATCTCGATCATTTTCCAGGAACCGATGACGTCGCTGTCTCCGCTGCATACCATTGGCGATCAGATATCCGAAGCCCTCAGACTGCACGACGGGTCGGACATGAAGGCCTGCGAACAGCGGACCATCGAGATGTTGAAGTTGGTCCGCTTTCCCGATCCGGAACGGGCCTATCGCACCTATCCCTTCGAACTGTCCGGCGGCCTCAGGCAGCGCGCGATGATCGCCATGGCCCTGGTCTGTGGTCCGGCGCTGCTGATCGCCGACGAACCGACGACGGCGCTCGACGTCACCGTCCAGGCCCAGATCCTCGGTCTCGTCAAGGATCTGCAGCAGGAACTCGACATGGCCGTGCTGATGATCACCCATGACATGGGAGTCGTCGCCAACGTCGCCGAGGAGGTGGTCGTCGTCTATCACGGCGAGGTCATGGAAAGCGGGGTCAGGGAGGACATCTTCGAGAACCCGGGCCATCCCTATCTTCAGGCGCTCTTGAAGGCGGTCCCTCATTTCGATACCGACGGCTCGGAGCGCCTGGTGCCGCTCCGGGCCATCGAGCCCCGGCGCGGCGGGCTCCTGCAGAAAAGGGATGAAGTTACCACTGCCGATGACGGCAAGCCGCTCCTCGAGGTCAAGAACATATCGAAGAGCTTCACCATCCGTAGCGGCAGCTTCGGCTTCGGCGGCAGCGAGGCGCGGACCGTCAATGCCGTCGATCACGTCAGTTTCGACATCCGCCGCGGCGAATGCTTGGGATTGGTTGGCGAGAGCGGCTGCGGCAAGACGACGGTCAGCAAGATGATCATGCGGGCCATTGACGCCGACCAGGGCGAGGTGGTGTTCAATGGCGCCGACGGGCCCCGTGACCTGCTGCACCTGGACGACAAGGCAATGGTGCCGTACCGGCGCAAGATCCAGTATATCTTCCAGGACCCGTTCGGTTCTCTCAACCCGAGGATGACCGTCTACAACATCCTCAGTGAACCGCTCGCCATCCATAAGGTCGGCAACAAAGCCGAACGACGCGAGTTGGTGCAGGAACTGATGGATTTGGTCGGCCTCGATCCGCGCTATCTCAGCCGCTACCCGCACAGCTTTTCCGGCGGCCAGCGCCAGCGCATCGGCATCGCGCGCACATTGGCCCTGCAACCCGAGTTGGTCATATGCGATGAGCCGGTATCGGCGCTGGACGTGTCGGTTCAGGCCCAGGTCCTGAATTTGTTGAAGGACCTGCAAGAAGAACTGGGGTTGACCTATCTCTTCATTTCCCACGACCTGGCCGTCGTCAATTACATCGCCGATCGCATCGCCGTCATGTGCCGGGGCCGCCTCGTCGAGATGGCGCCGAGGGCGCTGCTGTTCAAGGAGCCGCGCCACCCCTATACCAAGGCGCTGCTGGCTTCGGTGCCGTTTCCAGACCTGTCGCGCCCGCTGGATTTCGCGACGGTGCGCGAGACGACGATGACCGACCCGGACAGCTGGCCGGAACCGTTCGACGTGCGCGATGCCGTCGACGCCTCGCTGATGGACCTCGGCAATGGGCATTTCGTGCGGGCGCACGAAGATCCCGGCGAAACGGCGATCGCGTGACATGACCGGCGCCGGCGTATGTGCGATGGCCGCGATCGGCGGAACGCCCGGTGACGCCGCCGCGTCGTTCGCCGCCGACATCGCATCCTACGATCCGGGCCCGTTCTCCGGCCTGTTAGCGCTCAACCCCTCGCAAGACGTATCAACCCCCGCTTTGCAGGCTGCCGATGTTGTCGAGCGGGCGGCAGGGGAGGGTGCCGATTGGATCCTGCTCGTCGCTGCCGGCGAAAGAATCCATCCGCAAGCCTTCACCATGGTGGCACCGGCGACGGCGGCCTACGACGCGGTCTGGGGCGGGATCGGTATCGGTGGTCCCGAGGAGATCGACATTCCCAAGGCCTGCCGGTTCACCTGCGACCGCATGCCGGACGCCGCCCACATGACGCTCGAGTGGTGGGTCGGGCGCAGTCATTTCGCCCGTACCGATGTCGCGCGCGCGGTCGGGTTTTCCGATGACGCAGGCGAGGCTTGGTACGCGGATTACCTGATGCGGTTCTGGCGGCGCGGCGGCTGCTTGAAGACGGCGCAACCTCTTACCACTGCCGAAAATCTGCCGGCCGTCGGAGACGACGAAAAGGCGTTCATTCGCGAAGATCTCGACCGTCATCCCCAGTTCATGGCCTTCGACTATGGTGGCCGCCTGATGAAGGTCCCCTACACGGGCATGAACCCCACCGTCGAAAGAGTGCAGTTGAGAGGAGTCTTTTTCGAGCAGCGGGAACTGGAGGCCGTTGCCAGGACCGTCGACGCCGGTGGCGTGATCGTCGATGTCGGCGCCAACACGGGGAACCACAGTCTTTTTTTTGCTGCCGCCATGGATGCCGCGCGTGTCATCGTCTTCGAACCCAATCCGGCGGCCGGGCTCCATCTGCGCCGGACAATCGAGGCGAACGGCCTGACCAATGTCGATACCAGCCACCTGGGTGCCGGGGTCGGCAGGGAAAACGGGCGCATGACGATCGATGCCGGCCGTCGCGGCCATTTGGGAACGGCCCGCCTGATCGCCGACGATGCCGGGGGCGTGGAAGTCCGGACACTCGACGACGCCGTGCAAGGCCCAGTCGACCTCATCAAGATCGACGTCGAGTCCATGGAGCTGGACGTGCTGGACGGCGCCCGTCGGCTGATTGAAATGCAAAAACCGGTTCTGCTCGTCGAGGTCGAGGATGCCAACATTCGGCCCTTCCTCGCCCTTGTCGGGAATCTGGGCTACCGTGTCGAGCGGGTGTTCGCCGATGAGGGGTATGCCAATTACCTCGTCACGCCCGCGCAGGGGGTAACACGTTGAACAAGACGGGTGTCATGCTTGCCTTGATGGCCGCCGTCGCGGTGAACGCCGCGGCCTGGGCGGGGGACCTCATCGACCCCCCCTTCCTCGCCGAACGGGTCAAGACAAACACCCTGCCGCCGGTTTCGAAGCGGCTTCCGGAGGAGCCCGCAACGGCGACTTTCGACCGGCCTGGAACGAAACCGGGGCACTACGGCGGCGATCTCCGCATGGTCATGGGGCGGGCCAAGGACATCCGCATGATGATCGTCTACGGTTACGCCCGTCTCGTCGGTTATGACCGCGAGATGAAGATCGTGCCGGATATCCTGAAATCCTTCGAGGTCGAGGATGGCCGTATCTTCACCTTCAAGCTGCGCAAGGGTCACCGCTGGTCGGACGGGCATCCGTTCACGGCGAAGGACTTCCGGTACTTCTGGGAGAACATGGCGCTCGACCCGGACATCTCGCCCCTGGGCCCTTCGAAAGTGCTGTTGGTCGAGGGCCGGACGCCGAAGTTCGAGGTCATCGACGAGACCACGGTGCGGTACACCTGGCACAAGCCCAATCCGTTCTTCCTGCCGGCTCTGGCCGCCGCCTCGCCCCTCTATGTCTATCGCCCGGCCCACTACCTGAAGAACTACCACGCGTCTTTCGTCGACAAGGAGGAACTGGAAAAACGGGTCAAGGAGGCGCGAAAGCGCAACTGGCGGGCGCTGCATTATTCGAAGGACCGCCAGTACCGCAATGACAACGTAGCCCTGCCGACCCTGCAGCCCTGGCTCAACACCACGCCGCCGCCGTCCGACCGCTTCATTTTCGAGCGCAATCCCTTCTATCACCGCGTCGACGCGGCCGGCCGCCAGCTTCCCTATATCGACCGCGCCGTCATCACCATCGCCGACCCCAAGCTGATCCCGGCCAAGGTCGGCAGCGGTGAGGTCGACCTGCAGGCGCGCTCACTGCAGTTCAAGAACTACACCTTCCTGAAGCGCGGCGAGAAGCGCAACGACTACAGCGTCTTCCGCTGGCTGTCGGCGAAGGGCGCCCAGATGGCGCTCTACCCCAACCTCAACGTCAGCGACCCTGAGTGGCGCAAGCTGACCCGCAACGCCGATTTCCGCCGGGCCCTGTCGCTGGCCATCGACCGCCACGAGATCAACCAGGTCATCTTTTTCGGACTGGCCATAGAGACGGGCAATACGGTCTTGCCGATGAGCACGCTTTTCGACCCCGGTTTGCGAAAGTGGGCGGAATACGACATCGACCAGGCCAACGCGCTGCTTGACGGAATGGGGCTGACCGAACGCGACGACCGGGGTATCCGCCTGCTGTCCGACGGCCGGCCGGCCGAGATCATTGTCGAGACGGCCGGCGAGGACAGCGAACAGGCGGATGTCCTCGAACTGATCCGTGACAGTTGGCGCCGCGTCGGCATCAAAGTCTTCACCAAACCGACCCGGCGCGAGGTGCTGCGGCGCCGAGCCAAGAGCGGCGCCACCGTGATGTCCATCTGGTTTGGGCTCGAGAACGGTGTGCCGACCCCGGACTCGTCGCCGGCGGAACTGGCCCCGACGGCTGATGATCAGCTGCAATGGCCGCAATGGGGGCTCTACCACCAGACGTCCGGAAAGGGCGGCAAACCCATCGATCTACCCGAGGCGCAACGGCTCTTCGACCTCAACAAGGAGTGGATCGAGGCGACCGACGATGAAAGCCGCCGCAGGATCTGGCAGGACATGCTGGCCATCCATGCCGACCAGGTGTTCTCCATCGGCCTTGTTGCCGGCGTCGTGCAGCCGGTCGTCGTCAGCAACCGGCTCCGCAACGTGCCCGAGAAGGGCATCTACAACTGGGACCCGGGCGCCCATTTCGGGGTCTACCGACCCGATACGTTCTGGTTCGAGAAACCCTAGGCGGAAACCATGATTGCTTATCTCATCCGCCGCGTTGCGACCATGGCCGTCACCCTCCTCGTCATCAGCGTCCTGGTCTTCGTCATCATCCAGCTGCCGCCCGGCGATTACCTGACGACCTATATCGAAGAACTGAAGGCCCAGGGCGAGATGGTCGACGAGAAGAAGATCCAGTTCCTGCGCGCCCAGTACGGCCTCGACCGGCCCATGTCGGAACAATATTTCGTGTGGATCACCGGCCTCTTCCAGGGCGAGCTCGGCTATTCCTTCGAATACGACCTGCCGGTTTCGGACGCCGTCGGCGACCGCCTGTGGCTTTCCATGGTGCTCAATTTCGCCACCGTCATCTTCGTCTATCTGGTCGCCTTCCCGATCGGCGTCTATTCGGCGACCCATCAGTACAGCTGGGGCGACCACGGGCTGACATTCATCGGTTTCCTCGGCCTGGCAACGCCCAACTTCCTTCTGGCATTGATCCTGCTCTATGTGGCCAACGTTGCCTTCGGCACGTCGATCGGCGGCCTCATGGAGCCCGAGTACATCGACCAGCCGTGGTCCGTCGATAAGGGGTTGTCGGTGCTTGAACATCTGTGGGCGCCGGTGGTCGTCATCGGTACCTCTGGCACAGCCGGCATGATCCGCCGCCTGCGCGCCAATTTGCTCGATGAACTGCAGAAACAATATGTGGTCACCGGCCGCGCCAAGGGTTTGTCCGAGTCGCGTCTGTTGCTCAAGTACCCGCTGCGCATGGCGCTCAACCCCTTCGTCGCCGATATCGGCAGCCTGCTGCCGCAGATCGTTTCGGGCGCGGTCATCGTATCCGCCGTCATGAGCCTGCCGACGACGGGACCGATGCTGCTGAATGCGCTGCAGAGCCAGGACATGTACCTGGCCGGCTCCTTCCTCATGTTCCTGGCGCTCTTGACCGTCGTCGGCATGTTCGTCTCCGACATCCTGCTCGCCATCCTGGATCCGCGCATCCGCCTGGAGGGGGGCGTCAAACGATGAGCGAACGCCTCGCCCACTACGTCTCCGATGCGCCCTTCGATCCGGTCTCCGTGGAGAAGCTGACCGCCGAGCAGGAGCGCTACTACATGGCGTCGCAATGGCGGATGATGTGGTGGCGCTTCAAGCACCACAAGCTCGCGGTCATCGCCGGTATCGTCCTCCTGGCCGGTTACATGAGCCTCTTCATCACCGAGTTCCTGGCCCCCTACAACCTGCATACGCGGAACGCCGATTTCGTCTACGCACCGCCGCAGCAGGTGCATTTTTTCCACGACGGCGAGTTTCGCGGGCCTTTCGTCTATCCACTCAACTACAGCCTCAACATGGAGACCCTGAAGCGGGAATATTCGGAGAAGACGGACACGGTGCAGCCGATCCGTTTCTTCTGTTCCGGCGACGGTTACGAGTTCTGGGGCCTGTTCGAAGCGAGCTTCCACCTCATGTGCCCGGCCGAGGGCGGCACGCTTTATTTCCTGGGCACCGACCGCCTCGGCCGCGACATGGCCTCGCGGCTCCTTTACGGCAGCCGCATCTCGCTGACCGTCGGCCTGATCGGTATCACCATCAGCTTCATATTGGGTATCAGCATCGGCGGCGCGGCCGGGTATTTCGGCGGCATCGTCGACAACGTCGTGCAGCGGATCATCGAGATCCTGCGCTCGCTGCCGGAACTGCCGTTGTGGATGGCGTTGTCGGCCGCCCTGCCGGTGACCTGGAGCCCGATCCTGGTCTATTTCGGCATCACCATCATTTTGGGCCTGCTCGACTGGCCCGGTCTCGCCCGTGCCGTGCGCTCCAAGCTGCTGGCGCTCAGGGAGGAGGACTACGCCACGGCGGCGCGCCTGATGGGCGGCTCGCCGCCCCACATCGTCGGCCGCCACCTGCTGCCCAACTTCATGAGCCACCTGATCGCCTCTGCGACCCTGTCGGTGCCATCCATGATCCTCGGCGAAACGGCGCTCAGTTTCTTAGGTCTGGGCTTGCGCCCGCCAGTGACCAGCTGGGGCGTGCTCTTGGCCGAAGCCCAGAACATCGAGGCCGTGGCCCTGTACCCGTGGCTGATGCTGCCCATGCTGCCGGTGGTCATCGTCGTGCTCGCCTTCAACTTCCTCGGCGACGGGCTCAGGGACGCGGCCGATCCTTATCATTGAGGCGCGCCGCAAGGCTAGCGCCGCCCGATCAGGTCCCGCCCCACCTTGCGTCCGAACAGGCGCTCCGCGTTCCTGTAGGCGATCTTCTCGGCGATCGGGCGCGAGAAGTGGCGGAGCCATTGGCGGTTGGTGGCGATCAGGTCTTCGTAGTTGTCCCACTGGCCGTTGACCCAAGTGTCCGAGCCGACCATAAAGCGGTCCGAGAAGCGCTCCAGGACGCGCCGCCAGTCGGGGTCGATGGTGCCGTCGGGGTTCAGGATATCGTGCTCGCGGTAGGAGGTGTCGGCATAAAGCGTGGCGTGTTTCTCCATCATGCGCTCGACGATGGCGGGCGGTTCCGACATGCCGGCGTGGGCCCAGATGATCTTGAGGCCGGGGTCCAGGGTATAGAAGAAGGCGACCGGCTCCCAGCCGGAGTGGATGTGGATGTAAAGGTTCCTGTCCTTGGCGACTTTGGCGATGTTCGCGAGCAGCGTCTTGTCGTCCAGGTCGACGCTTTGCAGGTGGAACTCGCCGATGCCCTCGTGCGGGTAGGCGTCGAGGCGTTTCATTATGTAGTCGAACATGTCCGGGTAACGGGTCCAGTTTGAAGACCCGGCGCCGTCGAAATAGGGCCGGAGTTCCGGCACCACCCGGTTCGGTGCGTGTTGCCACAGTTTGATCGTGCCTTCGTCCGGGGTCGACGACACCAGGCCCATGGCGACGCCGCTCCGGTCCATCAGTTCGAGGACCGTTTCCGGCGGATAGGGCCCCCAGGCCGGCTCCTTGTAGTGGATATGGGCGTCGAACAGCGGCAGCGCATGGACGCCGTCGCCGATGTGACCATCATCGGCACTGGCTGAAAGGGCCAGCGAAACGACTGCCGTCAATATCGCCGTATAGACCGGTATCGTCTTCATAGCGGGTCCTTCCTTCTCCGAACGGTGGATCAGACGACGGTGCAGTGAAGGTCGCCGACGCCGTCGATGTGGCCGTCGAGCACGTCGCCGCGCTCGACCGGGCCGACGCCGGACGGCGTTCCGGAAAGGATGACGTCGCCCGGCGCCAGTTCGAACAGTCCGGAGAGGTAGGAAATGATTTCCGGCACCTTCCAGATCATGTGCTTGAGATCGCCTTGCTGGCGGGTTTCGCCGTTGACCTTGAGCCAGATGGCGCCGTCGCTCGGATGGCCCGTCTGGCTTGCCGGGACCAGGGCCGATGCCGGGGCCGAATTTTCGAAGGCCTTGCCGATTTCCCATGGCCGGCCGGCCTTCTTGCAGAGGCCCTGCAGGTCGCGCCGCGTCATGTCCAGCGCCACACCATACCCCCAGACGCAGTCGACGGCTTCGTCGAGGGGGATGTTCGTTCCGCCGGCCCGAAGGGCGACGATCATCTCGATTTCATGATGGACGTCGCTCGACTTGTCCGGATAGGGAAAGTCCTCGCCGGTCAGCAGGTTGTCCGGGTTCTTCTGGAAGAAGAAAGGCTCCTCCCGGTCCGGGTCGCCGCCCATCTCGATGGTGTGGGCGGCGTAATTGCGCCCGACGCAGTAGACGCGGCGGACGGGGAACCGCTCATCGGCCCCCTGGATCGGCAAACTGGCCTGAGCCGGCGGCTCGATCACGAAATTGCTCATTCTGATCTCCTCCCCAATACGGGGTTTCCCGTCCTCCGATCCCCGGATCATCATCGTGCGGTGGCGGACACGACCCCCTGCTCCAATTCGGCGAGTTTGCTTGCGGTGAATGTGGTGGTGAATAGCACGTTGAACAACACGCAGAAACGTCTCATCGGGAAGATCGCCGGGGGTTTTGGAACAACAGATTGGACCCGACGTTTGAAATCGCCGGCCTGCCCGGCCTTCACGCCCGACTCAAAATCACGTGACCTCACGGCAATGTTTACCCGCGTGTGCAGGCGTCTCTGGCAGGATGACGTCAGAGGTAACGCCATGAAAAAATTGATACTTACCCTCCTGATCGCTTCACTCGCCGGTGCGCCCGAGGTTCTCGCGGCGTCCAATGATCCCCTGACCCCGAAGCGCCATTTCAAAATCGAGAAGCCGGGCCGGCTCAGCCAGGCCGAAGCGCTCAGCGTCTACGAAAACGTAAGGGAACAGATGGCCAAGGGCTATGGTTCGTCCGGTGACGCCACCGCCAAGACCTATACGGAATGGCGCCTTTTCAACACGGCCCCCTACGTGTCGGCGACCCACGGAAACCGGTATGTGAACAACTACGGAAACGCCAAGGCCAAGGGCTACCACCGCCTGAAAAAGGGCGACAAGATGCCGGCCGGTTCGATTCTCGCCAAGGACAGTTTTACGGTGACCCAGGACAACGGCCTCTACGCCGGTGCCCTTTTCGTCATGGTAAAATTGGCGCCCGGCACCAGTCCCGATACCGGTGATTGGCGCTACCAGATGATCATGCCGGACGGCAGCTTCCTGGGAGACAGCCGGGGCGCCGGCGCCGACAAGGTGGCTTTCTGCCATGGCTGCCACAAGGCGGTGAAGAACAACGACTACCTGTTCTACATCCCGGACGGTTACCGCCGGCGGTTCCTCGACTAGTACCTGAGGCACTTTGCCGCGTCGTGTTCCCGGAGTACCCTAGGCCGGCTGGCGGGAACCGATGGTCCATGAACGACAACAAAACCCTCTTCGACAAGGTCTGGGACCAACACGTGATTGCGAGCCTCGACGGTGGCGCCGATCTCCTGGCGGTCGACCGCACCTTCCTCCATGACCTCAGCGGTACCCGGGCCATCCGGGCGTTGACGGAAGAGGGTCGGTCCGTCCGCGAGCCGGGCCTCACCTTCGCCTCACCCGATCATGCCGTGTCGACGGCCGCGGAGGGGCGCCACGAGGGCGAGCGCTACGACAAATGCGTGGCGCCGCTTCGCGACCTCAGTCGGAAACATGGCCTGCGCTATTTCGACGTCGGCTCGGACGGCCACGGCATCATCCACGTCATCGGTCCGGAGCAGGGCCTGACCCTGCCGGGCAGCCTGATCGTCTGCGGCGACAGCCACACCTGCACCCACGGCGGTCTCGGCGCGCTGGCCTGGGGTATCGGCGTCAGCGAGATCAAACACGTTCTGGCCACCGGCACCATCCGCCAAACGCGTCCGAAACGGCTCCGCGTGCGGTTTGACGGGGAGCCGGCGAAAGGGGTGACCGCGAAGGACACGATCCTGGCGCTCATCGGCCGCGACGGCACGGCGGCGGCCGACGGCTTTGCGGTTGAGTATGCCGGTCCGGCGGTCCGGGCCCTGTCCATCGACGGGCGGATGACCGTCTGCAACCTGTCCATCGAGATGGGCGCCAAGATCGGCATGATCGCGCCCGACGAAACGGCCTTCACCTATCTCGATGGCCGCGAGCATGCACCCGGCGGTGAAACCTGGGACCGCGCCGTCGCCCACTGGCGGACCCTGGCCAGCGATGACGGCGTCGTCTTCGACAAGGAAGTGACCTGCGACGTCTCGACCGTCGAGCCGCAGGTGACCTGGGGCACCAGCCCGGAGCAGGTCGCGGGCGTCGGTGGTGCCGTGCCGGACCCGGACCGTGAAACCGATCCGGCCAAACGCCGGGCGATGGCCGCGGCCCTCGACTACGGCGGATTGAAACCGGGAACGCCGCTGACCGACATCGCCATCGACCGGGTCTTCATCGGCTCGTGCACCAACGGCCGCCTGAGCGACCTTCGGGAAGCGGCGGCCCTTCTCGACGGGCGCAAGGTGGCCGACGGGGTCGAGGCCTGGGCCGTGCCCGGCTCCGAGGCGGTCAAACGGGCCGCCGAGGCGGAAGGGCTCGATAAGGTCTTCACCGACGCCGGGTTCCAGTGGCGGTTGCCCGGCTGTTCGCTCTGCGCGGCGTCGAACGGCGAGACGGTGGCGCCGGGCCGGCGCTGCGTCTCCACGTCGAACCGCAACTTCGTCGGCCGCCAGGGCAAGGATAGCCGCAGCCATCTGGCCAGCCCCGTGACCGCCGCGGCGGCGGCCGTCACCGGGCGCATCACTGACCCGAGGCGGCTCATGGACGGGGATGAGCGATGAGCGAGATCTTCCGTCGGCTCACGTCCGTCGCCGCGCCTTTGTTGCGGAGCAACGTCGACACCGACATCATCATTCCCATGTCCCGCCTCGTCATGGCGGAAAAGGCGGATATGCACCTATATGCCTTCGAGCCTTTGCGTTTCCTGGCTGGCGGCTCGGAAAACCCGGACTTCGTCCTCAACCAAGACGCCTACCGGGACGCGGCCATCCTGATCACCGGCCCCAACTTCGGCTGCGGCAGTTCGCGGGAAGGAGCGGTCTGGGCGATCCGCGGTCTCGGGATCCGTTGCCTGATCGGTTCCAGCTTCGGCAACATCTTCTATAACAACTGTTTCCAGAACGGCATCCTGCCGGTCGTCCTGCCGGCGGAGACGGTGGAGCGATTGGCGGCGCTGGCCGAGGACGGGAACGGCGGGCCTTTCGAGGTCGACCTGGAGACCTGCCGGATTACCTCACCGGACGGCGAGACCTATGAAATCGAAATCGACGCGGGACACCGCCGGCAACTGCTGGAAGGCCTGGACGACATCGGCCTGACCCTGGAGCGCTCGGGCGAGATCGACGCCTTCCGCGCCGCCGACCGTGAAAGGCGGCCCTGGATCTATCTGGACTAGGGGCCCTGTGTGGGAGTGGGAAATCCTACACCAACAAGGCCCGAAAACGCCTTTCCCAGGCAAACCAATGTGTCCTAGACGCTCGTGTGAGAAAGTTGAACGCGCCGAGAAAGACCGATCTGTTGCCCTACCAAATTCTCGTATCCCGAACGTTCAATTCAGATTGCCCGTTCGACCGCCGACGCCGCGAAGCCGTCGTCTTTCTTGGGCAACGCGAATGGCGGCAGTATCCCAGGAACCGACGAACGCCATTCCCCGATTTCCTCATGGCCGTGCTCGACACGGCCATCTCGTTGAATTCCTCAAATGTGGGAACGGGCC
>Ga0066187_1000148_pt1 | contig 29489 bp, 27 predicted proteins | sample WorMetexBAHAMAS1_FD_58706 | JGI IMG/M metagenome (GOLD analysis project Ga0066187, IMG submission 58706) | Marine gutless worms symbiont microbial communities from Max Planck institute for Marine Microbiology, Germany - Inanidrilus exumae... | ecosystem: Host-associated > Annelida > Digestive...
AAACTGGACCGTTCCCACCAGCGGGTGGGAACAGACCAGCCTGGCGATGTTCGCCGGCGACTGGGCCGCCTGCAAGATGCAGGTGGAAAGTGTGTATGACGCCATGGAACGGCTCAAACCCAAGCGCATGGTGGGAACGGAATGCGGTCACGCCCACCGGGCCACGGTCATCGAAGGGCCCTACTGGGCCGGCCGGGAAGACGGTAAACCGCCGGTGGAGTCGATCCACTACGTGGAATGGCTCGCCGAAGCGCTGAGGGAGGGCAAGCTGAAAGTCGATCCGGCGAAGCGCCTCAAGAAAAATGTCACCCTTCAGGATTCGTGCAACTACATCCGAAACCACGGCCTGAAAAAAGTGACGCGGGAGATCATGAGCTACATCGTTGAGCCGGGCTACTTCATCGACATGACGCCCAACCGGGAGCACAACTACTGCTGCGGCGGCGGCGGCGGATTCAACGGCATCGGACTATTCCGACCACAGCGCAACAAGGCCCTGATCACCAAACGGGACCAAATATTGAATACCGGGGCGGAACTGGTCATCGCCCCTTGCCATAACTGCTGGGATGCGATTCGGGACCTCGAGGAGGAATACGAAATCGGAATCAAATGGTCTTTTCTGAAACCGCTGCTGATCAGCATGGTGGAAGTGCCCGAACATCTTAAACCCAAGGAATAGGGCTCCCGGTTTAAACACCGTGCCCGTCAAAGAGGTGGAATATGTTTAAAAAGATCCTATTTCCCACGTCGGCCACAGAAGCATGCGACCATGCAGCCCGGGTGGCCTTCAACATGGCGCATCAGTACAATGCCCACCTCAGCGTATTTCATGTGCTGGGAGTGCCGACACGAGGTTTCAGCCAGGTGGTGCTGGACGTCAAGACCAAGGAAAAAGTGGAACTGGACGATGAGTATATCGCATGGGTGGAGGAAGAGGTCAAAACCCACTACGCAAAGCAGCTGGAAACGGCGGAGAAATGCGATATCGACATCACCATCGGGTTTCCCCACCGGGAAATTCTAAGAGCCGCCAGAGCGGAAAAACCGGACCTGATTATCATGGGCGGCAGTACCGGCGAAGTGGAAGATTCGGTATACAAGAAAAGCCTCATTGGGTCGACCCTGCAGCGGGTGGCCAAAGCGGCGGCTTGCCCCATCCTGGTGGTGAACCGGCCGGCCGCCTCCTTCTGGGGCGGCATGTCCAACGTCGTATTCGGGACCGACTTTTCAAAGGCATCCGATGCGGCGTTTAAGTTCGTCTGCAAGCTCGTCAAAAAGCTGGATTGCGAACTGCACATCTTTCACGCCCTAGACGTCGGCACCATGCACATGGGTAAAATGATGACCCAGGATGAGATCGAATTTAAAATTCGAGAGGGGTTGCGGCGGATCCGCGGCAAATACATCGATAAAATGAAAGGGGTCGAAGAGTTCACTTTCGACGTCTGGGAGGGGCTGCCCTATATTGAGATCGTGAAGTATGCCCGAGAAAAGCATGCGGACCTAATCGTGATGGCACACCACACGCAGAAAACGGGCTCCAAGGACGCACGCCTGGGCAGCAATATCGAACAGGTGATGGTCCGGGCGGGGTGTCCGGTGATCAGCGTCAACAAGTAGGCGCAGGCTTACGCAGTAAACCCTTTTCCATCACAAACACGACAACCAGGAGATAGAAAGAGGCTATCAATGAGCAAGAAAATACTGATCATCGATGATGATCCGAATGTGGTCGACTATCTGGAGACCCTTTTTCAGGACAATGGATACACTACCTTTTCAGCCGGTGACGCCAAAGAGGGGCTCGAGGTCGCCAAAAAAGAAAAGCCCGATCTGATTACCCTCGACATCGAAATGCCGGGGGACTGGGGCCCCCGCTATTACCGAAAAATGGTGCAACAAAAAGAGCTCAAGAATACACCGGTCATTGTGATCAGCGGTCTGTCCGGAAGCGAACATGCCATCGGCCGGGCGGTCGCCAGTATTTCCAAGCCCTTTGACCGGGACGAACTGCTGAAGATCGTGAATGACACGATCTCCTGAGACCCCGGAATCAAGAAAGCAGTCCGGGTAGTGCCGAGAATAAGTCGGCCGGAAGCAGCGTTAGATGCCATTTACGATACTCTACATCGATAGGGACAAAAGCCATTCCAAGGCGATCCGCGCCTACCTGGAACGTCAGCAGTTTACGGTTCTGACCGCCTCGACCTACGATGAGGCCCTGCTCATCTTCGACAATCTGGATCCCGACATCGTCATTGCGGATCCGGGATGGCCTGAAACCGAAACCGCTTATCTGCTCAAACAGGTCAAACAATCCAATCCAGACATCCAGATCATCATCACCTACGAGGAGCAGCACTTCGACCGGGTATTTGACGAGATGGGAACGGAGATGGCCGGCTACCTGGTCAAGCCGATCAAAAGCCACCTTCTCGATCATGCGCTCAGACAAACCCAGGCGTTACTCACATCCCACAGGGAACTATACCGTTGCCAAAATGAACTTAAGGAGTATCAGCGCACCCAGAACCTTTACCAACAGCTCTTCAACGAAGCGCCCTGCTACATTTCGGTTCAGGATCGTGATTTTCGCCTTACCGCCACCAACCGGCTTTTTAAAAGAGATTTTGGGGACGAGATCGGTTCATACTGCTACAAGGTATACAAACACCGGGATTCCCGCTGCCAGAAATGCCCGGTAGCCGCCACGTTCGAGGACGGTCTGCCCCATCCCACCGAGGAGATCGTCACCTCCAAATCGGGAAAACAGTACAACGTCATGACCTGGACCGCCCCCATCCGGAACGAAGAGGGTGAGATCACCCAGGTAATGGAGATGTCGACCAATATCACCCAGATCCGTCAACTCCAGGACCACCTGACCTCATTAGGTTTGATGCTGGGCTCCATGTCCCATGGCGTCAAAGGGATGCTCACCGCCTTAGACGGCGGAATATACCAACTGGAGACCGGCGTTGAGAAAAAGGAGATGAAGCGGATCGAAAAAGCCCTGGACCAGGTGAAGCTCATGTCCGGGCGGATTCGAAAAATGGTCCTGGAGATCCTCTACTATGCCAAGTCCAGAGCGCTGCGGTACAAATCCGTCGACATCTCGGGGATGGCGCAAAAAGTGGCGGAGATGACCCGGGTGATGGCCGACAAGAACGGCGTGGATCTAAAAATCGACATACAGGAATCCATGGGAATGGTGGATGTGGACCCCAACTGGATGCAGGCGGCGCTGATGAATTTCATGGAAAATGCAGTGGATGCATGCACCTACGACCGGGAAAAGTCGGACCATACCGTCCGGTTCGATGTGTTTGAATCGGCCCCCGACATGATCTGTTTCATCATCCGGGACAATGGCATGGGAATGGATCAGGAAACCAAGGACAAGATGTTCACCCTGTTTTTTACCTCGAAGGGATCACAGGGTACAGGCCTTGGACTGTTTATCGCCAATCGCGTCATCACACAGCACGGTGGCACCATTAAGGTCGAAACCCAACCCCGTGAGGGCTCCAGTTTCCAGATCTGCCTTCCGAGATACCGCCCAGATCCAGCTCAAATGATTGAATTCCCAAATAACAACAATAATTCTATCGACTCATAAACAAATGAGAATACAACCCTTCAGCTTTTAACAGATTGGCCTACAAAGGTGGAATCGTCGATATTTGATCTCAATAAAAAAGCGTGATATATCCTCTCCGCCGACATCGATCAGAAAGTTCGTCGTCAAGCAGGCGAACTTGCCGGGAGGTAAAAAAGCGTCCTCAGAATCGATTACGGGTGTAACACCTTTTTCGAGCGGGACCAACGGGGCGGAGGCGATCGGGAATGTGGCATAGATGCGACTCACAACTAAAAGTCGATACGGCACCCGGCTGATACTGGATCTGGCCAACAGCGCCAAGGACAACTACGTTCCCTTGAGCGATGTGTCGAAAAGACAAAACATCTCTTTGAAATATCTTGAGCAATTGATTCGCAAACTAAAAAAGGCCGGTCTGATTAAAAGTCAGCGGGGGCCTTTCGGCGGTCATATGCTCAATAAACCGCCCGACAGTATCCGCATCGGCGACCTTGTCCGAATCCTTGAGGAATCCACCGCTATCACGGACTGCTCGGAAAGAGTAGACAAGCTTTGCGGTGTCTGCAACAGAGGCGGCGAATGCCTGGCCAGATGGGTCTGGGTGGAAGCCAGCCGGGCAATGTTTGAACGGCTGGATCAGATCACCATTGGAAGTTTGCTTTCCCAACGAAGGGTCATGTTGAACGGGTCTGACGGGATGGCAGACTCCCGGCCCAAGACGGCCACTTGATCACTGGTACATTTTTTTCCAATCGCCTCCCCGCCTCTCGATTAACAATTCCCGGCTTCCCTTTAAATACACCGCTTTGGAGATAACACTTTGAATACCGCAATTTCCCAACATTTTCAGACAGCGCGAACGGGAATCGGACCCTTTTTGGCGCTTAGCCGTACACCACATGCCCTGATCGACTTGACAACACCCGCTTTGACGGCGATCCTTTTCCTAGGCCACCTGCCGCCGGTATCAGTGATTCTCATCGGTATCCTCACTGGTTTTGCGGGCTACACCGCCGTTTACGGGCTCAATGACATTGTCGACTACCGGGTCGACAAGGAAAAAACCTGCTTCGGCCAGGATGCCGATTGCGAGAACTATCTGGATGACGCCCTGATCCGGCATCCCATGGCGAAAGGGGTGCTGGGTTTTAACAAAGGGGTTGCCTGGGTTGTGGGCTGGACCCTGGTGACCCTGATCGGGGCCTACGCGCTCAATCCCGTTTGTTTGTATATATTTTTATCAGGGTGTGCTCTTGAGACCATTTACTGTATGCTTTGGCGCTTGTCTCCGTTGAGAGCACTGGTGAACGGGGTGGTAAAAGCCTGCGGCCCCATTGCGGCGATCTATGCGGTTTCTCCCGATCCCTCTTTTCCTTTCGTCCTGCTGGTCTTTACGTGGATCTTCCTCTGGGAAATCGGAGGGCAAAACATCCCCCATGACTGGACCGACGTGGAGGAGGACCGTTTCTTCAACGCCAAGACCATCCCGCTGGTTATGGGCCCCACACGCTCGGCCCTTTTGAGCCTCACGGCCCTGGTGTCGACAACCTTTCTGCAGTTCATCGTCCTTGCCGCCTCACCCCTCGCTTTCGGCCCGGTTTACCTGTTGGCCGCCCTTTGCATCGCTTTTTTTATGCTGCTCAAACCCGCCTTTCATCTCACCGATACGCTGGCGCGGGAAAAGGCCATGGCCCTGTTCAATCGGGCCAGCTATTACCCCATGGCCCTTTTCGGTCTGGCCCTTTTCCGACTGCTGGAACAGATGGTCTGATGAATGATGCAGCCCAAATGCTCAACGGCAGCGATGATAGGTGCCGCTCCATCTGTTGGCAGATGTCCATTTTATGTGAGACGCAACTGTCTCGTAATGGATGATCCATGGCACATGTTCTTTCTTTTATTTCACCCCTCATCCTATCTTGAGCCGATCCGGCTGGACAACCCATCGATATGATATTATTTTTCCATAAAACAGGAACTGAGTCCCGATGAAAACATCGGGAATGCTTTCCTGGCACACTCTTTGCTTTTTAGCAGTGTACCGAAAAATGATGTGACCCATAATATAAAAGGGAGGGTGTCGTGATGCAGCTTAAAGATATCAAGAAAAATAAAAATCTGGTCAACGCCATTGACTGGGAGATGACCCCTGAAGAAGCGGTGCGTCTGTATCTGGAATGGGGCAACAACTGGGCACGGGGCAACTATGTGGTCCGGTCCAAGGATGATGTCACCCATTATTTTGTTGTGAACACGTGGAAAAAGGCGCCGGTCATCTATCTGATCAAACGCAATTCCGATGAGGCGGAAGAGCTTGCCAAGATCAACATGCCTGAAGACTTGAAGAAAAGGTATATCGAGGAAAACGGAACGCACAAGGGCGTTTACGCAATTGAAGGTGAAGTGAAAGAGTGGCTGAAAACAGAGTTGGACGCCGCCTGACTCTTTTTCCTCTGGACATGGACAACATCTAAAAAGGCCTGCCCTCCCCATGGAGATCGGGCCTTTTCGTTTTCAAAGAACCTGGATTTATAGTCGTTTGTATAAATCTGTTCCATTTGAGGAAATAGCCGCAAGTGGGATTTGGCCGTAAGCCGATCTGCCAACCCTTGCAGGTGGCGGTGGCCGCAAGGAAATCCGGCTGTCGGTAACGCCTTATCACCCCCGCATCCACCGGTGGTAGCGGCCGACCCACTCCAGCAGCTTATCCGGTGCATGGGCCTTTTTCCACTCACCCGCTGCAAACTTGTTGGCTTCGGCCAGGGTGGGATAGATATGAATGGTTCCCAAGATCTTGTTCAGCCCCAGTCCATGCTTCATGGCGAACACATACTCCGCGATGATGTCGCTGGCGTGGGTACCGACAATGGTGACACCGAGAATCTTGTCGCTACCCGGGCGGGTGAGCACCTTGACGAGTCCGTGGTCTTCCGAATCCGCAATGGCGCGGTCCAGGTCATCTATTCCGTACACTGTTACCTCGTAGGGGATACTCTTTTCAGCAGCCTCCATCTCGTTGAGTCCTGCTCTTGCCACCTCGGGATCGGTGTAGGTGGCCCATGGAATCAGTGAATAATCGGTCCTAAAGCGTTTGAACCCGCCGAACAGGGAGTTGACCGAGGCATACCAAGCCTGATGGGCCGCAAAGTGCGTAAACTGGTAGGGTCCGGCGACATCCCCCGCGCAGTAGATGTTGGGGAAATTGGTTTGCAAAAACTCGTTGACTGCAACGGTCCGGTTCGGAGCGAGTTTGACGCCCAGTTCCTCAAGTCCATATCCGCTTACATTGGCCACCCGGCCCACGGCCACCAGAATCCGGTCAAATGGAATCCGCACATCGACTCCGTCATGCTCACAGATCAGTTCACCACCGTGTGGCCCTGCGGGTACCACCTCCTTGGCGCGGTGGCGGGTGAGCACGCTTATACCTTCATCCTCAAATTTGCGTTTCATCATCTCGGCGATCTCGACATCCTCACGCCCCATGATTCGGTGACCCATCTCCACCTGAGTGACCTCCGCCCCCAAACGCCCGAACGCCTGGGTCAGCTCGCAGCCAATGGGTCCCCCACCCAGCACCACCATCTTTCTGGGAAGTTCGCGGATATCCCAAACGGTGTCTGAGGTCAGGTATTCCACCCGGTCCAGCCCGGGAATCGGCGGAACAAAAGGACGTGCACCTGTGGCGATGACAATATTTCGAGTGGTCAGCGTCCGGCCATTGACCGCAACCTCATAGGGAGACAAAATGTTCGCCTCCCCCTCGATGCAGTCCACACCGAGCCGGGTGTAACGCTCCACCGAATCATGCGGCTCCACTTTGGCGATCACATTCTGGACCCGTTCCATCACCTCGGCAAAAGAAAAATCGATCTTTCCGCCCTGAAAGCCAAACTCCCTGGCCCTGTTCACGTAGGATAAAATTTTGGCGCTTCGAATCAGAGCCTTGCTGGGGACACAACCGGTATTCAGGCAATCCCCTCCCATTTTGTGTTTCTCCACCAGGGCCACGGCAGCACGCACTGTAGCGGCGATGTAGGAGGTCACCAGCCCGGCGGATCCGGCACCGATCACGACCAAGTTGTAATCAAATTTTACGGGTCTGGGATATCCGGCAAGGGCTTTTCGATTCTTTACGGCCGCCACCACCCGCTTGGCGACTAAGGGAAAAATCCCCAAAAGTACAAAGGAGAGAATCAGACCGGGAGAGAGGATGCCCTGGGCGGACTCGATTTTTCCCAGCTGTGTACCCGCATTCAGGTATACAAACGTCCCGGGCAGCATCCCCAACTGGCTCACACCGTAAAATACCGCGGTTCTGATGGGGGTGAGTCCCATGGCCAGATTGATCATGAAAAAGGGGAAAACCGGAACCAGCCTCAAGGTGAACAGGTAAAAAGCGCCCTCCCGCTCAACGCCTTCATTGATGGTCTGCAGCTTGTCGCCGAACTTATCCTGGACATACCCTCTGAATAGAAACCGTGAAACGAGAAATGCCAGGGTGGCGCCAATACTGCTGGCAAATGAAACGACGAGAACCCCGATCCACAATCCGAAAAGTGCCCCCCCTGCAAGGCTCATAACAGCGGCCCCGGGTAGAGAGAGGGCCGTTACCACGATATATCCGGCCATATAGAGGGAGATGGTCAGCAGGCGATGGGCGTTGTAGTAATCTTCAAAGGCCTTCTGTTTGGATTTGATGTTCTCCAGAGTGAGCTGATGATGGAGATCCAATGTAAAGAAAATGGCAACCAGCACTGCGATGACCAGAACCAGAATGACCTTTGAGATTTTTTTGTTCATACACCCTCCAGGGTCTCTTTTCGTTCATTCTTTCAGGTCGGTCGGCGTTTGATTGGTTTTCTTACATCACTTTTCCGAAGTTTTTTCCGCCAGCCGGGTTTCTCTGCGAGCGAGAGCTTCCCGGTTTCGCCGCATTTCTTCTCTAGTTAGAAGGTCCAAAGGCGGCACCGAAGCCGGCCGACCATTTTTCCCCAGAGCGACAAACGTCAGGTAGGCTGAAGCCGTGTGCCGCTGTTCCCCGGTCAGCAGGTCTTCGGCCATCACCTTTACCCCAATCTCCATGGAAGAGCGTCCTACCAGATTGATACTGGCTTTCAGGGTCAGCAAGTTGCCGATAAAAACGGGACTGTGAAAAACGAGCCGGTCGATGGAAGCGGTCACGCAGGGATTGCCTGCATGCCGCATAGCCGCTACGGCAGCGGCATCATCGATATATTTCATCACCACCCCACCGTGGACGTTCCCTGCCGGGTTGGCGTCCTGCGGCTGCATCACATGGGACATGACGACCCGGCTTTCTTTGACGGTTTTTTTATTCTTCATATTTTCGCCCAATACAGGCCATCAGCGTTTAGCATTCAGCTTTAAGCGCTTAGCATAAGGAATTATGTACAGATTCCGGCCCCGCATCCGTTGAATGTATAGCCACGGTTGTTACCGCTATGAAATGAGCCAGCTAATGGCTAAAGGCCAATTGCTCAAGTTTTCCAGTAAGGGTTGATCAAATCTTCAAATATGGTCATGGCTGCTTCTGCGCCGTGGCCTGCGGCAATGACGATCTGTTTGAACCCTCCGGCAACATCCCCGGTCGTGTAGATCCCCGGGACACTGGTCCGATAATTCTCATGCCCGATATACCCTTCATCGGTAAGGGACAGGCCGGTTTTCTCCGCAAGGGCCACTGCCGGGTTGTAACCGATGGCGATGAACACTCCGTTTACAGGGAGGGTCGATGATTCGCCGGATGCATTGTTGATCAGCTCTACCGACTCAACCTGATGTTTCCCATTGATCTTTTTGACCTCCGTGTTGAACAGGATGGGGATGCGGTTCTGTTCCAGATTCTTTACCAGGATCTCCTGGGCCTTTAAGGTGTCCCTCCGGTGGATCAAGGTCACATCCACGCCGATGTGATGCAAGTGCAGCGCTTCCGTCACGGCGCTGTTTCCGCCACCTACCATAATCACCCGTTTGCCCTTGAAGAGCGGACCGTCGCAGGTGCTGCAATAGCTCACCCCGTGCCCTCCCAATCGCGATTCACCCGGAATTCCCAGGTTACGGTGGGTGGCACCGGTGGCCATGAGAACCGTCCGGGTGTTAAAGGTCCGGCGACTGGTTTTGACTCGGATCGTGTCACCGGGGATTACTTCAACCACCTCCTCTCCCGGGAAAATCTGGGTGTATTCCAGTGCGTGGGTCACCATGATATCCACCAGGCTTTTTCCCCCGACCTGCTTCAACCCCGGGTAATTTTCAACCACCGGTGTCAATGCGATCTGCCCGCCCAGCACACCTTTTTCGACAATCACGGAATTGAGCCCGCTTCTGGCGGCGTAAATACCGGCGGAAAGGCCGGCCGGCCCGCCTCCGATGATGACCAGGTCCGTTTCGATCTCCTTTTCGTCGCTTTCCGGGATAAACACGGTCTGCTGCTCCATCTTCGCAAGGGATGATACAAAAAGCTCCTCGGATTGGGCGCCCTGCGCGATAAGCATATCATTGGCATAGGTCTGGGGCACCGACTGGGCGGCGTATTGCTCCGCCAGGTCGGGATTGGCCTGAATATCGACGATCTCCAGATGGACAAAGTCGGGCCGCTCCACTGCTGCTTTAAGGGTGTTTAAGGCTTGCTGTGGGCAGTAGGGACAGGTCGGGCTCACGAAAACCTTGACGTTTCGGGGGGAATCCAGTTTCTGGATCACCTTTTTCGATTGTTCACTAAGGCCACTTTTCTGCATTCCGATGAGCATCAGGGCTTCAAGAAAAATCCGCCCCTCTTCGCCCATGGGGGCCCCCAGCCAGTGGATGTTGTAATGATCCGGATCGAACACCATGGTCGGAGAGTGGGTAACCTGCCACTTTTTGGCCAGTTCATGATTGAAGTCGTACTCCCGGATCGTCACCCTGGGTGTCAACTGGCGGAAAAAGCGCACCGCCTGCCGTGCGGCATCACTGAACACATCATTCATGCCCGGTTGACTGAACAAAAATATGGGTATATCCCGATCGATCCCTCCTAACATGCGGCTGATCTCCGCCTGCACGGCCATTGCATCTGCTTCACTCATTTGATCCATAAATTCACTCCTTATCTTTCATCAATGGGTACAAATACGCATTCATCCGGCCCGCAATAATCCCCGATATAATCGGACTCCGGCCGGTACAACGCGGGTTTGGGTGCCGCCTCGGCGAACTGCTCTTCCAGGACATGGGCCGCCCACCCGGCAATCCTGGCGATGGCAAACAGGGGCGTAAAAAGGTCGGTTGCAATCCCCATATAGTAATATAGCGAGGCACTGTAAAAATCGACATTGACATATATTTCCCGCCCTTTTTCCCTTTTGAAAGCCTCTTTCCCCTTCATTTCAAGGGACTTGGACAGATCGTACCATTTGGTGTCCCCGATGCGCTCTCCCATTGTCTTGGACATGGGGGCCAGAATGTGGGCCCGCGGATCGTCGGTCTGGTAGACGGCATGCCCCAATCCCATGATCTTTCCGCCTTCTGCTAGTGTATTGTTGACATAGTCATCCACCTTGTCAACGGAACCGATCTTAAGAAGCATCTCCATCACCCGGGTGTTGGCACCGCCGTGCAATGCACCCGACAATGAGCCCACACCGGCTGCCACCGCTGCGTACATATGGGCACGGGTGGAGGCCACCTCCCTTGCGGCAAATGTGGAGGCGTTGAATGAATGCTCCGCGTGGAGGACCAGACAAACGTCAAAAAATCCAACGAGTTCCTCATCAGGGATTTCACCGTTCAGCATGTAAAGGAAGTTGGCCGCGTGGCCCAGGTCGGGATTTGGATCTACCGGCTCCTTACCGTTTCGGATCCTTTCCCAGGCTGCGACGATGGTGGGAAACTTGGCGATCAGTCTGACGGCCACCCTCAAAGAGGCCTCCCGTGAGCCGTCCCTGACGTCGGGATCGTGATGGGCCAGCATTGCCGTCGCCGCTTGGAGAATATCCATGGGCAAGGCATCTGCCGGGCGGGTTTTCAAAGCGGCGATCAGATCGGACGGCAATTGACGCTCGCCTGCCAGCTCCTTTTTAAAAGGCGCAAGCTCCTCTGGGTCCGGAAGTTTCTCATAAAGCAGCAGGAAAACCAATTCTTCGAACGTGATTTTCCCGGCCAGGTCCTTGGCAAGATATCCCCTGTAAACCAGTTTACCCTTGGCGCCATCCACATCGCTGATCTTGGTGCTGGCAATGGTGACTCCGCGAAGGCCTGTATTGACGATTTGATTCCGTTCGTTCATGGTTGAGTCCTCCGGCATTTTTGGTTTATTTTGATTTGGAATGTGTAGTAGAGTATATAATATCAATTTTCATGCCAAATATCAGAAAAATCGTTGTCCGCCTCTAATTTCCGCCAACAAGCAGGCACTCAAATAAATACCGAAACGGGCCTTCGGTTGTTGCGAGACCCCCATAAAAAGACGACGGATTAAAACAGGCCCGTCGCAGAGGGAACATATAACGGGGGCTGAAAAGGTCCTGGCTCTGAATGACGGATCGGCTTTTTTCAAAATTCCCGTCCGGAGCGAAGTGACGGAAAGGATTGTCTCACCGCTGGATCTTGATACACATATGTATCATAAAAAACTGCCACGGAAAAATGAATTGGCGGAGATGATGATTATCGAAGCTGTCGGGTACAGTCGGGGCAATACCCGGTAAATTCGAGATTATGGCTGATAATTTCGAAAACGGTCGCGCCGTACAACTCGTCTTCGATCTTGTTTAAAGGGGCGATGGGGGCATCGTCCACCTTTCCGCAGCCCAGACAGCGGATATGGTAGTGTTTGATGGGATGGCCGTCATAACGTTTGATGGAACCGCTCAGTTCCAGCTTCTGGATTTTTTCCAGGTCGCACAGCACCTCAAGGTTCCGGTACACAGTCCCCAAGCTGATTCTAGGCAGTTTGGAGCGCACCCGATCATACAATTCATCAGCGCTGGGATGGTTGTTGTGTTCCCGCAACTCCTCAAGAATGACCTTTCGCTGGCGGGTCATCCTCAAATTTTTCTCTTTATGAGGCACCTGGCCTCCTGTCGACGTTGATTTTGATGTGAAGGGTCCGATTCCACGGTCCCGTTTGGAGATGGTCTAAAATGAATCATGGACGGTGTCAAGAAGGAATTGCGCTGTGTTCCCGATGGTTCCTTTGAAAATAACCTTAAAATCTATCTTCCAATCCGATGCGGCACAATATTTGCTAATTCATGAAGTCTTGTATTTTCACAGGCAACTCTTTAAGGTAGGGAATCATTTTTTTCCCATTGGAATTTGCGACAATTATCATGATCTCCATAGACGCCCATAACCGATTCCATCTGAAACTGATCGGGTACCCGAAAACAAAACTGCGAATTCCGTCCCCTTTCGACACGGTTGGACTGCTACCGGCAAAAATCCCTTTCGTCAAACCGAAACTACGGGTTAAGAAAGGGGATCGGGTCCGCATTGGATCGGTTCTTTTCACGGACAAAAGGGATCCAAGGCTCCAATTTTGCTCTCCTGGCGGGGGCAGGGTCACCACCATCCGTCTTGGACCCCGCCGGGTGGTCGAGGAGATCGTCATCCATCTGGACCCCGAGGAAAAGTTGGAAGCGACTGCCCGGATGGACGATGAAAAACTGGCTGCAATGGAGCGGGAAGAGTTGGTCGAGCACCTGCTGGATGCAGGACTCTGGCCCTTTTTAAGGGCACTTCCCTTTCGGGATATCCCATCTCCCGACAAAGCCCCCCCGTTTATCCTGGTCAATCTCAACTGTCAGGAACCGTATCAACCGCACCCGGAGCTGTATCTTGAGGGCCAAGCGGCAGCATTCCGGTTCGGAATAAAAATTCTCGATCGGCTTTCAAACGGCCGGGTGCGCATCTATACCTCATCGGATCGAAAACCCACGGCATTCAGCTTCGACCCGGGTATCACCCATATGGTGGAAGGCGGATATCCGGCAGATGACCCCGGTGTGATTCTCTATCATACCCGAATCGAGTCCAAGGACAACCGCACCTGGTTCATCCAGGGACAGGACCTGCTCCTCTTGGCCCGCTCTTTGCGGTCCGGACATTATGAAACACAACGGATCGTCACCGCTGCAGGGCCCGCCGCCGTGGAAGCGTGCCATCTTAACACCCGGTTGGGGGCTCCCCTTTCATCGATCGTTTCGCCCCGCCCCGGGATGGAGGCGACCACCCGCTGCATTGCAGGGGGACTCTTTACGGGATATGCCTTGCCCATCAGCTCATATTTGGGTTTATATGAAACATCGGTTGCCTTGGTGAGTGGAGGAGAGGAAAGCGAATTTTTCGGATTCGCCAGACCCGGGTACAAAAAACCCTCATATTCCCGGGCCTTTTTGTCCGCTGTGAACAGAAACGCCCTGGCGCCAGACACAGGTCTTCACGGTGAAACGCGTGCCTGCGTCAATTGCAGCACCTGTGCCAAGGTCTGTCCGGTGGAAATACTGCCCCAGTTCACTTATAAAAGCCTTTTGGCGGATGATGTGGAGGAAGCCCTGGCCCACGGTCTTCTCGACTGTGCGGAATGCGGTCTGTGCACTTTCGTCTGCCCTTCCAAGATCGAACTGAGTTCTGAACTGAAAAAAGGAAAGGCCGATTACTATAAGGAGATGTACGGATCCTCCCCGGAGGCAGCCGGTTAAAAAGCTTATATGAAACCCATTAAACGATTTTTTGACTCCCAGAAACGACATTTTGAACCGGAGGGGAAATGGGCCCGGTTCCATCCGCTTTTCGAGGCGTTTGAAACCTTCTTTTTCATACCGGGTGAGGCAGCGCAAAATGCCCCATTGATGCGGGACAGCCTGGACCTCAAAAGGTTCATGAGCATGGTGATCGTTTCCCTGGGGCCGGCCCTTCTTTTCGGCATTTACAATACGGGTCTGCAGGCAGAAATCGCTTTGGGTCGACCCATCTCTTTTCTACCGGTGTTTTTGAAGGGGGCGACCATTGTTCTGCCCATCATCATCGTTTCCTACGGAGTCGGTTTTTTCTGGGAAGTGCTGTTTGCCACGATCCGGAAACACAACATCAGTGAGGGGTTCCTGGTAACGGGCCTTTTGTTTCCCCTCACCCTGCCGCCCACCATCCCGTTGTGGCAGGTTGCGGCAGGCATCTCTTTTGGCGTCGTGATCGGCAAGGAAATCTTTGGCGGTACTGGAAGAAATTTTTTAAACCCCGCACTTACCGGCCGCGCGTTTCTATTCTTTGCCTACCCTGCCAGCATGTCCGGAGATGCGGTCTGGACGGTGATGGGAAAAAGCGCCGACGGCGTGGATGCCGTCAGTGCGGCAACCCCCCTCACCACCGCTGCGATTCCCGGAGATCCACACCTGGTCCAAACCACACTGGAACAAGCGGGGTACGGATTCTCAACGCTCTTTTTCGGCACCTACCCCGGCGGTATCGGCGCCACATCTGTTTTGGCATGCCTAATGGGCGCTGCCATCCTGATCCTGACCGGTGTTGCCAATTACCGGATCATGGCCGGCGGTGTGATCGGTGTACTTCTGGCAAGTTTTCCCGGGTATCTGCTATCCCTTTTTTCCGGGGGGCAGCACATCCCCATGCTTGCACTGGATCCCTTCTATCATCTGGCAATGGGCGGGTTCGCTTTCGGAATCATCTTCATGGCCACCGATCCGGTCTCGGCACCCGGAATGGACCAATCCAGGTGGATCTATGGCATCGCTATCGGAATTCTGACGGTATTGATCCGCATTTTCAACCCTGCGTATCCCGAAGGGGTGATGCTCGCCATTCTACTCATGAACCTCTTTGCCCCGCTGCTGGATCATATGGTCATCTCCGCCCGGCTGAAAAAGAGGATATCCAATGTCTAGCCGTCTTCATACCATTAGTTTCGCAGCGATTCTGTGTATTGTCTGCAGCGCTCTTTTAACCCTTGCATCTACGGGTCTGAAGCAATACCAGCTTCAGAATATGGCCACCGATCGGATGAAAAACATTCTCAAGAGCGCAGGGCTGATCCATCCGGAAGAAAAGACAACGCCCGCCACCATTCACGCGCGTTACGCCGATAATATTGAAAAAGGTTGGGTGGACGCTAAAGGAAACCTGATCACCGAAACACAAAAGGAGGAGCATGATCTGCCCGTGTACCTCCACCTAGTGGACGGCAAAATGAAGTCCTACATCCTTCCCGTTCAATCCAAGGGATTGTGGGGGAAGATATACGGCTACATCTCACTTGACAGCGATGGCACTACGGTGGCGGGATTCACTGTCTACAGCCACAACGAGACGCCGGGTCTCGGTGGTGAGATCGAAAAAGCCTGGTTTCAGAACAATTTCAAAGGCAAGAAGATAACAGCGGATGACGGCAAGTTCGTATCCGTTGCCATCGCAAAGGGAAAGGCGGAGAATACGTCGGACCCCGACGGCCTTGCCAACCGGGTGGACGGCATCAGCGGGGCCACCTTAACCGGCCGGTACCTGACGGCAGGCCTCAAGGAAACCCTGATTCGATACGAAGACTTTTCAAGAAAGATCAGAAACGGTGACCGGGATGGTCCTGGAGAAGGCGTTTGGGATCGAATCCGTCAGCTTTTTAAGCGGAGTGAACCATGAAATGGAGACAGAGCAAGGCGTTTAACGTATTTTATACCCCCATATGGGAACGAAATCCCGTATCGGGTCAGATACTTGGGATCTGCTCGGCGCTGGCCGTTACCGTTCAACTGCAAACCGCCATCGTCATGAGTTTGGCCCTGACCTTCGTATTGTCCCTTTCCAACCTGTTCATCTCCCTGATGCGCCACCAGATTCCCAGGAATATACGGATCATCGCGGAGCTGACCGTTATCGCGACCCTCGTAATTGTGGCAGACCAGGTTCTAAAAGCGTTTTTGTATGACATTAGCAAACAGCTTTCCGTTTTTGTCGGTCTGATCATCACCAACTGCATCGTCCTGGGCCGGGCTGAAACCTACGCATTGGGCAACCCGCCCGGATACTCCCTTCTGGATGGTCTGGGCAACGGTCTCGGTTACAGCCAAATCCTGGTTACCGTGGGTGCGGTTCGGGAGCTTCTCGGGGCCGGAAAGCTGCTGGGATTTCAGGTGATCCCCGAAGCGCTCTACCAGGTTGGATACCAGAATATGGGGATCATGGTGCTGGCGCCCGGGGCCTTCTTTGCCATCGGCTTTATCGCCTGGATACAGAAAACCGTGTCAAAAGGATAGAATGTTGGAAAACTTGCTGGGCATATTCCTCAATTCCGTATTCGTCAGCAACATCCTGCTGGCTTATTTTCTCGGCATGTGCTCATTTTTGGCCATCTCTCGGAGCATCGAAACGGCCACTGGCCTTGGGTTTGCGGTCATCTTCGTACTATCGGTCACCACGCCGGTCAACTGGCTGGTCTACCACTATCTGCTCGCGCCCGGTGCCCTGTCCTGGGCGGGGCTGCCAGCGCTGGATCTCAGCTTTTTAAAATTCATCGTATTCATAGCCGTGATCGCTGCTTTGGTCCAGATCCTTGAAATGACAATCGACCGCTATTCCCCACCGCTCTATATGGCGCTGGGAGTCTTTCTCCCCTTGATCTCTGTCAATTGTGCCATTCTCGGGACCTCTCTGTTTATGGTCGAGCGAGAATACACTTTCGTCGAGTCCACCGTCTTCGGTGCCGGGTCTGGGATCGGTTGGATGCTGGCCATCGTATCCATGGCGGCGGTTCAAAAGAAACTCCGGTACGCAGACGTTCCCGAAGGGCTTAAAGGATTCGGCATCAGCATGATGATTACCGGACTGATGGCCATGGCCTTCATGCTGTTTTCAGGAATTACGCTATGATATACATTGTCAGCATCGCGGTATTCACCGCTGTCATCTTCCTGCTCATCGGCCTCATCCTTCTGGTGGAGGCGAAGGTGGTCAGGTCCGAGGACTGCTTTGTCACCATCAATGATGATACCGAAAAACCGCTGAAGGTGGCGGCTGGCGGCACCCTCCTCTCCGCTTTGTCTGAAAACCAGATCTTACTACCGTCGGCCTGCGGAGGCGGCGGCACCTGCGGTACCTGCAAATGCCGGGTGGACCGGGGGGGTGCCGGTATCCTGCCCACCGAGCTGGCCCATCTTTCTAGGAGAGAGAAAAAAGAAAACGTTCGACTGGCGTGTCAACTGAAGGTGAAGGAGGACCTGTCGATCCAGATCCCCCGAGAGATTCTGGATGTCCAGAAATATGAAGCCACAGTCCTTTCCAACGAAAACGTCGCAACCTTTATTAAAGAACTGGTCATCCGCCTCGAAAACGATGCGGATCTCGATTTCCAGGCCGGGGCATTCATTCAGATCGATGTCCCCGAATACGAACTATCCTATTCCGAGTTCAAGGCCCGGGTGGAGGACCGTTACCGGCCGGAATGGGATGCCTTTGACCTGTGGGGGCTGCAATCCAAAAACGAGACCCCCATTTTCCGTGCGTATTCTTTGGCCAATCCACCACTTGAAAAAAACGTGCTTCGGTTCACGATAAGGATCGCCACGCCCCCGCCGTGGATACCGGGCGCACCGCCCGGTGTGGGATCCTCCTTTATATTCAACCTGGAACCGGGTGACAAAATTATCATTAGCGGCCCGTATGGGGATTTTTTTGCGAAAAAAAGCGAACGGGAGATGTGTTTTATCGGAGGCGGTGCAGGTATGGCACCTTTGAAAAGCCATATTCTGCACCAGCTCGAGGATGTGAAGAGCCGGCGACGGATCTCATTCTGGTACGGCGCCCGATCCCTTCAGGAACTGTTTTTTTCGGAGCAGTTTGAACAATTGGAAACGGCGCATGCCAACTTCTCCTTCCACGTGGCGCTATCAGAGCCCAAACCCGAGGATGGATGGAGCGGCATGACCGGTTTTATCCATGATAGCCTCTATACCCATTACCTCAGCGAACATGACGATCCGACGGAGATCGAATACTACCTCTGTGGCCCGCCGCCCATGATCGATGCGGTCATTTCGATGTTGGACCATATAGGTGTGGAAGCGGAGATGATCGCCTACGATAAATTTTAGGGGAATAGCTTCTCCGGCGGGCGCCGCTCCGGAACGTATTCCCTTGCGATCTTCTCCTCGTTCCACGCTTTGGAAACGTAGAGATTACAATAACAGCTCCCGAATTCCTCCACATCCGGTTTTCGGTACTCACAAGGGCAAAGAATGTCTCGGTCCTGGTCCCGGTCTCCTGAAGCGAGGCGGCAGGGGCAAGCCATATATCCGTACCGCTCCTTGTTCAAAATCAGGGCTTCGAGCAGTTCCATCACGCGATCCCGGTCGTCACTGAAGAAATATCCCTTGGCTTCCTGGGTTTTTTTGAGCATATCCAACAGTTTTTCAGCTTCCATTACATGCCCAGCGCCTCCTTGATCTTATCCTCTTTGAAACCCACCACCACTTTTTCCCCGATGATGATAGTGGGAAAGGAACACCTCGGATTGAACTTTTTGACATCCTCCAGGATCGCCTTCCGCTCCTCACCGGTCAGAAGGTCTACATCTACAAATTCATACTTTACGGTGCAGTCCGTCAGTAATTTTTTTACCGATTTGCAGTGACTGCAGGTACTTAGTGAAAAAACCTTAACGTTTTGATCGGCCATATGGTTTCCTTTCCGGTGGTGGGTTAAGGCAGCGCAGAGGGTCAAAACCGATATATGGGTTTGGATGAACCGGCGGCAACCTGCTGTTTTGCCAACCCGATGAAAGCACAAACGGATAAATTTGGCAATAATTCCATCTTGACAGCCATCTGAAAAATATATTAATAGTAATCATTACTATTAATATAAGGAGAAGTCATGGCTAAAATAAAAAGCAACGTCAGCAAGGAAGTGAACCCGAAGGATGTTACCATATGCAATTCCACCATCCAGATGCTGCATAAGGCAAAAAAGGATGGGGTAGAAACCGCCTTTGATCGGGGGCTCAGCATGAAACCCTGCCCGATCGGTGCGGATTCGGCATGCTGTAAACACTGCTATATGGGCCCCTGCAGACTGAATGCCAAGGATCCGTACGGCAAGGTTGGGGTTTGCGGTGCGACCATTGACACCATCATGGCGCGGAACTTCGGAAGGGCCGTAGCCACCGGTTCCGCCGCCCATACCGACCATGGGATGGCCATGCTGGATCTGTTCCGGGAGGTGGTGAACGGGAATGTAAAGGACTATTCCATCAAGGACCCTATCAAGCTTGAAAATGTCGCCAAATCCATCGGCATTGAGGTAGAGGGCCGGAGCATCAAAGAGATCGCAATGGATCTTTATAAAGAGCTCGAGCGAACCTATACCCAGGTGGAAGGTGAAATTCCGTTTATGAAGCGTGTACCGAAAAAGACCCTCGAAACCTGGCGAAAACTGGATATTGTACCCAGGGGTGCCATGCGGGAGGTGATGGAAATGCTCCATCGAACCGCACTGGGAGTGGACCAGGACTATGAAAACATCACCAAGCAGGCCAGCCGGACCGCTCTGGCTGACGGTTGGGGGGGGTCCATGGTTTCGACTGAAATTTCGGACATATTGTTTCGGACTCCAACCCCAGTGAGTGTCGAAGTGGATATGGGGGTGCTTAAGGAGGATCAAGTCAACATCGTGGTCCACGGCCATGAACCCAATCTGTTTGAATCGATGATTGCTTCTGTAAACTCCCCGTCGCTGTTAAAGGCAGCGGAGGAGGCCGGGGCAAAAGGCATCAACCTGGTGGGTATGTGCTGTTCGGGAGCGGAAGTACTGGTCCGCCACGGCATCCCCCATGCCGGAAACTTCATGTCCACCGAAACGATCATTGTCACCGGCGCCGTGGATGCCATGGCGGTGGATATCCAGTGCATCAAGCAGGGACTGGCAAAAGTGGCCGAATGCTACAATACGCCTTTAATCACAACCAACACCCGATGTAAAATCGAAGGCGCCATTCACGTGGAACTGGATGAGCACAACCCGTCGGCCTGTTCGGATGACATTGTCATTCGGGCCATCACCCGATTCAAGAACCGAACCCACAAGATCGAAATCCCCCGGAACAAAAGCATCGGAATCCACGGGTTTTCCCATGAGTATATCAGTTACATGCTGGGCGGTTCGTTCAGGGATTCCTATCGACCGCTAAACGACAACATCATTAATGGCAGAATCCGCGGGGTCGCCGGTGTCGTGGGGTGTACGACGCCGAGGGCCAAGCAGGACTGGGTGCACGTGGAACTGGTAAAGGAACTGATCAAGAATGACGTCCTGGTACTCCAGACCGGATGCTCCCAGATCTCCCTTTCCAAAGCCGGTCTGACATCACCCGAAGCATCGGTTCTGGCAGGTGACGGCCTCCGCGAAGTGTGCGAGGCGGTGGGCATGCCACCGGTCCTGGGAATGGGTTCTTGTGTAGATAACAGCCGGATTCTTATTGCCGCCTCCGCGATGGTGGCCGAAGGCGGTCTCGGTGATTGTCTGGCGGACCTGCCCGTGGCCGGAGCCGCACCGGAATGGATGAGTGAAAAGGCACTGGCGATTGGGCAATACTTCGTGGCGTCGGGTGTGTTCACCGTCTTTGGAGTGACCTTCCCCATCGTCGAGGAAACCAAGTTCCACAAACTGCTTTTCGGTGGTCTTGAAAAACAGGGACTCGGTAAATGGGGTTTCACACCCGACCCATACGAAATGGCGGAAATGATGATCTCTCACATCGATGAAAAACGCAAAGCCCTCGGGCTGGACAAATCGACGGAACGCGTCCTCATGGATATGGCGGATCGAAGGGAGATCGATGCGGCATAATTGAATTATGTATACAGGTTCTTGGAGAGGAGGTACTAAAAACCAGGAATTTTCAAGTTTGATACCATCAGGGTTCAAGGGGCTGAGGGTTCACGGGTCCAAGTGAGAAATGGAATCGCTTCGCGATGCTCTCTATAAGCCCCAATGTTGCGGCAAATGGGTAACAATTAGGATCTTTTTTCGCTGCGGTCTTTTACCCCTTGGCTCCTTGGATCCTCGGGCCCTTGAACCCTATTTCCAGCTGCTCGCAATATTAATCATCCACCGATGACTTCCATAAAGTACGCTTAGCTTTGTTGAACCAAAATAGCTGAAAAAGCGGTGTCAGTTGTCCTGAATCACTTCAGGATAATCGTCCAGAAAACGGTAGAGGGTGGCGCGCCCCACCCCGAGGACCCTTGCGGCCCTTGCCTTGTTCCCGCCGGTTTTTACCAGGGCGTCCCGGACCACCGCCACATCCAGTTTCCGGGCCGGACCCCTCTTGGGGCTGGTATTTTGCAGTGACCTGAACTCCATGGGCAGATCGTCCGGTTCGACCACCCGGCCTTTGGATCGGACGATGGAGAACTGGATGGTATTTTGAAGTTCACGGACGTTCCCCGGCCAGTCATAGTCCATCATCAGGGAGATGGCGCTGCTGGAAAATCGCAACGGCTGCAGGCGGTCCTTTTCCGTCAACTCACCTAAAAAGTGGTTGATCAGAAGCGGGATGTCGGTTTTTCGCTCTCTGAGCGACGGCACCTTGATGGGGATCACGTTGAGCCGATAGAACAGGTCTTCCCTGAAGCTCCCCTTCTGAACTTCGGCCTTGAGGTCTTTGTTGGTGGCGCTGATCACCCGCGTATCAACGGAGATGGTCTTCTCGCCGCCTACTTTTTCAAAGCGTCCTTCCTGCAAGAAACGTAGGAGTTTCACCTGCAGCAGCTTGGGCAGCTCCGCCACCTCGTCCAGGAAGATCGTTCCGTTGTGGGCCAGTTCGAATCGGCCCTTCTTTTCTCGTACGGCGCCGGAAAACGCCCCTTTTACATGACCGAACAGCTCGCTTTCGATAAGACCGTCGGGCAGTGCGCCGCAATTGATGGGAACAAAAGGCGCCCCTTTTCTCCGGCTCTCGTTGTGGATGGCATTGGCGACCAGCTCCTTCCCGGTTCCCGTATCTCCCGAGATATGTACGGGAAAATCGTAATCGGTGACATCCCGAATCTGCTGGTAGATTTCGAGCATCTTGGCATCGCGTCCAACGATCCGGCTGAATCCCATACTCCTGCCTGAGGTGATCCTGAGATCCTGCAGTTCGGTAATATCTTTGAACACAGCCAAAACACCGACGTCTGTATCCCGCTCGTCGGTCATCATCGTCGTGAGCATCTCCACCCGTCGGGATTCTCCGCTTTTGGTGACGATGGTAAGGGTATACTCGTCTGTATCCAGCGGCTCGGCATTCTCCCCGCAGAAGGCGCACTTTCCGCCGCAGAACGGTTCACCGAAAACCTCGTGGCAGTCTCTTCCGAGAATCTGGTTCCGATCGTAGCCGGTAATCGCCTCCGCCGTTTTGTTGAAATAGAAGATTCTTCTGTCAAGATCGTGGGCAATAATCCCGTCTTTCAGATTCTCCAGAATGCGTTCCAGATTCTTCTGGTTGGAAAGGATTTTGTTGATGCTGAGCGATTCCATGAGAACTGGATAACAGTTATTATCTAAAGAATCAATGTGCAAAAAGGCCGCTCGGATCCACATCGTCCCGGATCCCCAATCGGGTCAGGACAAAATCGTATCGAACCGGATCGTCCGGTGAGATTTCCTTGAATTTATCGGTTATTTCAAAGGCTGTTTTCATATCCGGCTGTTTTCTGCGGGTATACCCCAGCTGCCTGCCGATCCGATGCATATGGGTGTCCAGAGGAATCAGCAGCATGCCCGGCGATACATTTTGCCAGCCCCCCGGATCCACGCGGTCACACCGCACCATCCAGCGCAGAAAAAGGTTCATCCGCTTGCAGGCGCTGCCCTTTTCCGGAAGGGCCAGAAGATGCCCGGGGTCGATCCCGCCACCGCGCAGTTCCACGGTCAGACGGTTCATGGCGGGAAAAACCGTCTTGTCGCCGGCCGAAAGCCCTTTCATGAAGCAAGCGTTCAGTGATCCATGGCGACAAATCACCCCCCGCATGCCGGCAATCAGGCCCGCCATATGCCGCCCATCCGCGAACCGATGCCGGAAGCCTTTAAGCGCCTGAATAAGAACCGGATCCTTACAGTCCCTGGCAAATAGAAAAGGAGACGGTCCCATGATGTCCAATACCCTTGAAACGCTCTTCAAAATTTGTGCCACACGCCCGTAGGCAAGGGATGCCGCAATCAGTCCGACGACCTCCCGATCCCTTGCCCGCCTGAACCGGTACAAAAATTCGAGTGGATCCGGATGCACATACCGTCGCCTGTTGTATCTCTCGTAAAGGTGGTCGAGTTTGACTTTGAGATTATTTTGAATCATAACCCAATCCGGCGAACCCGAAAATTATTAGCGCCAATTTCAAAACGTCCCATATTGATAGAATTTTGCACGTATGTGCCCATCGGGGTCGGCGTTGGTATCGGAATCGGAATCGAGTCGATTCAATGCCGGGTTTTCGATACCGATACCGATTCCGACTCCGATTAAAAATAAATCCGCCAACTTGGCCATTTCATATCAACATAATCATATTTTCTAAAATCTTTTGCAAACATGAAGGGATTTCAATAAATAGGTACCAATTTCATTTGGGAGAAACGGCTTACAAGAGATATTGCTACCATGACACACAACGGAAAAAAAAGGGCAACCGACGGCCTGAAGTGGCCGCCACTGACAAAGGGGATATTGATCAAGCGGTACAAACGCTTTCTGGCGGATGTCCGGCTGGATGACGGCCGCACGGTCACAGCCCACTGCGCCAATTCCGGCACCATGAAGGCGTGTGCCGAGCCGGGCAGGCCGGTCTATCTCTCCTATCATGACAACCCCAGGCGAAAACTGAAATATACCTGGGAACTCATCGACATGCCCACCTCCCTGGTGGGGATCAACACACAGGTCCCCAACCGGCTGGTGAAAAATTCCATCGAGAGGGGCCGGGTTCGGGAGCTTAGGGGATACGAAGAGATTCGATCGGAAGTTAAGGTGTCTGACAAATCGCGCCTGGACCTGATGTTGAAAAATAAAGGAGGGGAAACCTGCTATGTCGAGGTCAAGAACTGCACCCTTGTGCTGGAGGGTGAGGCTTTTTTCCCGGATGCGGTGACGAAAAGGGGGCAGAAACACCTTCTTGAACTGGAGTCACTGCTATCCGATACCACGCGATGCGTTATATTCTTTCTAGTTCAGCGAATGGATGCAACCGCCTTTTGCCCGGCAGACCACATCGATCCCGAGTATGGGAAGATCCTCCGCCGGGTCAATAAGCGGGGGGTTGAAATCGTAGTGTACGACGTAGCCGTAGACCTCGAAAAGATTGCACTGAACCGCAGCCTCCCCTATAATCTTTAGCACCCAGTATAACGGCTGCATGGGTCATGGCAACTAATGGAAACCTTTGTCCCTCCGGTTCCAATGGCGATCTATCGTCAGAGCGAGATACCGGAGGGTCGGCAGGGCGGCTATTCCTACAGTATCTGGCCGCGGGTGCTGACCACCACCTCCCGGATCGGGACCGCTTTACCCGACTTTTCGAGCCCCTTCTTGACAATGATCGGCATCCCCGAGCAGCAGGGCACCTCCATGATCACCGTGGTCACGCTCTTGATGTCCGCCTCGTTGAAAATCTCGGCAAACTTGTCGATGTAGGACTGGACATCGTCCAACTTGGGGCATCCCATCAATACCTTTCGCCCCTTTAAGAATTTTTCGTGAAAATTCGCATAGGCAAGGGGCGCACAGTCGGATACCACCAAAAGGTCCGCACCCTTTAAAAATGGCGCTGCGGGGGGAACGAGGTGGATCTGGATCGGCCAGTGGGTCAGGGCCGAATCCGATTCCTTTGAAAAAGACGGGATATTGGCACCCTGGCAGGGGGTCTGCGGTTGCTCAAACGCAGCAATGGCCGCAGACGGGCACCCGCAGGGAGAAGCCGGTGCTTCCTGTTTCTCTGTCGCCGCCTGCTTCTCAAGATGGGCCTCTACCGCCTCCTCATCGAATTCATCCGCTTCCCGCTCAATTACCTGAAGGGCTCCCTGGGGACAATCACCGAGGCAGGCGCCCAACCCGTCACAAAGGTTGTCGGAAATGACCCTGGCCTTTCCGTCCACGATCACAAGCGCGCCTTCGGCACATGACGGCACACACTGGCCGCAGCCGTCGCAGAGTTCTTCATCGATTTCTATGATTTTTCGAAGTGTTTTCATGTGTATTCTCCTCTATGGGCACTGGACCGTTTCCCCGCCGTTTTACGTAAGATCCCCGGATCATCCGGCTTTTTATGGGGTCCCTCCCGTCAACACCTTGGCGGCGACTTTGCGGCCGCCTTCGGTGAGAAACGCGGTTTCAATGAGCCGGGATATCTTTTCCTTCGACAGAGGGGTTTTCTGATGTTGCTCTTCAAGGTTGGTGACAAGGTCCGCATCGTAGAGCACCTTGAAGTTCACCGTTTCTTTTTCCCTCGGGTGATGATGGTGGCCGACGATGTCACAGACTTCGTCGATGAGTCCTGGGTTAGCACCGAGCTTTTCCAGTATTTCCCTGGCAATGGGCAGCCCCTCCTGCTCCTGATATTTAGCAGCCGTGCTGCTGTACTTTCTCTCCGCCTCGTGGATGCCGATGTCGTGCAGGCTCGCGGCGCAGAGAATCACGGCCAGGTTCCCCTGTTCCGCTTTTCCGATCCGTTCCGCATAGCGGGTGACCCGGGTGGCATGGCCGATTCTTTTAAAGTCGGTCCTGAAATATCGCTTCATCTCGATGGCCACCCGATCCTTGAGAAGGTCTTCCTTTTCCGCCAGCAGTTCCGGAGGCAGTGTTCCCAGGCATTGTTCCGCATATTCACAATAGGACGCACACCCGAAATCCATCTTCGGATTGATAAACCGATTGTTGCAGTTTCCGCATTTGCGCGCCGTATCGTCTTTGAAAAACTCGACGGTATGTCCGCACTTTGGACATTTCTCCTCAAAAATGGCTCCCGGTTTCCAATACCGGCTGTCCTGTCCCGGGCATTTCATAATTCCACCTCCCTTTATCTCCAGCCTCGCTTTCGGGATGGGGAGAACCCCGTCAAAAGGTTCTCCCCATGGAAAGGAGGTTCGGAATGTAGATTCGCAAAGCGGCCGGGCCGCTTTATAAACCGCAAGAGCGGCTTTATCCGAGTATCGCCTTCATGTCCTCATCGGGAGTGGAGATGGGCATGATATTGAAATTCTGGACCAACACGTCGAGCACGTTGGGTGTGATGAAAGCCGGCAGGCTGGGCCCGAGCCGGATATCCTTGATCCCCAGGTGCAAAAGGGTCAGAAGAATCACACATGCTTTCTGCTCATACCAGGAGAGCACCATGGAAAGCGGCAGGTCGTTGACGCCGCATTCGAAGGCACCGGCAAGGGCAACGGCGATCTGAATGGCGGAATAGGCGTCGTTGCATTGTCCCACATCCAGCAGCCGGGGTATGCCTCCGATATCTCCGAGATCCTGGTCGAAAAAGCGGAATTTCCCGCAGGCCAGGGTCAGGACAACGCAGTCCTCCGGTACCTTTTCTACAAATTCAGTGTAATAGTTCCGGCCCGGTTTCGCCCCGTCGCAGCCCGCCACGAGAAAGAAATGACGGATCGCTTTATTCTTCACGGCCTCGATCACCTGACCGGCCACGCCCATCACGGCGTTTCTCGCAAATCCGACCATCACCGATTTTCCCTCGGTGTCTGCTTCAAAACCCGGCATCTCCAGCGCCCTTTCAATGGCGGGGGTAAAATCACCGTCTGAAATATGCGCCACACCCGGCCATCCCACCAGGCCCGAAGTAAAGATGTTGCCCATGTAGCCGTCTTTGGGCTTCTGGATGCAGTTGGTGGTCATCACGATGGCGCCAGGAAAGGCGGCGAACTCCTTGGCCTGGTTCTGCCAGGCGGTTCCGTAATGACCGTAGAAGTGACCGAATTTCTTCAGCTCGGGATATCCGTGGCACGGCAGCATTTCGCCATGGGTATAGACGTTTATTCCTTTGCCTTCGCTCTGTTTGAGGATCTCCTCGAGGTCCTTCAGGTCATGTCCGGACACCAGGATCGCTTTTCCCGCTTTGGCCCCGAGAGGGACGCTCGTGGGTACCGGATGGCCGTAGGTGCCGGTGTTCCCCTCATCGAGAAGTTCCATGGCACGCAGGTTGACTTCACCGCACTTGAGGACCAGTCCCACCAGGTCATCCACACTCTTGTCCGGATCCAGGGTGGCCGTCATCGCCTCGTGTATGAACGCGTAAACACTGTCGTCCTCTTTGCCAAGAATGGCGGCGTGGTCCGCATAGGCGGCGAGCCCTTTCAGACCGTAGACAAGCAGCTCCTTTAAAGAAAGGATATCCGGATTCACGTCGGGATCCGACTTTATCCCCACCTTTTCGCCCTGGGTCACCATCTCCTCTTTAGTGGCACCGGGAGTAAAGGCAGCGGGTCCATCCGAATAATCGGCGTTCCCGCCGGCGGCCGCCACCTTTTCCTTCAACTCATCCCTTTTTTCAACCGTCTCGCCGATGAGGTCGACAAACCGATCCGGATCGAAATCCACGTTGGTCAGGGTGGAAAAAATCGCTTTGTTGGTAAAACGGCCCACCTCCACATCCTTGACACCGACCTTATCTCCTTCTGTGGCGACCTGGGAAAGCCCTTTGACCGCATAGACCAGAAGATCCTGCAATGCCGCGACATCCGGTTGCTTCCCGCATACACCGATCTTGGTACATCCTTCATTTTTTGCTGTCTGTTCACATTGATAACAAAACATTCGCATGCCTCCTTGGATAATTTGATGATTTATCGTTCTCGTCAGTTTTCATGTTAAGACTTTATTACGATAGCCGGGATGGTTTTACCTTGACCTATGTCAATACTTGGTTTTTAATTGCCAATTGCCTCCCTTGCCGTCGAAGAAACGATATCTTGAAAAGCATAAGAAGCGCCTTGACCCAAGTCAATTAAAGGATCGGTATGGAAAAAATCGTTAAATTGCTTTCTGAAATTCCATTGTTCAGGGGTCTTAAAGATAACCAGATGGATCAGATCCGCCAGATCGCAAAGGACCGGTTCTATGATCGGGGAAAGGCGATTTTTTTCGAAGGTGATCCGGGAAATGGGTTTTACGCGGTACTGGAGGGGCGCGTCAAAATTTACAAGGTCTCCTTGGATGGAAAGGAACAGATTCTGCACATCTGCGGCCCGGGTAATCCCTTCGGGGAGGTTCCGGTCTTCTCCGGAGAAAATTTTCCAGCCAACGCCCAGACCCTCCTAAAAAGCCACCTGCTTTTTTTCCCCAGAGATGCATTCATTGAACTGATATCGCGCAACCCCTCCCTTGCCATGAACATGCTTGCATTTCTCTCCATGCGCCTCCGCCAGTTCACGATCCAAATCGAAAACCTCTCCCTTAAAGAGGTTCCGGGTCGTCTGGCGTCCTACCTTGTCTTTCTGATGGCGGAACAGGATTCGGAAGAAAAGGTAAGCCTTGCCATCAGCAAGGGCCAACTTGCCAGTCTGCTGGGAACCATACCGGAAACCCTCTCCCGAATACTGTCAAAAATGAGCGGTTCCGGGTTGATCCAAGTCAGCGGTAGGGAGATCGTCATCACGGACCGACCGGGGCTCGAGGATCTGGCTGAAACCGGGAAGCTGTAGAAATCCGATTCTGTACGATTTCAGAAAAAAAGTAGAGATGTCATTCCGTATATGATGAGATCCGCACCACCAGCATGTATGTAGTGTCCGTCCGGAAATGGTAGATTTTGGTTCCTGGCAAGGATCGAGGAAGTTTTCAACCCAAGCAATCGCAAGGCAAATGCTTGCTCAGGGAATAGCCTGCTATTTT
>Ga0066187_1000149_pt1 | contig 29378 bp, 31 predicted proteins | sample WorMetexBAHAMAS1_FD_58706 | JGI IMG/M metagenome (GOLD analysis project Ga0066187, IMG submission 58706) | Marine gutless worms symbiont microbial communities from Max Planck institute for Marine Microbiology, Germany - Inanidrilus exumae... | ecosystem: Host-associated > Annelida > Digestive...
TTTTGCATCCGCCATTCTGGATGCCGCAGCCCTGAGTTTTCTTGGGCTGGGCGCCCAGCCGCCGACGCCGGAATGGGGTGCCATGATCGCCCACAGCCGGGCCCTGATTTTAAGGGCTTCCTGGGTGATGACCTTCCCCGGGCTCGCCATTCTGCTTGCCGTGCTCGGTTTCAATCTGCTGGGTGACGGGCTGCGGGACGCCCTGGATCCAAGGCTGAGGGATTAGGCGATGGGAAAAGAAGATCTTCTGGAAATCCGGCACCTGAAAACCTATTTCTACATCCGTGGCCAGGTTGCCAAAGCAGTTGACGACGTGAGCCTCTCCATCCGTTCCGGCCGGACCCTTGGCCTGGTGGGGGAGTCCGGCTGCGGAAAAAGCGTAACCGCCCATTCCATTATCCGTTTGATTCCCCAGCCGCCCGGCAAGATCGTCAGCGGGGAGATTCATTTTGAAGGGGAAGACCTGTTGGCCTTTTCCGAGGCCCAGATGCGGAAAATTCGGGGAAACCGGATCTCCATGATTTTCCAGGAACCCATGACTTCCCTCAACCCGGTGTTCACTGTCGGGGAACAGGTGGCGGAAGTGATCCGGCTTCATCAGAAACGATCGAAAAAGGAGACCCGGGACCGGGTGATCGAGATGTTTCAGAAAGTGGGCATTCCGGCACCGGAAACCCGCCTTTCCGATTATCCCCATCAGATGAGCGGCGGTATGCGCCAGCGGGTGATGATCGCGATGGCCCTTTCGTGCAACCCCCGGCTGATGATCGCGGACGAGCCCACCACCGCGCTGGACGTCACCATTCAGGCCCAGATTCTGGAACTAATGGATACCCTCAAGGACGACACCGGCGCCTCCATCCTGTTCATCACCCACGACCTGGGCGTCATCGCAGAGATGGCGCAGCATGTCATCGTGATGTATGCCGGTAAAATGATGGAGTATGCGGATGTCAAAACCCTGTTTTCAACTCCCAAACACCCTTATACCATGGGACTTTTGCAGTCCATACCCGTTTTGGGAAGGGAGACCCAGGGCGGGCCATTGAAGACCATTTCCGGCACGGTGCCCTCTCTGTTCTCTTTGCCTGCCGGTTGCGCCTTCAGCGACCGCTGCCCGGATGTGTTCAGCGACTGCCATCACGTGAATCCCGAGATGGTGGCGGTGGGGAATAACCATTTTGCACGGTGTTTGAAATATGCATGATTCGGGGAAAAAACAGCCCCTCGTTGAAGCGGTGGACGTTGTAAAGTACTACCCCATCCTGGGGGGCGTGTTTTTGAAGGAAGTGGCATCTGTAAAGGCGGTCGACGGCGTATCCATGAAGATCGAGCGGGGGGAGACCGTGGGTCTGGTGGGGGAATCCGGCTGCGGCAAAACCACTTTCGGAAGGGCCATTTTGAGGCTCGAAGAGCCAACTGCCGGCCAGGTCCGCTTTAACGGGGAGAACATTCTTGCCTACAGCGCCCAGCAGATGCGTGCTTTGAGGGAAGAGATGCAGATCATCTTCCAGGATCCTTTTTCATCCCTCAACCCCCGAAAAACCGTCGCCCACATCGTGGGGGAACCCCTTCTGGTGCATGGAATGAAGAGCCGGGCCAAAAGGGATAAGCGCGTCCTGGACCTTCTCCATGTGGTGGGACTGCGCAAGGAGCATATGCGACGGTATCCCCACATGTTTTCAGGCGGGCAACGCCAGCGGATCGGTGTGGCGCGTGCCCTGGCCCTCAATCCCAAGCTGGTGGTCTGCGATGAAGCCGTATCCGCTTTGGATGTATCCATCCAGGCGCAGGTCATCAACCTGCTCAAGGAACTGCAGGATGAATTCAGGTTGACCTATCTGTTCATCTCCCACGATCTTTCCGTCGTAGAGCATGTCAGCGACCAGGTGGCCGTGATGTACCTGGGCAAAATTGTGGAGTTTTCAGACAGCCGCGCCATTTACGGGAACCCCCTGCACCCATACACCCAGGCACTTTTGTCCGCCTCTCCCAAACCCGATCCCCAGCTCAAGCGCAATCGAATCATCCTGAAAGGGGACGTGCCAAGTCCCATCGATCCGCCACCGGGATGCCGATTCCACACGCGCTGCCTCTATACCCGGCAGGTCTGCAGGGAAAAGGAGCCCGAATTGAGAACCATAGAATCGGGACATGAGGCTGCCTGCCATTTTGCCGGGCAGGTGGGTACTTCCTAGTCGACGTGGACAAGCGACCATGAAAACCGATGCCGTCATCGACCATATTGTAAATTGGCTGGAATCCTATTGCACCGCCGCACAGATGGCCGGTTTTGTGGTGGGCGTATCCGGGGGCATCGATTCCGCCGTTACCAGTACACTGTGCGCCCGGACCGGGAAGAAAACCTTCGCCCTGAACATGCCCATTCATCAAGCCTCCCGGCAGCGATCCCTGGCAGGCCGACAGATCAAGTGGCTGGAGAAACGGTTTGCGAATGTGAAAGGCATGGATGTGGAGCTGACGGCTGCTTTTGAAGCCATCAAAAAGACGCTTCCCGATGAGATCACCGGAGATCTATCCATGGCCAATACGCGGTCCCGGCTCCGTATGATCACACTCTACGCTGTTTCCACTCACCATCGCATGCTGGTGGCGGGTACCGGCAATAAGGTGGAGGATTTCGGGGTCGGATTCTACACCAAATACGGTGACGGCGGGGTCGATCTTTCACCGATCGCAGATCTGTTGAAATCGGAAGTGTATGCAGTTGCCAAAAAACTGGGCATCATGGCGGATATTATCGAGGCCCCACCCACCGATGGGCTGTGGCAGGACGGCCGCACCGACGAGAGTCAGATCGGCGCAACCTACGACGAATTGGAATGGGCTATGGGCTTTGTGGCAGGGCCCGACACGGAATCGGTCCTGACCGACAGGCAGAAGGAAGTTCTCTCCATTTATAAAAAGTTCCATGACCGCAACCGGCACAAAATGGGTTCCATACCGGTCTGCCAGATAACGAAGGAACTAAGATAGGGGCCCTTTTCAATCGGCGTCGATTCCTTCAAAACGGGTTATCGATCCTTTTTACGATGGGATTTAACCCATCGGTGTGCCTTCCCCTCTGGCGGCATTCAGACGATTCACCATCTCCACATATCGAGCCGATGCCGCCTTGACGCGTTCTTTCAACAGTTTCCGGTTTTCTTTCAGCTTTGTTATCTCGTCCACATCCTGTTTTAACGCTTCCACATATCCGTTCATGAATGCGATTTCGATCGCCTTTTTATAACCGGCCTTGAGTGCCGAAAATGCCAGGCCTGTTCCAAAAAGGAGGATTACGATCACAATGGTTTGTATGATCAGCCATCTTTTTTTAGTTATCATGATAAACTCCCAAGCCGGCGCAGCCGGAAATTTAAATGCCAAGTGGCAGTCACTCTGTTTTAAAACCGGATATGAGTCTGCGGAGGGATTGGACGGCATTGGATCTTTCCTGCTCGTCCCCGGATTCAAGTTTACTGCTAAGATCCTGAAGCTGTCTGAATACCGAGGCGAGTGAATCTTTCAATGAATTGATCGCTTCCGCTAGCGATTTGAAATCGTCTCTTTTCCTCAACCGGATATGCTCATGGAGATTACCCTCCCCGATTTCCCGCACGGTGCGTTTTATCCTGAATATCGGACCGGCCATACGGTGGCTGAAGATCAATCCAGATAAAAAGGTGATCAGCAGTGTGGCCACGATACAAGCGGCCATGACCGGCCACAACAGATCCAGAAGGGACCGCTGGGCGGCCAGGGTATCCACGGATCCGGATTCGGCGAAGGGGTCGGGCTGCATCAATTCGAATTGCAGATCCCCATACAGATAATAAACAGCAGTGAGAAATGCCATGGACATGATAATGAACAGCACTGACAGGAATGAAATTTTGCGAATGATGCCGTACTGAAATTCAGGATCTACAATGAGCTGTTTTCGTTTGTATTTCCTTTTCTTCATGGGGAATCTCCCTTTACCTTTTGGGGGGTCCCCTTTTGTGCCCCCGGGAAAACCAGGTGGACCGCATATCGGATCCCCGACAGTATTAGGGCACCGCCCATGGCTGAATAGACCAAAGCCAGCACCTCCCTTGAGACTGGAGACCGCTTCAGCATATACCCCAGTCCCACCATCACGAGGATGAGCAGGTAACTCTTCCATGCCTGAAAGGCGAATATACACCCCTTTTCAGGATATTCGGCGATTCGTTCGATGTTTTTCCGGACGATACCGGAAAAAAGAAAAAGATAGGCCAACAAGGCCAGAACCGAGCCGGCAGATCCCAAAGCGACGCCCCGCCACCCTTCGATTGTTACCAGCCAGCCAAACGAAAGGCGGCATAGCATCGCACCGGCACTCATCCAAACCAATCCGGCCGTGGCGATCAGCCAGTATTTCGGTACGGCCGGTTTCAGTGAAAACTGCTCCATCTCCTGCTCCTGGAATATGGATCTCTGCCTTGGGTCGTGACAGAATTCTGAATCACGACTTTCCGGTGCTGCCAAATCCGCCGCCGCTACGGTGCGTATCGGCCAGCCTTTCCACGATGTCCAGTTTCACACGACAGACCTGTTGGATTACCATCTGTGCGATTCTCTCGCCTCGGTGGACCACATACGCATCGGATCCCAGGTTGATCAGGGCAATTTTCACCTCACCCCGATAATCGGCGTCAATCGTACCGGGGGAGTTGATGATTCCGATACCGTGTTTGACGGCAATCCCGCTCCTGGGGCGGATCTGTGCCTCAAAACCCTCGGGCAGGGCAATGGCAAAGCCGGTGGGGATCAGGGAAATGGCGCCGGGAGCCATGTGCACTTTCTCGGTGATTGCCGCAAAAAGGTCCATGCCCGATGCCTGGGGCGTCATGTAACGCGGGAGCGGAATATCTTGATCTCGATCCGGGTGGAGGCGCAAAAACTGAAGGGCAGGCGGTGGGTTCAAAGTTCGACTCTCGGGTTTTTACCGTTACGCCACTAAAAAAGGCTTTGTCTATGAGACGGCCCCATTCTAGACCCTGCCGTCAAAGCCTCAGGCTCTCTCCGAGGGTGGCGGGTGTTTCCTTGATAGGGCCCAGTATTGTCAAACCGAGGCTTTCCGGCCCGAACAGATCCCGTGCCAGTTCCAGAATATCCTCAGCGGTGACCCGGTCGATTCTGTCCAGGATTTCAGCCATGGGTTTGTAGCGTCCGAAGTGGATCTCGTTTTGGGCCAGCCGGACCATCTGGTTTTCGTTGCTTTCGGAGGTTAAAAGCAGGCTTCCTTTTGTATATTCCTTGGCATCCTTAAGGGCTTCTGCTTCGATGGGATTGTTTTTGATCTTGCGTAGCTCCTCGACAATGGGGCCGATGGTATCGGTCACCTTGTCCGGGGAAACGCCTGCATAAACTCCGAACATACCAGTGTCCACGAACGATGAGACAAAAGAGTAGACCGCATAGGCAAGGCCCCTGCGTTCCCGTATTTCCTGGAACAACCGTGAGCTCATGTTGCCACCCAAAACGGTGTTCATCAGGGAAAAGGCATATCGCCGGGGATGGGTGATAGAGAGGCCACGGTTCAAAAGGCACAGATGAACCTGTTCGATGTCACGGGTATGGATTTCAACCCTTGAATTGACTCTGGGTGTGACCCGTTCGGGAAAACGGTTGCCGGAGCCGATTTTTTCAAATTCCCCTGCAGCCAGTTCGATAAACTGGTGATGGTCGAGATTCCCGGCAGCGGATATCACGATTCGATCCGGCTGGTAGAAATGGGAAAAAAAGCGTTTCACCGTATCGGCATCGAAACGCTGGATATTCTCCCGGGTACCGAGAATCGATCGCCCTAATGGATGATCACCCCAGAAGTTTTGCCCGGAAAGGACATGTACGTATTCATCCGGGTTATCCTCCACCATCCCGATCTCCTGGAGTATGACCGGTCGCTCCCGATCCAATTCCAGACTATCGAACTCGGAGTTCATAAGAATATCGCACAAGATGTCTACCATCTGGGGCAGGTGGGTATCCATCACCTTGGCATGGTAGCAGGTATTTTCCAGTGATGTGAAGGCGTTGGTGTGCCCGCCGATGGCATCGAATTCCTTGGCGATCTGGTAGGCGGTCCTTCGGCGGGTGCCCTTGAAGATCATATGTTCGATGAGGTGGGAGAGGCCGTTTTCCTCGTCGGCCTCATCCCGTGACCCTGCGTTTACCCAGACCCCCATGGAAACCGATCGGACATCGGGCATTTTCTTGGTGATAATCCGGACCCCGTTGTCCAGGGTGGTTTTATTTACGCCGGGATTCATTCTTGTCGTCCAAAAGGGCCTTGTGACTCAGGCGGATCTTGCCGTCCCTTGATATTTCAAGGACTTTGACCTTCAATTGCTGGCCCTCTTTAACCACATCGGAGACTTTTGTGACCCGTCGGTTGGCAAGCTGTGAAATATGGACCAGTCCGTCCGTGCCGGGAAGAATCTGTACAAATGCTCCGAAATCCATGATTTTTACGACGGTACCTTCGTAAATGGCCCCCACTTCCGGTTCCTGGGTCAACTCCCGAACAATTTTCAGGGCGGCGTCTCCTTCATCCTTGGTTACGGCGGCAATCTTCACCAGACCGGTATCGTCGATTTCGACTTTGGTGTTGGTGTCTGCCTGAATGGACCGGATCACCTTGCCGCCCGGACCGATCACGTCGCGAATCTTGTCGGGGTTGATGTTGATGGTGACGATGGTCGGTGCGTAGGGCGAAAGGGCCTCCCTGGGCGAATCGATCGCATCGAGCATCTTGCCGAGGATGTGAAGACGGCCGACCCGTGCCTGTTCCAGGGCTTTTTCCATGATACTTTTGGATAGTTCATGGATCTTGATATCCATCTGGAGAGCAGTGATTCCCTCCGATGTACCGGCGACTTTAAAGTCCATGTCCCCCGTATGATCCTCATCCCCGAGGATGTCCGACAGGACGACCACCTGGTCCCCTTCCGATACAAGGCCCATGGCAATTCCCGCCACCGGAGCCTTGATGGGTACGCCACCTTCCATCAGCGCCATAATTCCCGAACAGACGGTTCCCATGGAGGAGGACCCGTTTGACTCCAGCACTTCCGATACCAGGCGGATGGTGTAATCGAAGTCCTCCCGGTCGGGAAGCACTTTTTCGATGGCCCGGGTGGACAATCCACCATGGCCGATATCCCGTCGGCTCGGTCCGCCGATGCGCCGGACTTCGTTTACCGAATAGGGGGGAAAGTTGTAGTGGAGCATGAAGGGTCTGAACTCTTCACCGCTCAGGGTTTCCACCCGCTGTTCATCCTGTCCGGATCCCAGCGTCAGGACACCCAGGACCTGCGTTTCACCACGGGTGAACAGTGCACTGCCGTGGGGACGGGGGAGCAGACCCACCTCACAGTTGATGGGGCGGATCTCGTCGAATTTCCGGTTGTCGATGCGGCGGTTTTCCTTCAATACCAGATCTCTGGCAATCTTTTTCTGAATGTCGTCCAGTATGCCGTAGACTTCTCCTTTTCGCTCTGCGTAGGCTTCTCCCAGGGAATCGAATACGGTCGCCTTTACGTTGCGAAGGGCTGCGGCACGCTCCAGTTTTGTCGGAATGACGATGGCCTCCCGCATGGGCGCCTGCGCGGCGGCTTCGATTTTGCCCACCAGTTCCTGATCCTTTTCGGGAAGGGCAAACACCCGTTTCTCAACGCCGTTCGCGGCTTTGAGCTCTTCCTGCAGGTCGATGAGCGGCTGAAGTGCTTCGTGCCCGAAAAAGATGGCGTCCAGCATGTCTTTTTCACTGACGATATTGCTGCCGCCCTCCACCATGACCACACCGGTTCTCGATCCCGCAACGATGATGTTGATATCGCAGGCGTCGTATTCATCCAAAGTGGGATTGGCTTTGAATTCTCCATCGATCCGTCCGACGCGAACCGCTGCGATGGGTCCGGCAAAAGGAATATCGGACAGTTCCAAAGCTGCGGATGTGCCGACCATGGCCAGGGTGTCCGGATCGTTTTCCTTGTCCATGGACAGCACGGTAGCGATGACCTGAGTTTCGAATCGATATCCTTTGGGGAAAAGGGGCCGGATGGGGCGGTCGATCAATCGGGCCGTGAGGGTCTCTTTTTCACTGGGGCGTCCGATTTCACGCCTGAAATAATTGCCGGGAATGCGTCCGGCAGCATAAATTTTTTCCTGATATTCGACGGTAAGCGGAAGGAAGTCGGTCTGCCGCTCCTCTCTGGCCGACACCACGGTCACCAGCACCACTGTGTCACCATGCCGGACCACGACGGATCCGGATGCCTGCTTGGCTAATTTTCCGGTTTGTATGCGCAAAGGCTTTCCGCCGATGTCGGTTTTAACTGTTTTCTCCATTTTTTCTCCTTAATCGTCTCTGAAGCCTACCGCAGCATTCTGCTTTCTGTGGCACCGTCCATCCTTATGGGGCGCCTCTCAAACCGCCGATTCGAACCGATAGATCGGGACTTTCCCGGTCTCACCTGATTCAGGACCGATTCCAGCCGTGATTGGAGCCAAAGACTTCTGGCCTATCTTCTCAGGCCCAATGTTTCGATGATCTGCCGGTATCGCTTCACATCTTTGTTTTTAACATAATTCAGGAGCCGTCTGCGCCGGCCAACCAGCATCAGCAGCCCCCTTCTTGAATGGTGGTCTTTTTTGTGCACTTTGAGATGCTCGGTCAGATAGGTGATGCGATGTGTTAGCAGCCCCACCTGTACCTCCGGAGAGCCGGTGTCGCTTTCGTGGAGCTTGAATTGTTCGATCAGTTTTCCTTTTTCCTCAGATGAGAACCTCACTTTTATGCCTCCTGTTTGTAAAAATATCTATTTTATGCCTTTATTCTGGAAAAACACAACGATATTCGTATGTGTCAAGATCCTTTTTCCGATTTAAAACGGCGACCAGACGCCGGTTGCCATCCACTGCCTTGAAAAATCCCATCGGTATCTTTTTTGATACCCCTGACAGAACCGAGTCGCCTAACGGTTTACCGGTGATGATGTCATTCTTCAACCCATCGTCTGCCACGATTTCCGGCATGCCTCGAAGGGCGTCCGCCATACCGATCAACCGACCCGACAATCTGCCACTACGGGCCAGGGCTTCCAGTTTCGGTAAAGAGGCGGCCTCATCGATGGAGAACCCGCTGCTTCCGATCCGTCTCAAGGCTTTGAGATGTCCGCCACATCCCAGCGTGTTTCCGATGTCCGCGCAAAGTGTCCGCACGTAGGTGCCGGCTGAGCATGTGACCTCGAAGCAGATCACAGGCAGTTGGACATCCAGAATTTCCATGCGCGAAACGGTGACGCTTCTGGGCGGTTTCTGGACCGGTTTTCCCTTTCGGGCCAGTTTGTAAAGCGGCACCCCGTTGTGTTTCAATGCGGAGTACACCGGGGGCTGTTGATCTATCTCACCTGTAAACCCTCTGAACGCTGCTTGGATCTCATCCATGGAAACCGCCATGGGATCGCATTGAGACAGAGTCCGCCCCGTGGCGTCCTGGGTATCCGTCGCCACCCCTAAAATCATTTCAGCCCGGTAAGTTTTATCACCCTTTAAAAAAAAATCCGCCAAACGGGTTGCCCGGTTGATGCAGCAGACCAGGATCCCGGTTGCAAAAGGGTCCAATGTCCCGGCGTGCCCCACTTTTTTGGCGTTGCACCATTTTTTTAGAATGCGTACCACGCCGGCCGAAGATATGTCGGCCGGTTTGTCCACCACCATCACTCCGCTGAGTCCGGCGATAGGATGGGAGGGGACCCGGGGGCCTTCCTTTTCAAGGCTCACACTCAAAATTATTCCACCCTATCAAGGGATTCCGCCCGTGTGTTCATTCGTTTCGCGGGAACATCGTCCGGCCGGTGGTCTGAATCCCGCCGGCATTTCATTGTCTTCAACCGCTTTGCCTTGTTCGCCAGCGCCCTCTGGTCTCTTTGCCGTCACACCGGTCCGCCAGATCCCTGATTTTCGATTTTAAGGCCGGCAGCGTTGATTCGATATTAAAACCCGCGGCGGTGGCGTGCCCGCCTCCTCCGAAAGAGGAGGCGAATGCCGCCACATCGATCTCGCCATCGGATCTAAGGCTGACGTGGTAGTTCTTGGCATCCCCGTTATACCGTCCCTCGTTTTTCAATTCCTGTATCAGAGCAGCCACCCGGACATCTTCGATCCTTCTGGCATAGTGGATCATGCCATCAATATCTTCGGATTGGGTTCCGGTTTCGGCCATCATGCGTCGGGTCAGCGTCATAATGGACAATTTGCCATTTTCAGAAATTTCTATGGAATCCAGGGCATGGTTCAGTAATTTTATGCGACCCAGGGAATAAGTTCCGTACACTTGCTGGGCCACATCGTAAGGCTCCACCCCCGCTTTCACCATTTCTCGGCAAATATCGAAAGCCGCCTGATTCGTGTTGGAAAACCGGAAGGATCCGGTATCCGTCAATATCCCCGTGTACAAGGCGATTGCCATGGTTTTGGTAATGGTCACCCCTAGCGTTTTAATCACCCGGTACACGATTTCCGCTGTTGCACAGGCAGATGGATCCACCACATGGTAGTCCCCGAAATGGGAATTGGTAGAATGGTGATCCAGGTTGATAACCACCGGTATTTTTTCCATGGCCGAAGCGGCACTACCGCATCGTTCCAGGCTTCCGCAATCCAGTATGATGGCCGTATCAAAACTGCCGGGTACTTCCAGATGACGCGTTATCTGCCGAACATATGGCAGATAACGGTACACCGCCGGTATTGGGCTTTCGTTGTATAAGATGGTGTGCTTGTTCAGCGACTCCAGTGCAAGGCCCATGGCCAGCATCGACCCGACGGCGTCCCCGTCTGGGTTGGTATGAGTTGAAACCAGAATGGATTTACTGGCTTTCAGTTGTCTTATGATCGGGTCCATCTTCGATATCCAAGGATTTTAAAATGTCGTCAATATGCGCGCCGTAATCAAATGAAGTGTCATAGAAGAACTTAAGGTCCGGCATATAGCGCAATCCCAGTCGACTCGCCAATACGCGTTTGACATATCCCCGTGCTTTTTTAAAACCGGCCGCGGCGAGGTCGCGGTTTTTTTTATTCCCACCGACGGTGTAATATACCCGGGCCGATTTCAAATCCCGGGCCATTTTAACACCCGTAATCACGGCACCTTCAAGCCTGGGGTCTTTGATATCCTTTTGCATCAGATCACAGATGAGCTTCCGAATCTGTCCTCCGACCCTATCAGACCGCGCAAAAGGTTTCATAAGTGAATAATCTCCATCTCCGAGTCGATCATTTCAGCCAATCCCATCTCCTCGGCCAGGTTCAGAATTTTGTCCATCTTGGCATTGATGACGCGCCCATCGTTTCCCACTAACGCGATACCAATTTCTGCTCTTTGGTATATGTCCTGGGATCCGATCTCGGCTACTGAAACATTGAAATGGTTCCGAATGCGGGAGATGGTGGATTTAATGATCTTTCTCTTGGCTTTCAGGCTGCGACAATCGTGCAGCCTGAATACCATTATGCCTGCTCCGACGACCATATACTACATTCCACATGACATGATGGCATGTCCATGGCCCATACTCCTATTCGCCCTGTTGGCACGGGCCGGATTTTCGTTGTGGCCGCATCATGTTTCGATGGTCGGTTTGATCTCCTCCAGATAATAGCACTCCAGTGTATCACCGACCTTTATATCATTGTAATTTTCAATACCGATACCGCACTCGTATCCGCTTTGAACCTCTTTGGCATCATCCTTGAACCGCCGAAGCGAGGCAATTTTTCCTTCATATTGAACCACGCCCTCTCTCAACAGGCGTGCCAGCTGACCGCGATGGATCTTGCCGTCCGTTACGTAGCTGCCGGCGATGGCGCCGACCTTGGGAACGTGAAAGACCTGGCGAACTTCGGCGATACCCAAGACCCGCTCTTCAAATGTGGACTCCATCATGCCGAGAATGGCATCCTGTATGTCCTTGATCACATTATAGATCACATTGTAAAAACGGATATCCACATTGTCATCGGCGGCCAGTACCTGCACCTTTGCGTTGGGGCGCACATTGAAACCGACGATAATGGCGTTGGAGACAGACGCGAGGGAAACATCCGATTCCGTTATCGTGCCAGTGGCGGAATGTACGATATTGATCTTGACCTCTTCATTGGAAAGTTTGATCAAAGAGTCCTTCAAGGCCTCGATGGAGCCATGGACATCGGCCTTGATGATGAGGTTCAACTCTTTGACCTCTCCCTCCTGCAGTTGCTCGAAAAGGCTTTCAAGACTGACCCGAGTGGTCTTTGCCAATTCAAGGGAGCGCTGCTTCTGAACCCGATGTTCGCTGACCTGTCTGGCGTCCTTTTCGTCGGCTAGCGCAACCAGTTCGTCTCCGGCGTTTGGAACACCGGAGAGGCCGATAATCTCCACCGGCATGGAAGGTCCTGCGATCGAGACGTTTTCCCCCCTGTCATCGATGAGAGCCCGTAATTTTCCATAATGAACCCCGCAGACTACCGGGTCATGGGTTTTCAACGTACCCTCTCGAATGAGGATCGTTGCCACAGCGCCCCTGCCGGAGTCCAATTTAGCTTCCACGACATGGCCGATAGCCAATTTATCGGGATTGGCCTTTAGCTCAAGCACCTCTGCCTGGAGAAGAATCATTTCCAGCAGATCGCCGATTCCCTCATGCTGCTTGGCAGAGACCTGTACAAAAATGGTATCACCTCCCCAATCTTCAGGCGTCAGTCCGGCTTCCGCCAGCTCACGCTGTACCCGTTCCGGATCGGCATTGGGTTTGTCAATTTTATTGACAGCCACAATGATCGGAACCTCGGCGGCTTTGGCATGATTGATGGCCTCCACCGTCTGGGGCATCACACCATCGTCGGCCGCCACAACCAGGATGACGATATCCGTAACAGAGGCACCCCTCGATCGCATGGCGGTGAATGCCTCATGGCCGGGTGTGTCAAGAAATACGATCTGGCCCTTTTCCGTGTTAACATGGTAAGCGCCGATGTGCTGCGTGATTCCGCCGGCTTCGCCGTCGGTGACCCGTGTCTTGCGGATGGCATCCAGAAGGGAGGTTTTTCCGTGGTCCACATGCCCCATAATGGTAACAACCGGCGGTCGTTCCACCAGTTCTTCCGGATCATCGGCCTGGACTTTCAGCACCGTTTCTTCCTCGAAAGAGGCACGTTCGATTTCGTAGCTGAATTCACCGGCCACCAGGACGGCAGTTTCGAAATCAATGGTCTGGTTGACTGTGGCCATCACACCCAGATCCATCAGCTTCATGATCATTTCACCCGATTTGATTCCCATTCGTTTGGCCAGCTCTGACAGGACAATCGTATCATCTATTTTGATGCGACGCTTAATGGCCTTTGCGGTGGTGACCTGGGTTTTCTTACCTGGCGCCGCCTTTTTCCCTTTTAGCCCCTTGCGTCCCTTTCGGCCACGGGGACCCCTGCCGTACAGATCCGAACCCTCCACCACGGCCTTTTTACGGAAGGAAATTTTCTTTTTGAAGAACTTCCGGTCCCGGGAGGGTTCTTCGACACCCCGTTTTCCTTTTTTTCCTTTTTTGGCTTTGGCACCCGGGGCTTCCGGTTCCTTGGCAAGATCCGGATCACCGTCCTTTTCTACCACCGGTGGTTCGGTTATTTCCGGTTTCTGCTGTGGTACACCCAACTTAATGATCTTCGCAGGCGCTTCCTTTTTCTTGCGCTTTTTGGGTTTAGCCGGTTTGGCCGGTTCCGCCGCCTCGGATTCGACAGCCGCCTCGGGTTTTTCCGGCGCTTTTTCTTCCACATCGGTTTCCGGAACCGATTCAGCTTCTTTTACCTCTTCCGGTTTTTGCGTTTCTGGTACCGGCTCTTCGGAGACCACCGGTTCTTCTTCTATGGGTTCCGGTTGAACCGGCGGTTCCACGGCTTTCTTCTTGACGATTTTCAGAACCGGTTTTCTTTCTGGGAGTGTTTTCTCCGCTTTGGCTTCAGACGTTTTATCCTCCTCTTTTTCGGTGCCGACCATTTTGGTGTCAGCCGGCGTTTCAGGCTCTTCGATTGCCTTGGAGGGGACGACGGGCTTGCGAACCACCTTTTTACGTCGCCGGATCACCGTCCGCCTGACGCGGGTTTCCTCTACCACATCCACTTTTTTACCCGTCAGATTTGCTTTGACCGCGACAACCGCCTCATCTGAAATAGAACTCATGTGGGACTTTGCCGGAATGCCCATCTCTTCAAGCTTTTCCAAAAGCTGCTTGCTCTGCATGTTCAGGTCCCTGGCGAGCTCGAATATTCTGACTTTTGCCATCAATCCCCCTCAAAACCGGTGTATCGAGTGTTGACGCTTTTCAATTCCCAAATTGATGCCGAATCTATAGTGACGATGGAATCACTCCGTTTCGGAGTCCGCAGAATCCCCACCACCGTCTTCATCCTTTTGATCGTTATCTTCCGGATCCTCAATTTTAGAGGTTGTTTCCGCATCCGCATCTTCTTCATCGTCTGCGGTTTCCGTTTCTGTTTCGTCATCTTCGGAAGGTGCCGGCTCAGCCGTTTCGGAATCGGCATCTGTTGCCTCAACGACTTCTGATTCGGTGTCGGTTTCCGATGGATCCTGTTCTTCGCTTTCAGCCGCTTTTTCAGCTTCTTCCTGTTCGATAACATATTGTTCCGCAGCCGCAAGGATCTGCTCCGCCTCCGCCTCGTCCATGTCGCGGAGCTGCATCAGATCTTCTGCTGACGCGCGGCTGAGTTCCTCTGCGGAATAAAGGCCCATTTCATAAAGGGTATCGGCCATGCTGATGCTGACACCGGGGAGCGCTACCAATGATTCGTATCCGCTTTTCATGGCGGCACTGTACAGTTCTTCGCTAATCACGTCCAGGTGCCACTGGGTCAGCTTTGAGGCAAGCCGCACATTCTGCCCCTTTTTCCCGATGGCGATGGACAGGAACTCATCGGGAACGATGACTTCCATGGCGCGGTTGTCCTCGTCGATGATCACCCGGGATATCTCCGCCGGGGCCAGTGCATTGCACACATATCGCGCTGGATCTACGTGCCATGGGATGATGTCTATTTTCTCTCCCCGGAGTTCCTGCACGACATTTTGTACCCGGCTTCCCTTCATCCCGACGCAGGCGCCGACCGGGTCGATATCTGAATCATTGGAGGCCACGGCGATTTTGGCACGAATGCCGGGTTCCCGGGCGGCTCCCATGATGTTGACAATGCCTTCTGTGATTTCGGGAACCTCGGTTTTAAAAAGATTGATTAAAAAATTGGGATGGGTTCTCGACAGTATGATCTGGGGTCCCCGCGTTTCATACAGGATGTCGAGAATATAGGCTCGAATTCGGTCCCCGCGTCTGTAAGATTCCCTGGGGACCTGTTCCCGGACATGGAGAACGCCTTCCGTGTGACCCAGATTGACAATAATGTCCCCCCGGTCGAATCGCTGCACGATGCCGTTTATCAGTTCTCCCTTTCGGTCGATGAAGCTGGCGTAAACCGCGTCTCTTTCGGCATCCTTCATTTTTTGGATAATGACCTGCTTGGCCGATTGTGCCGCAATTCGGCCGAATGTGGAGGTATCCATTTTGGTTCCAAGACTGTCTCCAATTTCACATTCCGGATCGAGCTTGTATCCCTCTTCCAAGGTAATTTGGAGATCCGGTTCGGTAATTTCTTCCACTACTTCCTTGAACTGAAATACCTCTATCTCTCCGACCTCTTCGTCGTAGTTGACTTCGATGTCGATTTTGTTTCCGAATTTCTTCCTGGCAGCGGACTTCAAAGCCTCTTCAAGGGCTTTGATTAGGACAATTCGGTCAATTCCCTTGTCGCGGCTCACCTGGTCAACGACACGTTTGATATCTGCGATAAACATCAGTTTTCTCCATGATAGTTCAAAAGCCGGGCTTTTTTGACCAGTTCCAGCGGGATCTTCTTAATCCGGCCATCTATCTCCATGAGAACCTGGTCTGCCGTCAAACCCATCAGCTCACCCGAAAAATTCTTTTGCCCGTCTATCGGTTGAGTCGTTCTTATTTTTGCCCGATGGTTTTTAAACCGTTCATAATCATTTCTTCCCGACAGGGGGCGATCCGGGCCGGGAGAAGACACCTCGAGATTGTATGGGACATCATGTTCCAGGTAGACGTCCAGCAGGTCGCTCAACTGCCGGCTGATGGCCACACAATCATCCAAACGAATCCCTTCCGGCCGGTCGATATAGACGCGAAGAATTCTTCCGGCACTTTCTCGCTGATATTCCACATGAACCAATTCCACACCCTCCTCCTCACACAAAGGCAGGGCGATATCGCGAACCGTTGCCGCGATGTTTGTCAGCATTTCATCGGACAGGGGATTTTTACCGGTGCCGGGTCCGGTGTCCCTTTTTTTTCTCTTTTTCGACTTCATTACCAAAGCCGTTTCCCAAAAAAATAAAAAACGGGCTGAAGCCCGTTTTCTTGCGTGGATGCCGTTTGTGTAGCTAGATACGTTACCGGTTCATTAGACCAACCATTGGAAAAAGATTAACCTCAATCTACACATTACCCTGCCCTTCGTATCCTCGCAAAAAATCGCGCAGAATGGAGCGGGCAACGAGACTCGAACTCGCGACACCAAGCTTGGGAAGCTTGTACTCTACCAACTGAGCTATGCCCGCTCTACAAAGGAATTAAATATGTTAATGAAAAAGGTTTGTCAATCCTTTTTAAGAAAAATAAATTCGGTTGCTAGCCGAGTATCTTTTTGATGCTCTCCAGCTCCTTTTTCAGCTCCGACAGTGAGATCGTTTCCTGCTGTTTTTTTCTGGCGGCCTGTGATTTGAGATGCTGTTTTGCCCCTTCGATGGTGAATCTTTTTTCATACAAGAGCTCTTTGATGATGAGGATCCGCTCCACATCCCGTTTTCGGTACAGTCGTTGTCCAGAAGGGGTGCGTTTGGGTCGAATGCTTTTAAATTCCGTTTCCCAGAATCTCAGCACATAGGCCGGCACGCCGACTATCTTGCCGACCTCTCCCACCTTGAAATAGAACTTATCCGGCAACTCTTTTGAATGGGGGGTGTTTTCTTTCATACGGTGTAAAACCCCGCAAATTGAAGCGGTCCGGGCCGATCAGGCGGGCAGGCCGGCATCAAACGCCTCGATAATGCGTTTGGAGATCTTCTCATGCAACGGATTGATCTCTTCATCTTCCAACGTCTGCGTTTCCGACCGGTAGACGATTCTAAATGAGATGCTTTTTTTATCTTCTGGAATCGGCTTGCCCTGATAGACGTCAAACAGGTGTACCCCTTCCACCAGCATTTCCTTCTGGGCAGTCACGTGCTCCAGGACGCTAACGGTTTCGATCCCCCTGTCTATGATCAGGGTGACATCCCGGGCCATGGATGGGAATTTAGGAAGGGATTCGGACTGTTTTCCTTCGGGTCTGAGCTCGACCAAACAGTTGAGGTCGAACTCAAAGATATATGCGGTCTGTTTCAGGCCGAAGTGCTCCAGCACCTGTGGATGAATTTCCCCCACAAGCCCCAGTTGGGTGCTGCCGGTACGGACTTGTGCGGTGAATCCCGGCCGGGTATATCGACAAAGATCGGCGGTAAGGGCGGTAAATGAGATATTCTTCATCCCCAGGCCCCGCAACAAGCCCTCTGCGATTCCTTTGATATCGAAAAAGTCGCACGCCCTATCTTTGGCATGCCAGGAGGGATCATTTCGCAGGCCGGTCCAGAGGGTTGCCAGCATTTCACTTTCAATCGCCGGGCTGTTTTCTCCTCCCTCCATGTAGATTTTACCCACCTCAAACAGGCGCTGGGTCTTGATCTGCTTGGCCACGTTGCGGTCCATGGTGCTTAAAAGGCCCGGCAACAGGGAGGTCCGCATGACCGTCTGCTCCTCGGACAGAGGATTTACGATGGAGATGGTTTTTCTTCTGGGATCGTCCGGGGAAAGACGCAGTTGGTCGCAGGCGTTTTTGCCGATGAAGCTGTAATTGATCGTTTCACTGAAACCGAACCCCCCCATCAGGTTTCGAATCAGCCGCCTTGTGTGGATGAGCTTCGACGGTTTCCGGGTCTCCGACGGCATGACCGGAAACGTTGTCGGGATATGGTTGTATCCGGAGAGCCGGGCGACCTCTTCCATCAGATCCTGGGGCCTTGAAACATCTACGCGAAAAGAGGGTACCTTCACATCCAACCTGTCGGCTTCCCCGGAGGTGGTGGAAAACTCGATGGACTCCAACAAGTCGCGGATCTTTTGTGAATCCAGATGGGTCCCCAAAAGCCGATTGGTATCTGCCACGCTCAAGGGAATGGTCCGCGGGGCCACCGGAGCGGGATATTCATCAATCAGTCCCGGCACGATGGTGCCCCCGCCGAGCTCCGCCATCAGTTTTGAGGCGCGGTTTAAGGCTTTTACCGTGCCTTCCGGATCCATGCCCCTTTCGAACCGGTGTGCGGCTTCGGTGTGAAGCCCCAGTTTTTTGGATGTTTTACGGATGCTGATGGGATTGAAATAGGCGCTCTCCAGAAGCACCGACGTGGTGGTGTCTTCAATTTCGGAGTTCAATCCACCCATGACACCGCCGATTCCCACCGCTTTTTCACCGTCACAGATCATCAGATTTTCCGCTGTGAGGAGACGCTCTTTTTCGTCCAGGGTGGTAAACCGCTCTCCCTTGTCGGCGGTCTTGACGACAATCCGATTTTCCGCCAGTTGGTCGAAATCAAAAGCGTGCATGGGTTGTCCGGTTTCCATGAGCATGAAGTTGGTGATATCGACGATATTGTTGATGGGTCTCAGCCCGACGGACAACAGCCGGTCCTGGAGCCAGAAGGGAGAAGGCGCCACTTTGATGCCGGTGATCATCCTAGCGGAATACCGGGGACAGAGATCCGGCGCCTCAACCGTGACCGACGTAAATTCCGAAATCCGGTTCGCTGAATCTTCCAGACCGAAATCAGGATATCTCAATTCCGTTTTTTGAATGGCGGCGACCTCCCGGGCCACGCCGATGATGCTGAGGCAATCGGGCCGGTTGGGCGTCAAGTCGATTTCAAGAATCGTATCCTCCAATTCAAGAGCCGTTGCCAGCGGTGTACCCAACCGGGTTGCAACATCAAGGACCATGACACCTGACGCATCCGTGCCCAGGCCCAGTTCCGCTTCACTGCAGATCATACCCTCTGACGCCACATTTCGAATGACGCTTTCTTCAAGGCTCGAACCGTCTGGAAAAAGGGTTCCCGGAAGCGCCAGGGGAACGTGCTGGCCGGTCTTAACATTGGGGGCACCGCATACCACAGACAGGGGTTTTTCTCCGATGTCCACCCGGCAGACTTTCAATCGATCCGCATGTGGATGGGCCTTGACTTCCGTGACGGCCCCGACGATTACACTCTCAAGATATTGATACCGGTCCGTGACCGATTCGATTTCAAGGCCGACCATGGTAAGCGCTTCCACCAGATCCCCAATGGGCATCCCGATGGTCACATATTGATTGAGCCAACTCAAACTGACTTTCATGTTAAAACTGCCTTAAGAACCTAATATCGTTATCGAAATATTTCCGAATGTCGTCGATGCCGTATTTCAGCATGGCGATTCGTTCCACTCCCATGCCAAAGGCAAATCCGGTATACCGATCCGCATCATATCCCACGTTTTCAAACAGTGCGGGATGCACCATACCGGAGCCCAATACCTCCAGCCAGCCGGTACGGGAGCAGACCCGGCACCCCTTGCCGCGGCACATGACGCAGAGAATATCCACCTCTGCACTGGGTTCCGTGAATGGAAAGAAACTGGGCCGGAACCGGAGTGACGTTTGCTCGTCAAACATCTGGTGGACGAATGCGGTAAGGATCCCCTTGAGATCGCCAAAAGAGATTTTATCATCCACCAGCAGCCCTTCCACCTGGTGAAACATGGGTGTATGGGTCAGGTCCGAGTCACACCGGTAGACCTTTCCGGGGGCCACCACTCGGACGGGAGGTGGCTGTTTCTCCATGACGCGGATCTGGACCGGTGAGGTATGGGTTCTCAAAACCACGTTATCGGAAACATAAAAAGTGTCCTGCATATCTCGGGCCGGATGGTTTTTGGGGATGTTCAGCGCTTCGAAATTATAGTAATCCAATTCGATTTCAGGTCCTTCTGCCACGTCGAATCCCAATTTCCCGAATATGTCGCAGATCTCCTCACTGATCAGGGTGATGGGGTGCAGCGATCCCACTGCCGCCTTTCTTCCAGGCAGAGAGACATCGATGCTTTCATCTGCGCGGTCCGCCTTTTTTGAAAGGCGCGAAAGTTCTTTTTCAAACGCACGGCTTAATTCATTTTTAACCTGATTCCCCTTTTTCCCTGCGTTGGCTCTCTCCTCCGCCGGCAGTTTTGAGATGTTCCTCAAAAAGAGGGTCACGCGGCCTTTGCGACCCAGATATCGCACGGTAAGGTGGTTGACAGCCTCGCTGTTCTCAGCGGTGCTCAGTTCTTCCAATGCCTCACTGCGTATTTGATCGATGCTAGTTTCCACGTTCATTTCTTAGTATGGGGTTTTACTGATTAACGAATCCTGTCCTGAGCGATATGCGGGACGATACCCCTATTCCCGAGCATTGAACTTGCAGTGTCCACTGCTCGGGAATAGGGGCTTTTTGACTATACGTGCTGGGATGCCAGGTCGGCGATTTTAGTAAATCCGGCAGGATCGGCAATGGCCATCTCGGCTAGAACTTTGCGGTCCAGTTCAATCCCCGCGCATTTCAGGCCATGCATGAATTTGCTGTATGACAGATTGTTCAGGCGTGCAGCGGCATTGATTCTCGTAATCCACAATTTGCGGAAGTCGCGCTTCCGGGCCTTTCGGTCCCGATAGGCGTACATCAACGCCTTATCTACCGCATCCGAGGCGGTACGGAACAGTTTGCTGCGACCGCCCCGGTATCCTTTAGCCAGTTTCAGAACTTTTTTTCGGCGATGTCTCGCCTTGAATCCTCTTTTGATACGCATCTCTTATCTCCTTATGCTGCACGTGCGAAGGTGAATCCGCTCCGTCGTCGCATTCCTGCGATATTACCCATTGGGAAGCAGCAGCTTGATCTCTTTGACATTGGTTTTGTCGACAATATGGCTCTGCCTGAGGGAACGTTTCCTTTTGGTCGTTTTTTTCGTCAGAATATGGTTGGCATGGGATTTGGCAAAAACAAATTTTCCGGTTCCCGTTTTTTTGAATCGTTTGGCCGCCGCCCGATTGGTTTTTATTTTCGGCATTTCCAATTTCTCCTTATCGTTTATATTTCAAATGCAGATGGCGCGGGCAACCGTGTACCGAACCCGCGCCACTTGCGAAAAGCTCCGTGACTCTAACGTTCAGAAGGTATTGATTCGATCAGCTGTATCTTTAAAAATGCTTGGACTGAGAAGTTTAGTTCGATTTCGGTGCCAAAAACATCACCATGGTCCGGCCCTCAAATTTGGCCGGTCTCTCCACAACGGCGATATCCGAAACCTCATCTGCAACCTTGTCGAGCAAGGTGCGGGCCTGAAATTTTAGTGTGATCTCCCGCCCTCTAAAAATCATGGTCACCTTGACCTTGTCCTTTTTGCCGATGAATTTCCGAATATGTCCGATTTTGGTCTGGAGATCATGTTCGCCGGTTTTGGGGCGAACCTTTATCTCTTTGATCTGGACCGTGCTCTGTTTTTTCTTCGCCTCCTGCTTTTTCTTCGTCAGTTCATACTTGTACCGACCATAATCCATTATCTTGCATACAGGGGGATTTGCCTTGGGAGCAATTTCCACCAGATCAAGGCCAAAATCGTTTGCCGTGGCCAAGGCTTTGTAGGTGGGGACGACGCCGATTTGGTTGCCGTCGGGGTCAATGACCCTCACCTCTTTGGCTCTGATGTTTTGGTTGATATTTGTCTTGTCTGATCTTCTCGGCGTTTGGGGTCTTCTCGATATAGCTATTCTGAACCTCCTGTTTGCTGTTTGTTAAAGTTGAACTACAAAAAACACCTACCCAAAGTCCCTTGTTTCGGCTAATTATTTTTGCCGCAAATCGGGTTTATCGGATACGATGTCTACCATCATGCCGTTTCGCACAGGTGGCAATATATAACAACCTTAAGAAATGCAAGAAAAAAATGCAACCCAAAAGTGTCCGGCGGGCGCGGTGGGCAAACCACGTGCAGTTTTTGGAAGCGTTCTCTATTTATGTGGCCGATGAACGGCTCGGTTGGCGCAACGTGTATTCGGACAGCAGGCTGTCCCGCCAATAATCGTTTTTCGGATCCTGAAAAAAGGCCTTGAAGAGTTCCAGGCTTTCATCTCGCAGTATATCCGGGTAGATGGCGATTTGACGCGTCGCATACAGAGGGGAAAGGGTGGCGAGATTGCACCGGGTTCCCCCGCCCATGACATCTTCATAGGCATATACGATCTTGCCGATACCGCTCAATAAAATAGCCCCGTAACACATCAGGCAAGGTTCCATGGTGCAGTAAAGGGAGATGTTGGAAGGATCGGCGATTCTTGGCAGCTTGGCCAGCCGTCTCAGGGCCACCATTTCGGCATGATCTGTTTCGTTTGCCGTCCCGTCCGTCGTTCCCGTCCTGGCTCCCGTCACCAATATCCTGTTTCGGTACACGATCACGCAACCCACTGGAAACTCGCCCAGATCGTAGGCCTCCCGGGCCTGGTCCAGCGCCATTTTCATATAGTGTTCGTTTTCGATTTCCGGTTCCATTACAGCTTGCACACCGTGTCATCACAGGGACAACTACCGTCGACCTCGTAGCAATAGACGATTCTCGATTCCAGTTCGGCCTGTTTCGCCGATATCGGAGAGGTGGTTTCTTCTGGCATTATCTCCATCAACCGGGATCGATGGGGGATGGACATCAGCCCCGACGAGATGACATCTCCGGAGCTCCCGTCCAGGATATGGGCATCGACCCCATTGGTCACAACCACCACCGGCACCGGCTGGGGATCCACCAGACGTGAGGCGGCCAGCGCCGGCCGATGCCGGGTGACCAGAGATCCGGGGCCGTACTTGATGATCATCCTGACCCGTTTTCCGATACGGATCAAATAATCCACCGGCACCGAGGCCTTTTTGTCGTCTGCCGCCACGATCAGGCGATAACGGGGGATCAAGTCGCGCTTTTCGTATCCCTTCTCCTCCACCAGCATGCGTGCGATATTTTGACGATATCTTTCATCGAGGGTATCGTCCAGCGTTTCTCCGGTAAGATAATCTTCCACCGATCCGAGTATGAGGTGATGTCCGTTCATCATGTGGGAAACCAAATATCTCTTTACATAAAAGATCGATTTTGAAATATTGACATCCTTTGGCCCTCTTCCTTCCGACCGAATCGGAGGGTCGGCAGGGCCGCGGCCCAACTCAATATACCACAGAAAAGATCGATCGTTAATGAATATCAACAACTTTTCCTGATGCCCCATGACCGCATCCATCCGTGAAAATTTCGAGAAACGTGAAAGATCCTTTCTTTCGAAGTTCGGTTGTCCGAGTTCCGATTCCAAGGGACGGGTGCAAAAAGAACCCTTATGCCCCATCCGGACGGAGTTCCAGCGGGACCGGGATCGCATCGTTTATTCCAACGCTTTCAAACGGTTGAAATATAAAACCCAGGTGTTTCTCTCTCCTCGCGGGGACCATTACCGCACCCGGCTGACCCATACCCTGGAGGTCGCCCAGATGGCCCGTACCATTGCGCGGGCCATGCGGCTGAACGAGGATCTCACCGAAGCGATCGCCCTGGGGCATGACCTGGGTCACCCGCCCTTCGGGCACAGCGGCGAAACCGTGCTCAAGGAGATTTTTTCTCCCGGATTTTCCCACCACCAACAGGGGCTGCGAATGGTGGATGTGTTAGAAAACCGCGGCCAAGGTCTCAACCTGACCTTCGAAGTGCGGGACGGCATCCTCAAGCATTCCAAAGGATATGGCAAGATCATACCCGATGATCCCGAAAAACGAGCATGCACCATCGAAGGGCAGGTCGTGCGTATCGCAGACATCATGGCCTACTTGAACCACGATCTGGATGACGCGATTCGAAGCGGAGTGATCACAGCGGAGCAGGTGCCGAAGGTGTGCGGCGATATTCTTGGGAGAAGCCACTCGGAGCGGGGCACCACCATGATCCGTGATCTGATATTTACCAGCCGGACCGCTGAAAACGGTCTTGAACTCGGGATGTCGGATGAGGTGTATGATGCCATGTCTGCATTAAGACGGTTTTTATATGAAAATGTCTACCGATCGGAACGGGTGCATGGCGAATTTGTCAAAGCCAAAAAAATCCTGTCCGAACTTTACACCTTTTATATGGAGAATACAGAGGCACTCAAAAGAGGGCTTGCCCACAAGGAAATGAACGTGGAAAATTCCGATAACCTTCCCAGGGAACGGGTGGTGTGCGATCTGATCGCAAGCATGACCGATCGATACGCCCTGGAACGATACGCTAAAATATTCTTTCCGTCCCCCCAGGTTTAAGCCAGATGGATTCCTTATCCCCCACCCATCGACATATCAGGGCTTATCGGACCCTTCTCGATCAACTAACGGATCTGTTGGATCGGATGGACACACAGTACCGGCATACGGCCGCACGTTACCAATTCCATTGCGATGGTTGTGACGACAACTGCTGCCTGACCCGATTCTACCACCACACGTTTTTGGAGTATCTGCTGCTTTGGGAGGGCATTGCCGGTCTTGCCCCATCGATGCGGGAAACGGTTCGAGACCGGGCCCGGAGCTATTGCGAAAAATTGGAAAAAGCGGATGAGACAGAGGGGTCGGTGCGGGAGTTGTGTCCGCTGAACATGGACGGGAGATGTGTGATCTACCCGCAACGGCCCATGATATGCCGCCTTCACGGGATACCCCACGAGCTTCACCATCCCCTCCGGGGCCCAAGCTACGGACCCGGATGTGAGGCATTTGACCGGCGGTGCGGAAAGCGGCCCTACATAAAATTTGATCGCACCCCCTTCTACGCTGAAATGGCGAAACTAGAAAAAGAATTCAAAGAAGCAGCGGGCATCATAAATCGGATCAAAATGAATGTCGCGGAGATGATACTGACACCCAACCTGGATATTTGACGCCCCTGCCACTTGAGCAGAAAAATCGGCGCCCTTTTCGTTTTAAGTGGCGCACAGCAAAAACCGCTAAACGTGTCCCCATGAAAACCCACGATGTAAAAGATCTGGACCAACTGCCGGGCATTCGACTCGAAAAAGGTGATACCTTTCGATTCAGATGCCATTCGGATCTTGGCTGCTTTAACCGCTGCTGCCGCAACCTGAATCTGTTTTTGTATCCGTATGATGTGGTGCGTCTCAAATCGGCTCTGGGCATCACATCGGATCGATTTCTGGATCGATATGTGGATGTGGTGCTGAGACCGGGGGAATTTTTCCCGGAGGTCCTGCTTCGGATGTCGGACAATAAGGATAAAACATGTCCTTACCTGACCCCGGACGGATGTTCGGTTTATCCGGACCGTCCGGATACCTGCCGGACCTTTCCGGTGGAGCAGGGCGCCCTGTTCGATGCCAAGACACGTAAATCCCGACGCGTACATTTTTTCAGGCCGCCGTCGTTTTGCCTGGGCCGCCATGAACAGGAGACGTGGACCCCGGAATCCTGGACCCGGGATCAGGGGGCGCTTGTGCACAACCAGATGACCCTTTTGTGGGCGGACCTACGGAGCCTGTTTCAATCCGATCCATGGGGAGCGGAGGGACCGGAGGGCAAGCGGGCGAAAATGACCTTCATGGCAGCCTACAACGTGGACCGATTCCGGGAGTTTGTGTTCAACAGCTCCTTTTTAAAACGGTACAAAGTGAAACCGGCGCTTTTGAAAAAACTGAAAAAAGACGATACTCAGCTTTTAAAATTCGGTTTTCAATGGATTAAATTTTTTGTCTGGGGAATCAAGGCGAACGCTTTCAAGCCGAAGCGGTAATCATCATCGGTGTTCACCCGGTTTTTTTTAAAAAAACACTCAACGCCTGACACTTCCGGTAGCAGAAGAACGGGCGAGACGGTGATATTTACAGAAACGACGGCCCGTTACACAACCCCTTCGGGCATGGGGGCCACCTTCTCTCCTCCCAGCACATATCCGCCGTCCAGCCGCACCAAGCTGCCCGTCATATAGGGCGCCTTTTGAATCATGAACAGAACCGTCTCCGAAACATCCTTCAATGTACCGGTACGTCCCAACAGCGTGTGATCGACGATGGCCTGTTTCTGAGCGTCGGTCAACAATCCCCATCCCCTCGTACCCTCGGCGTGCCGGGTCTCCACAAATCCGACCATGATCTCGTTGACCCGTACTTCGGGGGCGCCGAGCCGAGCCCAGGTTTCCGTTAACAGGGAAACCCCCCGGTTGGCAGCGGAATACCCCTCGTTGAAAACCAGACTTGCCGGTCCCGTTCGACCCACCAGGCCGGCGATGGAGGACAGGTTGATAACGATCCCGTCGCCGGAGGCTTTGAGGTGGGGTAGCGCCGCTTCGAAGGCCCACTGTTTTGCGCGAAGCGTGGTGGCCATCTCAAGATCCCACTGCTCCTTTACATAGGGGCCGTGCACAACCGGCCATCCTCCCCTTTCGATGTTGTTGATGAGGATGTCCAGGCCTCCGAACCGTGAAATCACCTTTTCCACCAATCCTTTTATCTGGCCGGTTTCCAGCAGATTGGTTCTGAGAATGAGATGGGGACTGCCGGCGGCGTTGAAATCCCGTTTCAGATCTTCAAGGCTCTCCTCCCAGTCGTACCAGTTCAGGGCCACCGACGCACCCTGGCTTGCCAGGGAGAGGCCGATCTCCTTTCCGATTCCCTTCACTGCTCCCAGTACAAGAGCGGTTTTTCCTTCAAGCGTCATGGGGTCTCCTCCCAGTGCGTGATCCGCCGGTTTACCCTGGAAACAGCACCTGCCGGATCCACTCGTGCCCGAAGATGAGCAGTTCCGTGTCATTTTCCAGAATCCGATCCATCCGTGTATCTTCGGGCCGGTTTGGTCCCAGAATATCGGTCTCTTTTATCTGGCGGCGAAAATTGTCCAGATCGTACATCGCCAAATGAAACATCTGCTTGGATTTCAGATCCAAAGGCGCCGTCCCGGTACGGTTTTTCAGTGCGATAATGGCAAGGAACAGATCGTTGATCTTATGGTAACGGGTAAGTGCCTGATCCGCAATCCATTGGCCGGCCGTCCATTTTTTTCCGTCTTCATGTCCCCGGCAGTGGGACTCCCGGATCAGGGCATATTGCTCGGTGAGTTTCCCGGTTTCCCGGCAGCGTCCCACCCCCCGCATCAACGGATAGATTCGGCAGGAGGAGGGCCGGCTGTCATAGACCGCACATCCCTTGGGGGTCACAAAAGAACAAACGGAGCCGGGGCCTTGCACCGGTTTCAGGGTGATGACCGGAAGACCGCTCCGAGGGCCGTCGTATCTCGTGGTATACTGTTTGATAAATGCGTCCGAGGGGATATCCAGGTGCTGTTTCAACCTGAGGATATCGTATGGCGTTAAAAACTGTGTGAGGTCACGGCAGCATTCATTAAAACAGGGGACTTCGGGTGAGCATGAAAAACAGAATGTCTGGTTTTCAGAAAGGGGTACAATTTGATCTTCCATGGGTATTGCCTTGCATCCTATGGGGTTTTTCGTTGCATTGGATCGTCAGTACCCAACGGGTCCGTCAAAAAGCGATCTCCGAAAGGTGCCGGTTCAGATCTGTCCTTACAGGATCGATCTCACAAAGAAAAGGAACATCTTTTCCTCCCGGAAGATCGAAAGCGTGAACTCGAACCGGCATTTGAAAAAATCGGTGTAAAGCCCCCATATATTGTATCTGAGTCGTACTTTTGACCCAGATATGGACGGCCTAAAGAATGGTTCGGAAAGGTGCGGTTTTTTTAAAAAATGCCCCTCCGAAAGTTCTTGACAAGCCAATGGCGGAATGATATCTAATTGCTTTGGATTTTGTTATATCTTGCTGATTTTTATGACAATATTTAACATCTCACTATTCAAATACTCCGGGTTCGCTACCCGAAAAGTCTATATGAAATAGAGTTTAACCCGATCTGCCGTTTCGGTCGGCTGCCGGGTAATTATGCTGAAATACGACAGTCGTGAAGGGAGGTGTAAAGGAGAAGCAGTAAGAGGTTTGGCTAACGTTCCAATAACGGAAATGCAGACAGTAATGTCACGGCATCACAAACAACTCAGGAGGTATATTAAATGCCAAGTTTTGTCATTAATGAAAAATGTGACGGTTGCAAAGGCGGGGATAAAACCGCATGTATGTACATTTGCCCCAACGACCTGATGGTTCTCGAACCCAACGACATGAAAGCGTACAACCAGGAACCCGACCAGTGCTGGGAATGCTTTTCATGCGTCAAGATTTGCCCGACACAGGCCATCGAAGTCAGGGGATATGCGGACTTTGTGCCGCTGGGAAGCAGCATCATGCCCATGCTGGGTACTGAGGACGTCATGTGGACCTGCAAATTCAGAAACGGTCTCATCAAACGCTTTAAGTTCCCCATTCGGACCACCCCCGAGGGCGGTGCCAACGCTTATCCGGATCTGAAGGGCCAGGATCTCGAAAGCGGCCTGCTGGCAACGGAAGAAGCGGACGGATACACGATTCCCGTTCCCCAGGCCACGGCCTAACCGTTGGTTTTTTTCAGAATACAGACAACGATTACAAAACGATATGATTATTTAAGGAGGATGTAATATGGCATTACCGAACAAACCATTGGGTGAACTCAAAGCCGTAAAAGATCCGGAAGTAGAAGAGCGTGAAGTTGACATTCTCATCGTCGGCGGCGGCATGGCCTGCTCCGGTTCTGCATTTGAAGTTAAAAAATGGATGGATGAGGGCCAGAGCGTCCTGCTGTGCGACAAGGCCGCCATGGAGAGATCCGGCGCCGTTGCCCAGGGCCTGTCCGCCATCAACACCTACATCGGCGATAACTCTCCGGATGACTACGTCCGCATGGTCAGAAACGACCTGATGGGCATCGTCCGTGAAGACCTGATCTTCGACCTGGGCTGCCACGTGGACGACTCCGTCCATCTGTTCGAGGAATGGGGACTGCCCGTATGGAAGAAAACCGAAGACGGAAAGAACCTGGACGGCAAGAAGGGCCAGAAAATGGGGACCCTGAAGGGTGGCGCCACACCGGTCCGGACCGGTAAATGGCAGATCATGATCAACGGTGAATCCTACAAACGGATCGT